>ERZ1292633.3895-Hain-H41-02um-R1-3895-length-14160-cov-4_pt1 | contig 14160 bp, 15 predicted proteins | sample MGYA00564406_ERZ1292633 | MGnify/ENA primary metagenome ERZ1292633 (study PRJEB36523, sample SAMEA6512639) | groundwater metagenome | collected 2019-01-08 | study: AquaDiva: Metagenomics assemblies of 32 groundwater samples
ATAATTGTTGAAGGTTTGAGGTTGTCGGAGGGCGAATCTCTTTATCTTGAGCAACCGGAGGCTCATCTACATCCGAAACTTCAAAGTCAGTTATTTGATTTTCTTTATAGCCTAATTCTGCAAGGGAAAAATGTATTTCTTGAAACTCATAGCGATCATTTAATTACAAGAATGCGGCGGCGAATTGCTGAGGATTTAACAAATGAAATGTCTCAAAAAATCAATCTTACTTTTATTGAAAGCAAAAATAGTAATATTAAAGGCAAATATGGGACACTTTTTTTCAGACGCATTGATTTTAACGAACTTGGGACTATGGACATATTTCCTAAGGACTTTATGGAACAAACGAATATTGAACTTAAAGCAATAATTGATGCTCAGATGAGAAAAAGAACAAAAGAATGAATTATGTAAACTTCACTCCCATTATAGATGTATCATCAATAATTTGGGACATAAATGACTTTAATTTAAACGAACCAAAATATCACAAATTGAAAGCTGATGTTACAGGATTATTTTGTGTTTTGGAGAATAAAGGTCTTAAATTTTTATTAAGAAAAAATCTTATTAATGAAATCAGAGGTGGCTTTCCGATTTATGCTTTACCACCTGATTTTTCTGCTTTAAACGAAATTGTTCAAAGTTTCTTTGCTAATATAACTATTATTGAGTATTCAGATTTGGTCGATCCATCAATCCAATCAATCCCCGATTTGAAGAAAAGTTTTTATGAGATTTCAACCAAAGAAGAAATTTGTCACTTGGTTTCAAGAATACATACGGGAGATGAAATTGAAAAAATTTATTTTACATTTGAAATGCTATGGACTGGAGGTAGTAAATTAGTCACTTTAGATAGTGCGAGCAATCAATTTGAACATAACACAATAATTTCGGATGATGCGACAAAAATTGAAAAAACTCTTGAAAGGTTTGAATTAAAGTTTGAGCATCACACAAAACATGAAAGAATTCGTGGTTACTATGAAGCTGGTGGCGAGTTAATTTCCCCATTTAGCTGTTATGACGGTGTTAGTAATGCAGCACAAAAACTACTTAATGATGCGATAAAGTTTGAAGATAATTATTTTAATTTTGATGAAGACTACGAAGTTTACGTCAGATTTATAAAAACCAAAGATAATATATATCATGCACACGATATATCTGATGAAAAAGAATTACCGCCAGAAATTATATCAAAATTTGGGAAAAGCGTAACACGAGGTAAAGGAATAGATGGCACCGGAAAATGGATCGGAAAATAAACAAAAAATCGGCAAAGCAGATGAACCAGAACACACATACAAAATCGGCAAAAATGTTATAGAGACGCTGACTTCAGGTATGTATGCGGATTCGATGTATATATTCAGAGAATATATTCAAAATGCTGCCGACCAAATTGATGTTGCGGTTGAAGAAAGAATCTTAAAATCGAAAGATGATGGAATTATCGAGATAACCATTGATTCCGATAATCGCAAAATCGCTATTAGAGACAATGCCACAGGTATTCGTGAGAATAGTGTTTTACGATTTCTCGGTGATGTTGCAAACTCTGCCAAAGATAGAGAAAAAAGAAAGGGTTTCAGAGGTATCGGAAGATTAGGCGGCTTAGGTTATTGCGACAAATTGATTTTTGAAACTTCATATTCCGGCGAACCAAAAGCAAGCATTGTAACTTTGGATGCAAAAACTCTAAAAAGATTAATACAGAATAAAGACGTTACACTGGATGCAGCAGAGATAATAGGTGTAATAACCTCGATTGAGAAAAAAGATGCAGAGAGTGATGAACATTTCTTTCAAGTAACTTTAGAACAAGTATCTGATGACGAATTATTAGACCAAGAAAAGGTAAGAACTTATCTATCAATGGTCGCACCTGTTCCATTTTATCCCGAACCTACCCCTGAGAATGAGAAAGAAATTCCCAAATTTACGTTTGCGAAAAAAATTCGCAAATTTTTTGAAAAAAACAATTTCAAAATAGATGAATATCACGTTATAAACACCACTTTAAATGACAAGCCTATTTACAAAGGTTATCAAAATGCAATTTTTGACAAAGAGGGTAATGTGATTTCTGAACTTATAGACATCGAAGGTTTCACGATTAAAGACTCAAAAAAGGAATTACTAGCGATTGGTTGGTATGGAATTTCGGATCACTTAAATAAGATGATGTCAGTAAAGAATATTGATCGGGCATTCAGGATCAGAAAAGATAATATTACAATTGGCGATCAGCACACTCTGACAAAATTTTTTAAAGAGGATCGATTTAATTATTATTTTAAGGGCGAAATTTATGTTATCGGCTCTTCATTTATGCCAAATGGACGAAGGGATTACTTCAATGATGATGAAAATAAAACTGTAAAGGAATTTGAAAAAGAACTAGCGAAGAAATTTGATGAATTTTGCAAGTTAGCACGCTATACATCAACAATTCAAAGTCAATATTCTAAGATTGACAAGTATAACGAAGCAATTGAAGAAGTAAAAGAAAAAAAAGAAAATTCCGGTTGGACTAGAGTTGAATTGAATGAATTGAAAGAAAACGCTATTAAGGCATTCAATAACCTTGAAAAAGTAAAACAAAAAATTGACGAAAACATTCCAGCATTAAAAGTCTATGACAACATTGTTGATGAATCAAAATTTGATATACTTTCTGACAGTAGTGCGTCCGTTTCAATTAATCAGGTTAAATCCTCAAATATGTTTATCAGTTTACCAGAAAAAGAGAGAGAAATAGTTTTAATAATTTACGAGGTAATTGAGGAAAATTTACCTCAAAAGCAAGCTAAACAACTGCGAATAAAAATTGTAGAACGATTAGAAGAAGAATATGGCAGATAGAAATATACTCCTTGTTGAACCGGGGTATCTTAACAAATACCCGCCAATCGGTTTGATGAAAATAGCAACGTATCATCGGATGCTTGGGGATAACGTGACTTTTTATAAAGGCGATCTCAAAGAAATGGTGTTGCGAGGAATTGTTTCCGACTGCATTAACAAACTTAACAAACTCAATAAATCAACAAACTGGAAAGAAAGAGAAGCCTCGATAGCGAAATACATTAAAACCGGAAAAAAAAAACTATTAGAAGAAAAACTTTTATTTGATATTGGTAACGATTCCATAGCCGAACTGTGGCTTAATCATTTTCGATTGTTTTATTACCAAAAAGAGTATTCAAAATCTCCCGTTTATGACCGAATCTATGTGACTACTCTTTTTACGTTTTACTGGAATATAACAATAAAAACTATTCAAGACGCTAAACTTTTGGTAAAAGATGTTAGCGAACTCAAAGTTGGCGGTGTCCTTGCCTCACTGCTTGCCGACGAAGTGCGAGAGGCGACCGACATAGTGACTATGCAGGGTCTTTTGGATAAGCCTCGAATTCTCGATGACAACGAAATTATCATTGATGATCTGCCTCTGGATTATTCAATTTTAGATGAAATAGATTACGAATATCCTACCGGAAGTGCATACTTCACTTTTATGACAAAAGGATGCACTCGAACTTGTGCGTTTTGCTCTGTTCCAAAATTAGAGCCTACATACAAAGATAAAATTCCGACTAACGATAAATTTCAAGTTGTGAATGAAAAATATGGCGAACAGCAACATCTGTTGTTGATGGATAACAACGTGCTGGCATCTCCAAAATTCCCTGAAATTATTGAAGAGATAAAGCAAATGGGCTTCAAAAAAGGGGCAACATACATTGAACCTAATCAGTTAGATAAAGCCGTAGAAAATCTAAAGAAAGGTATTAACGATAAGGCATATACCCGAAGATCGTATAATTTATTAAATGACTTTCGTAAAAAGCGTCTTAAATCTACAGATGCTGAGAATTTGCTTAAAACTCTTGAAAAGTTTCAATTGTTGAATATTGATACGGCAACGAAAGATAATATTGTTAAAGCATACGAAGAAATAAAAGCTATTTATGAATTAAATAGAGATAAGAATCCAAAGAAGAGATACGTTGATTTTAATCAAGGAACCGACGCTAGATACGTCACTGATGAGTATATGCAACTTCTCAGTGAGATACCTATTAATCCGCTTAGAATAGCTTTTGATTATATCGGTCTAAAAAAGATATATATCGCTGCTGTGGAATTAGCCGCAAAGCATGGCATTGACCGTTTATCTAACTATCTATTATTTAACTTCAATGATAAACCTGAAGATTTGTATGAAAGAATAAAGATAAATATTGAATTATCGGAAAAATTTGATATTCACATTTACTCTTTTCCAATGAAATATATACCGCTTTTCGGTGAAGAAGCAAAAGACCGAAAATATGTTGGAAAGTTTTGGAAGAAAAAATTTATTAGGGCAATTCAATCTATTAGTAACGCAACAAGAGGAATCGTCCCATCAGGACGGAGCTTTTTTGAAAAAGCATTTGGCAAAAATCTTGAAGAATATTTTGAACTTTTATATATGCCGGAGAATTATTTAATATACCGAAAGCTATTTGAAAATGATCTTGAGTATACAAAAGAATGGAAATATTTATTTAGCGAAAAAAACCTTTCATTTGAAGAAAAAAACGAAGCAATAAACATAATTGAAGAAAATGATTTCACAAATCTTGATGAAAAGACAAATAATAAGAAAATAAGAGAACTACTTTTGCATTACACAATTACAACAAATGAAATTGAAAATACAGATACTGAATATTTGAGTATCAAGCAAAAATACGACCATTTGATTAAAAATGATAAATTTGTTGACTTAACGCTAACTTATGATTATGAGAGAAGAATTAATGAAGATACAAATCTCATAACTTACAAAGAAGCTTTTTTTGATTTTGGAGATGCTAGTGAAGTCGGTATTTGAGCCAACGAGAAATTACTAGCTAAAAAGTTGCTGTAATTCTGTGATAAAATTTGGAATAAGGTAGGTTTTATGCAAACTGATGTAGCTGAAATCATTTTTGAACGAGTCAAAGTTTTGCCGATTGAAAAGCAAAGGGAAATTTTGCATCAAATTGAAATTGTCGAAAAAGAAGAGTCTCCTTCAATTTGGCAGAGAATTCGGGCGAGAGCAAAAAATATTCCTGAAAAAGTCTGGGAAGAGATGCCGAAAGATGGTTCGGAACAACACGACCATTATCTTTACGGAGTTCCTAAAAAATGAAAGTTGCTTTAGTTGACACACAATATTTTGTGGCAATTTTTCAAGCAAATGACCAATGGAATCAGCGAGCCGTTGAAGTTGAAACCCAACTCAACGGCTATAAATTTGTCACAACTGATGCGGTTTTAATTGAGGTTCTCAATTATTTCAGCGGTTATGGCGAAGAAGTCCGACAAGAAATTTCCGCCGTAATTTTGGATATTTTGGCAGATGATAATTTTGAAGTTATTGAACAAACACGAGATGTTTTCCTCAAAGGATTAGAACTTTATTCCTCGCGTTTGGACAAAGGTTATAGTTTGACTGACTGTATTTCGATGAATATTTGCCACGAATTTGGAATTTACGAAATTCTTACTCACGATCATCATTTTGAACAAGAAGGTTTTCAAATTTTATTATAAAGGCTTATGAAACTTCACACAGATTTTCATGATTATTACGATAATGCGGTTGGCTATGGAATTGATGAGAAAGTCCATTACAATCGCTTTACCAAAGAAGTTGCGGTAAAAATAAAAAGTCAGTTTGATTTTCCAAATTTTTTAGAAACTTGTCTGCTTGGTTTTTGCGGAGAAGTTTTTCCTATTATTAGACTCGAAAGATTAGATAAAGAATATGATTGCGAATATGCTTCAGATGATTACAATGTAATTGAAACTTTTTACGCTTTCAGTTTTGAAGATTATCAAAAAAAAGAACTTGAATGGGAAGATTTTTCAGTTAGTTTTAATAACGGAAATATGTGGCATTCAACAAAGATTGAGCAGTTTTTTATTGACTGGCGTTTTCAAAGCGATGAAATTTTTCTTGAACATAAAACTCCAGTCTGGTTTATAGGATTAGAAAGAAATTCCACAAAAGGCTTAATTAATCCCAAACTAAAAGACTACGGATTTGAACGAATTAAAGATTCGTTTACTGCCTTCCAAGAAATTTCAATGTATCTCTCAAATATTCTTGTTTAACAAAAAGAAGTTGCTAAAATTGAAGATAAATATCGAATTGAGCAACACGGTTTTGATTTGAAAACGAGTTTTCGTAAAGAGAAGAAAAAATAGCTTTTACGCAAGATGCTCGTTCATATATGCACGAAGCAGCGCGTTAATTTTGGTTTGATAGCCACGACCTTGTTTTCGATAGAATTCCAACACATCATCATCAATTCGTAACGTGATTTGTGCTTTGCGAGCAGGAGGTTTTAGTCCGCTCCGGACAATTCCCTTAGCAAACATTTCCATCGAAACTTCTGGCAAATCGGAATAATCAATATCTTCTTCCTTCATATTTTTAATCTTTTCCCAATTGGTTTGCGATGTTTTCATAATATCCAACTTCCTCTTTTTTATTTGCCTTTCTCACTGAAATTACTCGAATGGTCTTGTCAGTATCTGTATGAACTATTGCCAAAACTATGGAGTTTAAGATGCCAAAAGTTATAAATCTTTCTTCTCCATAATCGAATCGGTCATCAAGTATTGTAATAATCTGACCTTGGAAAACTCGTTCGATTCCGACAAAATCAATTTGATGTCTTTGAATGTTCAGAATTCGTTTGTTTTCGTCCCATTCAAATTTCATATTCATATTGTAACTACATATTGTAATGACGTAAAGACATTTTGATTCAAAAATAGTTTTACTCGAACAATTTACTTCTTAAATCCCTAAAATCTCGTTCAAACTTTCAAGAATCATTTCAATTTCATCATTTGATACCCGCAGATCTCAAAATAAAAACGGCTTCTCATTTCTGAAAAGCCGTCGTAAAACCTTTAGGGAACATTTTTGATGCTTACCAAACCAGACGCGGATTGGTTTTCTTTTGCAATAGTTTACGCATTTTTAAGCGAGCTTTATGCAATTGCGATTTTGATGTTCCGACCGAGCAACCCAAAATTCGGGCAACTTCTTCGTGTTCGTAACCTTCGACATCGTGCAGAACAAAGACGTTTCTGTAGCCGGCAGGTAATAATGCAATTGCTGAATCAAGCGCGATTTTGTCAACAATCGGCATTTTCGCCTGATTACCAGTGCCGATTACAACCTGCTCCGGCGTTTCACCTTCTTCGGTGGTTTTTTCAAACTTAACCGTGCGTTTGCGGAAGTGCATCAAAACTTGGTTGACCGTCATTCTGTGCAGCCAGGTTGTAAAAGCCGAGTCTCCGCGAAAAGAACCGATTTTACGATAAAGCTGGATAAAAACTTCCTGAGTTAAATCTTCAGCTTCGTGTGTATTTTGCAGCATCCGCAAACAAAGCGAATAAACTCTGCGGTGATGACGATTGTAAAGTTCTTCAAAAGCAAACATATTGCCTTTGGTCGCTGCTTGAGCAAGTTGTAAATCACTACTTGCATCGCTAATGTTTTCGATAAATTCAGGAGCTTCTACTTCGAGCGTTCCTGCATTTTGCCAAACCGGATAAGTTAAAGTTTCTGTTGTTGTCATTTTCAAGTTCCCCCTTACGCTATAACCAGTATCAATTGCCGTGCCAAACATTAGATTCGTTGAAAAATCCGCTTTAGATTTGTAAATATGCTCTTTTTTTACAATATTTTGGACATACTTTTACTGCCTTTTATCATCCTAAATAAGTCTTAGACCAAACCGTGTAGTGTCCGAATCATTTGATACACGAAAAGGTGTAGTGTCTTTATTCAATACAACATTAGCATTTAATTTTGTTTTCAATAGTGCTACTATCAATTTTACCAAAATTAATAAAAAAATTTCAGCGTGGGGATTTTTTGTAATGAATTTTATTAAGATGTTTGCCTTGGTTTTGCTTTTTTCGTTGAATGTTTTTCCTCAGAATCAGCCTGTTGCGGTTGATATAGTTTCGGAAGATGATTTAGTTCCGGGAGTAATTAAGGCTTTACCTGATTATGAAAAAACAAAATCCAAAGCAACTCACATCACAAATTCCGCCGACTTAAAAAAAGCACTTGGAAGCGAACGCGGTGTTTTGGATTTGATTGATTTTAAAAGCGGCAATGAAGCCGTAACTGCTGATTACGAGGCAGGAAAACTTCTCATCGTTGAATTTGCGAGTCCGCAATTATCTTTTGAAACGGATAATCAAATAAAAGAACGTTTGAATCAAGCTCCAATTGCGAATCTCTACTATCGCCGTATCGGTAATTACAATGTTTTTCTCTTTGACGGAAAAGATGAAGTTTCTGCTGACACCTTGCTCAAGCAAATAAAATATCAAAAAACTGTTAGATGGCTCGGCGAAGACCCGTTTTATTACAATCGTGCGGAAAGGAATTTTGTTGAAACAGCCAGTAATTTGTTTGTCGGCACATTCTTGGCTATTGGAGCGTTATTAGCAACTATGGTAACACTTGGAGTTATCGCCGGATTTGTTTATTTCAATTACAGCAAAAAACGGCGTGATTCTTTAGTAGCTTTTTCTGATGCTGGCGGAATGACTCGTTTGAATTTAGATGAACTAACACCTGATGTCGCTTCTGACAGACTGTTACAGTAGCAATGGCGAAGCAGTCAATAATTGATTAGTATAGCAAAACTGCCTACTGCCGCTGCTACTGCCTACCGGATTAATCCATTTCTTCAATCAATCGCTCAATATCACTTCGATTATTAAAAATATGCGGGGCAATTCGCAGACGTTCTCCGCGTGGTGAAATGATAATATTTTTAGCCTGCAAATCTGCGGCGACATCCTGCGAAGTTTGTCCTGACTTTGGCATCAGCGAAACAATTTGCGATTTTTCGCCTTTGAGTCGAGAAGAAATAAGTTGATAATTTTTGGAGATCAAAAGTTCGCAAAGTTCGTCTGTCAATTCTTCTAAATATCCTTGAATTTTCTCTGCACCGAGTTCATTTAAAATCTTGAGACTCTGTTCCATTCCGTAAAAAAGCGAACTCGGACCTGTGCCTGATTCCCAAGCTAATGCGTTTGGTTTCCAATTCTGTTCGTAATCATCAAAATCCCAAGGCGTTTCAACCGAAATCCAGCCAACTTGAGTCGGCTCAATTCTATTTCTCGCTCTTTCGCTTACATATATAATTCCGCAGCCTTCGGGCGAAAAAAGCCATTTGTGTGAAGCACCGCAAGCAACATCAACAAATTGTGCATCCAAATCAAATGGAATTACGCCAAAAGCCTGAATAATATCAACTGCAAAAAGTGCGTCAACAGCTCTGGCAGCTCGTCCGATTCTTTCCAAATCCGCCCGAAAACCCGAATTGAATTGCACAGCACTGATCGAAACGAGTTTTGTATTTGAATCAATCAAACCAATCAGTTCATCCAAATCAATTCGTCCATCACGTTCGGGAACAGTCCGAAGTTCCACTCCGTAAACATCCCGAATTCTTTTCCAAGGATAAAAATTCGACGGAAATTCTTTCGCAAAAGTGACGATATTATCGCCTTCCGCCCAATCTAAACCGTTAGCGACGGTTGAAAAACCATCCGAAGTGTTTCGCATAAATGCTACAGTTTCAGGTTTTACCTTGAGCATTTCCGACACAAGATTACGGCAGCGTTTTTTAGTATCGAGCCAATTCTGCATATTGACCGTTCCATTTTCGGAAACATCACGCAGTTGTTTCAAAACGGCTTCAACCGCAACGGACGGCATCGGCGAAACAGCCGCACTATTGAGATAAACATACTTTTGAGTTGCAGGAAAAAGCCCGCGAATTTGTTCGTTCACAGAAAGCTCCTTATCTTTTTGACAAGTAAATAGATAAAAGATAATTTTGAAGAGGTTTGGAAAGTTAATAAACCAAATGCCTCAAATTAATCATCGAAAACAGTTGTAATTATGTTCGATTTTGCCAAAAAAAAACAGCCCGACTTTGGTGTTATCAATGCCGACGACGACAATGACATTGAGGTTCACAAACTAAAAAACGCTTCACGACAAGGAATCTGGATTGAATTCGTTAAATTGGTCCGCGATTTCGTTTTTGTCTTGGCAGTTTTTATGTTGTTTCTCGTTTTTGTCGCTCAACCCGTCGTAGTTGAAGGAACTTCAATGCTTCCAACACTTCACGAAGGCGAACGGCTTATCGTCAACAAGCTGATTTATTACAAAATCGAAAGATTCAGTTGGGGACATATCGAACGCGGTGATGTAGTCGTTTTTTGGTATCCGCGCGACCCCGACAGAAGTTATGTTAAACGCGTGATTGGCTTACCCGGAGACACAGTTGAGATTCGCAACGGAATTGTTTATGTCAATGGACAGGTGATGCACGAATTTTATCTGGACGAAAGTTATAATCAAGCCGATGGCAATCTTGCCCCGAAAAAGGTTGAAGATCATTACTATTTTGTAATGGGTGATAATCGGGATAATTCGTCTGATTCGCGTATTTGGGGCTTAGTTCCCGAAAAATATGTTTACGGGAAAGTGTTTTTCCGCTGGTTGCCTTCAAATATTGGTCGGATTAAACGTGGCGAATATGAACTCAATGAAAAAGCGGATAATGATACGCGAGCGGAAAGTGAAAGTGATCGCTAAAGAAAAAAGATTTTTCAGCCACGAACAAACACGAAAGAACACGAATTTTATCTTTTTTAATTGGTCAATTGAATTTTCTGACCGAATTCGTGAAAATTAGTGTTAATTCGTGGCTATTTTTTTGAAACAATGAATTTATCAAAAACAGCAATTTTAGTTTTAGAAGACGGACGCACGTTTCGCGGAAAAGCCTTCGGTGCAGAAGGCGAGACCTACGGCGAAATGGTTTTTAACACTTCAATGACAGGGTATCAGGAGATTCTGACCGATCCGAGTTATGCGGGGCAAATCATCTGTATGACCTATCCCTTGATTGGAAATTATGGTGTAAATGAAGAAGATGTTGAATCCCGCAGACCTTGGGTAGAAGGCTTTGTAGTTAAAGAAGCAAGTCGGATTTCGTCAAACTGGCGAGCCGAGGAAACGCTCGATTCATATCTTAAACGCCATAAAATTGTTGGAATTGAACAGATTGATACTCGCGCTTTGGTTCGACATATCCGCGATAAAGGGGCGATGCGAGCCGTCATTTCTACTACCGATTTAGACGAAAAAAGTCTTTTAGCCAAGGTTAAAGAATCGCCCGAAATGAATAATCGTGAGCTTGCCAGTGCAGTTACGATTGAAAAAAATTACGATTATCCTGCGGAAGCGGAAGAGAAATATCACGTTGTCGCCTTTGATTTCGGCATTAAAACTAATTCCTTGCGCGAGTTTGCCAAATTTGGTTGTAAGGTAACGGTTGTTACTGCCGAAACTCCAGCCAGTGAAGTTTTAGCGATGAAGCCCGACGGAATTTTCCTTTCAAATGGTCCCGGCGATCCTGCTTCGATGAAATCGGTAGTTGCCGAGATAAACAAATTAACTGAATCTAATGTTCCAATGTTTGGAATTTGTCTTGGGCATCAAATTCTCGGACAGGTTTTCGGCGGAACAACTTACAAACTAAAATTCGGACATCGCGGCGGCAATCAGCCGATTAAAAATTTAGAGACGGGAAAAGTTGAGATTACCGCACATAATCACGGTTTTGCTGTTGAAGCAAAGTCTTTACCTGCTGATGTTGAAGTTACGCATATCAACTTAAACGATAAAACAGTGGCGGGATTGAAACATAAAAAATTGCCGATTTTCAGTGTTCAATATCATCCCGAATCAGCACCGGGACCGCACGATTCGGAGTATCTTTTCGAGAATTTTATTAAATTGATGGAAAAATCAAAGAATTAAGCTAGGGTTATTTCTTCTGATTTTTCTCTTTCAGTTTCGAGTAAATCAGCGACAAGTCCACGGCTGCCACGATGTTCTCGGATGTGTTTTACCAAAACGGTTATCAATGCCACAACCGGAATCGAAAGAAAAACGCCCGTAATTCCGGCAATTTGTTCGCCTGCCAAAACGGATAAAACAATCGCTAACGGATGCAGATGAATACCTTCGCGGACGATACGCGGATAGGTTACATAATCGTGAATAAGCCGCAAGACAAGCAAAAAGATTCCAACGTAAAGAGCTTGCCAAGGTGAATAAAAAGCCCCAATCGTAATCGCCGTTAGTGCAATAATCAAGGGTCCGATTAAAGGAATAAATTCCAAAATTCCCGCCAAAATGCCTAATAAAAGAGCGTAATTTAAATCAAGCAGATAAAAACCTGAGGTGCAGATCGCTCCGATTAAGAAACAAGAAATTAGTTGCGCGCGGGTATAAGCCGCGAGTGTGGTATTGACATCTTCCAAAAAGGATTCTGCTCTGGCACGCCAAAGTCCGGTTGGAAAAAGTCGTAAAAGTGAGATTCTAAAAAGGTTTACGTCTTTAAGAAAGAAAAAGGAAATAACCGGAACTAAAACTAACCACGGTAAATAAGTGACAATATTTATCACTAATCCTCCAACAAAAGTCGTTAAAGTTTCGCCGAATTCACTTAAATATCCGCCGATTTTTTTATTGACCTCTTCTTGAATTTCATCGGGAATTTTGTATCTTTCAAAACGATTATTCACTCCTTTTACCCAAGTTTGGATTGAATTTGAATAAGCAGGGACATTGCTCGTCAATTGTCTGGTTTGCTCGGCAATTCTTGGGGCAAGATAGGAAATTGAGATTCCTAAAACCGTAAAGACTATCAAATAAGCCAAAACAATCGCCAAACTACGCGGCATAAACTTTTCCAGATGCCGATTCTTGAAAGGTTTTCTAATTAAACTAACTAATGGATTTATTAAGTAGGCGAAAAAAATTGCGAGAATCAGCAAAAAGATTAAACTTTTCAGCCAATAGAGCATTGCTCCAAATAAACCAACCAATAGAATCCCTAAAAAAACTACCAGCACAACCCGCAAGATTGATTGAGTTGAAGGGCTTGAAGAATCAAGAAAAACTCTTCGAGCAGTATGTTTCATTTCACGGATACGTTTTTCAGCCATATTTCGCTTAACGATTTACGTTTGTATTTTGTTCGTTTTTCGGAGTTTCTTCCTTTGGCGAATAATCTTCAATCTTAAACCGTTTTTGAAGAGCGTCAAGATTTACAAGCGGGAAAAGATAGTTTGAACCGATAATAAGGGCTTTATTATCAGAAGTCAGTTGTTTTTGATTGGTATCAGGCGGAAGATTTTCTCGCAAATATTGTTTATCTTCGCTAGTGAAAACTTCTCCGTCTTTCCGACGCAGAGCGTAAACAAAATAAAAACCGCCCGTTTGCACCGATTTCAGACGCTCTGCAAAATCATCCACAGGAATTTCGGGAGTTGATGCCGTAGATGGCTCAGGAGTAGGCTGACGATCATTTAAGACGGTCTGTGAAGGCTGACAACCCAAGACAATCAGTAAAAATAAAACAAACGGGATGAGATGTTCAAACTTCATAAACTGCTCCTGCCTCTGCCAATTGCCGCTGAACTATGGCTCATTTACTTCTTCTTCAACATTCGGCTCTTTATTAGCCTTTTTCTCCTCTTTTTTCATCTCTTCATCAAGTTTTTTCTTTTCTTCCTCAGTGAGTTGAGATTCTGCATCATCTTTTGATTCATCGGGAGCTTCGCCTTTTTGATCACGAATCTTCAAGATAATTGCCTCATCATCCTCAAAAACCTTTTCGCACCAACCGCTTTCGAGAGCTTTGGCAATAAAATCTGTGCTTTCCTTGGCATCGGTAAAGATATATTTTGCGCCGAATTTATCACGAATTTCCGGTGCAGGATCATCAACCTTACCGCCTGTAATATCAACCAAACGCTTGTATAAATCGGGATTTTTGGAATAGAAATAATTTGGGTCGAGTCCGAAAATATAAGCGTGTTTTGTGTCGTAATAAAACATTTTCGGAAAATCATCCCAGTTAGTATTGAAAATCCTTTCGCCTTCGGGAACATTTGCCAAGAGCCAATTCATCGCCTCCTGATATTTGGTGTTTGGCTCATTATTGCGAATCGTCGTCGTCATTCCTTCTTGCTGAATAGATCCCA
>ERZ1292633.3897-Hain-H41-02um-R1-3897-length-14152-cov-6_pt1 | contig 14152 bp, 11 predicted proteins | sample MGYA00564406_ERZ1292633 | MGnify/ENA primary metagenome ERZ1292633 (study PRJEB36523, sample SAMEA6512639) | groundwater metagenome | collected 2019-01-08 | study: AquaDiva: Metagenomics assemblies of 32 groundwater samples
TACACTGGGAGGGGCGGGGAGAGGGATGCTGCTGCGACGCAGCGGAAACGGGCGGCGACGATATTGATCGACTGAAACTGGTGAGCGGTTGGAAGCGAGAAGTGTATAACCTTCAAGACGGTGCCAGCTGCAAAGCAGGAGGCGGCTGATGGCGGTGCAACGGCGACGGAAATTCGTCGACGACGTAGGGCGACGCGGCCGCAGAGACATTACTCCCTCGACTGGAGATCGAGCGGGAGCCGCCGGCGGAGCCCGGGGGTGCACCCAGCGTCGAGCCACCCAGAGGACCCCCATTGCTGCCTGCGGCATTGGGCTCGTCTACGGCCGCCTCGAGCTCCGTGAAGGGCATCACGGCAGTGAGGACGGTGACCGTCCCGTCATACTCCAAGACGATTCCGTTGCCTGCCGCTGCACCGTCGTCGGACACCTCGTACGCCGATCGACTCCTGCCGCTGTGGCTTCCGCTACTCTCGTGCTGGTGATGCAAGTGCTCGCGAAATCCTTCCACCTCGAAGGCTCGTCGCACCATGGCTCGGCTGCTGGTAGGTTGAACCAGCGCTTGCCCCGGCACCGCGGCGGCCGCGAGCAGACGCCGACTGCGTTGAAACGCTGCAAAAGCGTAGCCGCCCACACCGATGGCGATGGCAAGGACGAAGACGACGGCGGCGACAATCACCAAAGTGGTGGTGAGGTCGTCCACATCGCCGCCGAAGCAGCCGCTGACGTCCACGTCGACGGCGGCGCTGAGGTCGTAGTAGTTGGGGTCATCGGGTCCTTCACACCCTTCCACCGTGACTCGGTACCCTCGCAGATCCGGCTCCTTGCAGACCGTGTCATTCACGAAGTTGAACTTTGCTTCGCAGGACCAAGTCGCGCCGGTGCTGCTGCTGTTGCCGGTGGTGGAAGCCACCAAAACACGAGCACATGTGACCACGTAGAGCTGGTCACAATTGGGGTGCCCGCGCGGAAGGCAGTTGATCTGAGAGATGTTCGGGCCTCTTGAGCGGACAACCGACACGTCGGGTCTCAAGTAGAGGTAATTTTGCATCCCCCAGTAGTAACAGACGGGTCGGCGAATTCGCTGCGCCGAGACGAGCCCTCCGAGCCACGCCATCTGGTGTCGTCTGGTCAGGCGTTCCTGCCGGTGTTGCGGAGCCGAAGACGGAGACGTGACCACCGTCAACAGCAGCACCACGCAAGGCCATACGAACATGCGCGTCGTCGAGAGAAACAATGCGACAAAAGTTGTGACTACGGAAATGAGCAGCTGCCTGCAAGGAACGGGACGCAAAAAAAAGAATGATTTGACATTTCTTCATCCATCAACGTGTCGATGGAGCGTGCGGAAAAGCGCGCGAAACTCAGTCAATAGCGCGGCGTGGTGCCAGGTTAACTCGAGAAGGGAGAGGGAAGGAGGAAAACGGGGTAATGTTAATAGCTGTCGTTCACGCGCTCCATCACGGTGCGGATTCGGGTGTAGACTTTGCTAGCCGGGCTACCTCGGATCAAATCACAAATCGCATCGCGCGCGACGCGAATACTTTGGGTCGTTCCCATAATGAAGATGTGCGTATCGGCAATGACGATGCGAGTACGGGTGACGTTCTCAATCGTGTACTTCGTCTTGCCGTGTGAGCCACTCATACGGCCAATGCACCGAGACAAATTGTCGCCCTGGAGATTGGCGCGAACGTCCTTCACCTCAAACCCTTCGATGTAGATGTCATCCAGCCGCAGCAGCGCAAGGGCATCGCTGACCGAGAACCCATTGACCACCGCTTTGACGAAATCTTCCGCCTTCTGCAACAATCCAATCTCTTCCGTTTCCTTGCACGTTCGGATGTCGACGCTGCGGTTCTTGAGGTTCATTCGAATCTCCAGCTTGCACTGCTCGACGATCGGGGTGTAGACTTCCATCCAAATAGCCTTTAGGGGAGGCAACCGGTGGAACGGCACCTTCACGGAGCGGGTCTGCCGGTCAGTGGACGCTGCCGTGGCACCGAGGGGCCGGCATTCCTGCATGGGTAATTAAAGGAATTAAACTGATTGCCCGGCTTTTCGCGTCGAAGCGAAGCGATGAAAACAGCAAGGATCAATGGATCACAATCACACTCCACCCGAACCTCGTGGTGTTTGGAAAAAACATCATATCGGAGTCGAAGCATGACGTCAATATGTCATGTGGGAAGTAAGGAAGGAAGTGACAATACAAAGCTTTTTGCTTTACTTTTTTGCCCCCGGCGGGAGAAATGATTTCCCCACCAATAATCGTTCAGTCGAGATCCGACCGGTTGGCGACCACCTTTGGATCCTCCGCCTCCTCTCCGTCGCTGTCGTCAAATCGCCTTCGCAGCGCAGCGGCGGCGACCGACGACGTTGGCTTCGACGTTGGTGCTAACTCCTTCACAGTATCCTTCTGAATCGATGGCGCGGTGGCGCCCCGGGTCGCAAGCAACGACGGAGGAGCGGCGGCCGGGTGACTTACGCTCATCAGCGACGAGTCGCCCATCATCATGGAGGTGGCACCGGCCGCGCCCGTGTGGTCATCACCATCGTGGTCGTCATCGTCGTGTCGGTTTGACGCGACGGTGCTGACCTCTAAAAGCAGAGAGCGGTTGTTGGCGGCGGCGACGACGTGCGACGATGAGGCCCCTCCACGACCCATCGCGCGGCTTTCGTCCGCGGGCTGGGCAGCGGGCATATCCTCGGCAGCTCTGATGACGCGACCGGAGGACGATGCGGCCGCCTTCATCGGGGTGGAACCAGCCATCGTCGGGTTGGACTGTCGCACCCCTCCTTGGCGCGCCGCTCTGGCCAGTGTTTGTATTTGCTGGTCCACGTCAGAATCGGCCGCCGCGGGCAACAAGGCGTTTTCGCGCAAGACGGCGGCCACGTACGCGACACATTGCTTGACCGCGAATAGGTCCCGTTGCAATCTGGCACAGTCGACGGGGTTGTTCCCTGTCGACGCCCCAGGAAGGAAGCTCGGCCCGTTGCCGACCAGTCTGTCGATGCGATCTCTTGTGTGCGCATCTACGGCGGCGACGTCGGATCGAATTTCTCGGATGGCCGCGTTTTGTTGCGAGCAGCTATCCAATGCATCGGCTAGCTGAACGTACATCTTGCTGACGGTGTCTTCCGTGACGCGGACCGCGTTCGCGAGTGCTTGAGACATCCGACTGCTCATATCAACGTCGGCAAATACCTTTTGAGCCACGCCGCGGAGACGGGTGTCCATATCATCTCTCAAGGCGTTAATTTTCGCTTCCACCGTCGATGATGCCTCGGCGGACGCCTCCGAGTAGCGCCGTTGAGCGGCATCCAGACGGCGCAGCGTCTCGGCTCGCTCAACGGAATGGCTACTCTGCGCCTCCACGGTTTCTCGTCTCGCGGCTTCAACTGCCGCGGCGGTTTCGCGTTTCCAGTCCATCACCTCCTGGCGCAACCGATCTAAACCCGTCGCAAAGCGGCGCTCGAGCGCACCGATTTCTTGCTTGGATTCCCGCGAGACGGCGACCAGGCTCTCGGCTACCTGCCGGGTGAGCCCGTTGCTTTCTTGCACCATGACGCCCAGCTCGGTGAACCGGTCTCGCAACGCGGACTCCATGACGACGGCGTACTTCGACCACTCGGCCGCGACAAGGTTCTGCATACGGGTGTCAAAGCCCTTGAGGTGCTGAGTCACGAGGTCACCGACTTCCATGGCCAATCGGTCGCTGGGCATCGTGGTGGCCGGCGGTGTGCCGTATGCATGCCCCAAGAATGCGGAGGCCGGTGTCGTGCTCTGCAGATTCAAGCCCAGCCACTGGGCTTTGAGGGCAGCGTGGCGGTCCGTATGCGACTTGAGTGCAGTATCCAATTCGCGGTGGACTTCCGATAGCCGGTGTTGAAACAAATCGTCCAGGCTCGTCGTCGCAGGCAGCACATCGGGGGAACCGTTTCGCGCCATGGAGTCTTGTTGTTGGGGGAAGCGAAAGGTCTCTGTCGTACGTAAGAGCTGTGTTGTTGCTCTTTGGCGAAAATTACTGCTGAGGCTTCGCGAGTTCAACGGAGGATCGGTGGCGAAAAGCGAAAGGTCGCCTCACCGGTGTGCTACAGAGAGGGGCAGGTAAGCGGCGGAAGAGATTACTACCTGGCTTTGTTGGCCCGGAACGTGGCCATGAGATATTCCGCCAATGCCGGGGGGAACATGTCCGCGAACACGTCGCGCATATTGGGCTGCTTTTCGGTGTACACGAAAAGCACCTTCTCCTTCGTGCGCACATCGATGAACGGTTGGAGAACCTTCCAGAGCACCCAGAACATGGTCGGAGGGTCGATTAAGATCTGGGCCGCCAACCGTTCCGGAAAGTGATCTTGAAGGATGCCAATAAAAGAAGAGCTCACCTTCGGATTTCCATCGGTGATATAAGAAAAGCCGACGAAGTCCGTGACGATGATGAGCTGCTCGACGCCGACCGGCATCAGCGACACCGCGTGCTGCAGCGCCTCCACGGAATGCTCCGTGGCGGTTTCGGCGTTGCTGCGATCCCTGCCGTACTTGAAGCTGCTGTACATCACCGGCCGATGCTTGTTGTCCCATCCCACAAAGGTCAACAGGTGGGAAGCCGGATCCGTCTCGCAGAGGCGGCATCGTCGTGCCGCCGGGCCATAGGACGTGAGCCATTCCGCCGACTTGCAAGCCATTTGCACCGTCTTCTCGACATCGAACTTTCTGGCGACGCAGTAGCGATAGAGAGCCCAGTCGTCGAAAAGTGGGAGAATCCCTTTCTCGCCAAGTCGCGTCCTCACAACTTCGGCGGCCTCCAACTGTGCAGGGGTGAAGTCGGCCCGGCGTTCCGAAAGGGATCGCACCTCCGGCGGAGGGTGCACATGAGACCGGAAAGGTCCGGGCGTCGATGCGGCATGCTCCTGTGCATCTTCCGCGTACGCTGCCCGGAGAGCCCCGTCGGGCGGAACGAGATAGGCAGGGGGTAGAAACCCTGGATTCTGTCTCACGCGCAAGAAGTAGTACTGAAGCCGAGTCATGTCACGCGTAGGGGATGCCGAGACGGCGATCGCATCGGATTCCACAGCGGGATCGGACGACATTGTGACCGTCGACAACACAACGATAGCTGTGTCCTCATCAATGCAGAACGACGACACATCATCGGAAAGCAGGGCGGGGAGCGGGGAAGGATTCATCGGGGTTCAAAGCAACAGCCCTCGTCGAAAGCGCAGCAAGTCATCAAAATCAGTCACTCACGGAAGTGACGGAAACCCCCAGAGGAGTAAGGCGCCACGTGACCGGTTCACAGCGTCTTGTGCTTGTACTTCATGCCGTCCAGCTGATGGATGCTAGCTTGGAGGTCACGATGCCACCGGTCGGCTTGAACCACGACCACGTGGTAGACCGGAGGCCACGCGCCAAGAAGCGCCGACGTCACCGACGCTGGGGCGAGACACGCTTGCACCATGCATGCGAACACCGACGAAGAGGGTGAAGGCGGCGAGAAGCACGACAAGTGCGACCAAGCCAGGCCCCACGACACAGCAACCCAAATGATCGCCGCGACGAATGAGGCCGTGATAAGCGAACGCGTTAGGATGGACAGCGACGTACGGCTGATCCCTTGTGGTTTTGAGGGCAGATGCAGCATGACGCCCACGAGCTGAGCAAGCAACACTGCGTTCATCCACGTACCACCCGTGGCACCCAGCGCCACCGACGCCAGCCCTGATCGCGTGACAGCCGCGAACGGTGGATCGAGCCGTCGCGTTAGCGAATACAACGCCAGGACGACGACCGCGGTCACCGCAAGCGTTGTGAATATGACGCAGAACCAGTGCTGATCGCGATCCAAACGTTGTCGAAACTGTTCTATTAGCGCCTCTTGCTCGGCCTCGTCCAGCGGCTTGACAGGGGGGCCAGCAGCCACAGTGTCCGAAGAGGCATCGACACGTCGACGCATATTTTATCGCGCGATAGTAGCAACCCGATTGCTCACAGAGAGAGACATTGTAGCAAGGCAGGCAACAGCAGTGCCGAGCAGCGACCAAACTCTCCCTCACTCGACTCATTGAAAGGCTGCCATCACGCGCATATCGATACCCAAGGCAATACACCAAGGCAGTGGACATGAACGACAACAGACACGGCGACCATCACGCGCAATCTGCGTACGGATCGGTCAATTTTCGCACTTGCCGCATGACCAGCGGGTCCTCGAGCGCGTTGCACACCCGCTCCTTGTCATTCACGCGTTTTTCAATTTCCGCGGCTTCTATGTGCGACCCGGGCACGACGGCCACGCGGACCTTCCAGCGCACGTACGGTGGCAAAACGTCGTGCAAACGGCTCCTGACGGATAGCGCGATGAGCATCATGAGGTGGCAGTGCGGCACCGTGGGCAAAAGACTGACGGTGACGACACCGTGTCTCGGGCCTGTTTTTTCGAGCCAGACACGGTCAAGTGAGAGCACATTGAGGTCCGCGAGCGTCGTGGGGGCCCGTTCGGGGTCCATGACGGTCGACAAGTCGTCAAATATGTCCTCGGAGCTTAGCGAGAAGCCTCCAATCATGAGCGGCTGTCCCATCCCCGTCGAGAACCGGTGTGGTCCAGTGGCAGCAGCGAACAAAAAACAATGGTTTGTACGCGTCAACACATTCTCGGGCCCGCTGTGGGGATCGGACGGGGGGAAAAAATGCCAAATCTCCTGAATGTAAATGTGATCAACGCGTCCAAACGAGTCATTGTGCCTAAGGACGATTGAACCGGGTGACGTGCCGGAGCCTCTTGGCGGCCACTCCACCCGAAAAAAAGAAGAACATTACGTACGCTGACTCAACACCCAGGTGACTCCCTACGGCTCGCACGTGTACGTCAGCGAGTAAATGGTACTATTGTCCTGCGTTTCGTCGCTGCAGGTCCCGCTGACCACGGTGTAGTTGTAGGCGTTAGAGGGATCCGAGCACGAGGAGTCGCCGCTGCCCCAGTGATTGACCACGACCGGCTGACATTGATGCGGCGTGGAAAACTTGCCAGACACGTTCTGTCCGCCTTGGGTCGCGGATAAATCCGTGCACTGACCCCACAAGGGGGATGCCACAGAGGTGCAATTCTGCGAGCAGTCGTCATACCCAGCGCAGTTGGACACCGTGACCCCTTTCGCGTTGCATTGGTACATGTGGCCGTAGCCGTCGCATTCGCATTCGCCTTGAGACTTCATACTGGTCGAGCCCTGGCAGCCCTGACCTTGCCAGACCGCGATATTGAAGCACCGAGACGGCGCGTCGCAGACGAAACTGACGCTCAGACCCCCGAAGATGGGCAGCACGCTGGGACCGACGCACTGACCTGACAGCACCGTCACGGAGGTGCAATTTGACGCGCATGATGGGGACGGTGGAGGGCCATTCCCCGCGGGGGCACCACAGTACTGCACGACGACCTTGGTTGGGCCAGCGGCGGCTGCGACTTCCTGCGAGGGGCCCATCGACGCCAGCGCAAGCAGCGCAACGATCGAGATATACCGCATTACAACAATACCTCGGGCTGCGGGCCGTAACACACAACAGAAGTCGCAGGACGACGCGGGACGCTCACATGGGTTCGGAGAGTCTTTTCACACAATGATTCGAAACAGGAAGGTACATACATAAATCGAACAACAGCCACACAACACACAAAGCTGGGGGGATGCGTCGCCCGGGAGTACGACCCCTTTCTAGCTGGGTGGTGAACCCTCCGGTGCTGGGGGTTCAGCATCGCCGCCCGCGGTTGGTTTCGCAAGTGCGTGTTCCGCATCTGCGTCTGCTGTTGACGCGGAGTCCAGCGCAGTTGGACCCTTCACTGAGCTCTCCAGGTTGCCAGGAGTGGCAGCCATCGCATGATCGGCCGGGGCAACGGCACTTGGTTCATGGACAGCCGGTGCACGATCCGCCACGGCGGGAAGGTGGCTCGGCGAGGGTTCGGGCGGCGCGCTGTCACCGGCTGTGTTATCGGCGGGAGGGTTGCTAGGCGCGTCTGAAACGGTCGGTGCTTCAACGGCTTCTGACGGGGTCGCGTCGTTGGGACTGGCAGGCTTGACGGACTTCTGCGCAGGCGGTTGGGCAGCGGTGGCAGAGGAATCCCTTACCGGCTGCTGATGCTCTGCGTGTACTGCTCCGGTTGGTGACGCATCCAATCCGGACGCGGGGGCCGTGTTGAGAAAGCTGGATGTATCTTCAGGGATCGCCATGCCGAATGCGGTGATCAGCTGTCGCACTTCGATGGTGCTAGGATGGCGATCGCCGTACAATCTCCTACACGCCTCGACCGTGCGCAGCATGCCCTCAAGCGCGCCGGTGGTGTCACCAACCCACAAGAGGAACATCCCCTGTACGTAGGAGGCCCGCGTGGTCGAAGGATGCAGCGCGGTCAACCGCTCCGTTTGCAACGCTAAAATACCCCGAAGCATCTTCGCCGCGTCCTGCACGTTCTCCTCACCCATTTCGGTCGGGGTCCCCATTGGAACGTTGGTGGTCGTCGGCTGCGACGCGCCGTCCCAGCCCTGCGCCGCCGCCGCCGCGTTCGACTGTTGCAGTGTCCACCGCAACGCTTGCGTCAGGTGCGTGTGCCAGATGTCCTTGACCTTGTCATAGAAAGCCATTGCGCTTTCCATGTTTCCCTTCGCCGCGAATACGTTGCCGATGTCGAAGTAGCCAAACGACGTCACCACGTGTTCGGGACCGTTCATGACGCTCAGGTAGTACGTCGCGCATGTGAGCTGCTTTAATGCGGCGTCTAGCCGAGCGTCGGAGGCATACAAAAGCCCAAATGTTTGGTGGAGCTCCGCCTTCAAGCTAACATCGGCTTCTGGGTGTTGCAGAATCGTCCACTGCGCCAAAGACAAAAACTCTTCGGCGGCTTTGAACTTATCGAGAAACTGGTTTGTCCGCGCAAGATGAAAATACGCGGGCACGAGGGGCAACGACGCCTCGCCGTAGTACGCTTGCTTGAGTCGCAGCGTCTGCAAGCCCCCTTCTACGGCTGCCTTGGCGTCCCCGCGAATTAACAGGCGTCGGCACTCGGCATGCGCGTTGTCTAGGAGGACTGTGATGGCGGCCGTCACGTAAGTCTTTTGCTGCTGACGTGCCTGGCTAGCATTGAGCCCCGCCGTCGGAGCGGACAAGAGACCTTGCAGTTCATAGAATTTTGCCTCGACGCCGCTCCATCCCATCTTGTCGATACTCAACGCCCCAACCTCGGTTGCAAGAAGGGCGAGGTTGGGCTGTCCGGCACCCAATATGGATGTCGTGGACGGACCTTTGGTCGAGGCACCTCCGGACGACGCAAGGTTGCGTTTGGTGGTGGACGCCCGCATTGTGCGCAGTTTCTGGAGAATTTCGGATGAAGGGAGCGGGGGACAAGGGCCCAGTATGACAGGGCTCCTGGACTGTGGTGTCAAAGGGTCACAACCCAGGAAAAAAAACAGAACATGCCAGCGGGGGTGGGGGGAACTGCTCATGACAGACGTAGGCGACACATCGCGCGTCCCGACTACCCACCCCACAACGTACTCTCAAGCAAGACCTGCTTGATCACGGGATACAGTGCGAAGGTAATTCCGGCGCCGAGGCTGGTGCGCAACGCGCGGGGCACAATCCCGTGCATGAAGACCCACGGCCCTTCTTCTCGCAGCAGCACCAGGAAACACCGAAACGTGTTACCGTACCGCATTGAGTCCATTCCCTGCATGCGCGTCTTGATCACGTCAACCGGCTGGGTCATCGCAATGCTGATAGCACCAGCGGAAAATCCCGCGAGAAAACTCAGCAACGGGTGGGCCGACGCCGCGCACCGATCCGGCATGATCACCACCGTTGGCGAAGGGATGACACCTACACTTTCCGCCCCTGCCGGACTAGTGGTCGCGAGCGCGGCAAGACTGTGCGGTTCTGCCAGCATGCTGGCACAGAGCAGACCCAACACGGCGTGATGGACTGGGAACCGTATGGTCTGGTTCAGCACTTTTTTGAGGACTGTCGGAATCCAGCCCTTCAGTTGAAACCCACTCAGGGTACCGGAGAATCCTGCTGGCGCCTTCTTGCCCACTGTCACCAGAGGCGACGACGGCACTGTGACGCCCGTCGCGACCGTCGTTTGCTTTCCCTTCAGCACGGCAGCCTGAGGAGGCGGCGTCGCGCGATATGGCCAATCATCCGCTGAGGCGTTGTTGGGCGACTCGACCCTGACGGGGTCCGGCCCTTCTTCGCTGTCGTCGCTGGAGGACGCGCTCACCTCCTCGTCGTCACTGCCGATCACGACGGTCGTCGATGACGGCGGCTGGCGGCGCCACCGCGTGGAGTGCGACGCGATGATCTGGGTCTTCACACTTTCGACGGGAACGCCAGTGACGAAGGACGTGATGCATCCGGAAAACATGCCGCAAAAGAAGACCGCCCGAAGGCTGACGCACGCACCGCCGAAGAGCACCGTGCAGAACAATTCGTAAGTTCCCCAGCGAATCGCCTGCGTGGGCACCGCACCCAAGACCACCGGGGACATCCCTCGGTAGAGGTTAGACCAGCCGGCAAACCACCGCAAGGGTGCAAAACCGCTGTTGCTGCCGCTCGTCGTGGCGGCATGAAGGCGGTGGTCGCCCGCGGCAAGGGTGCGGCGCAGCAAGTCGAGCAACGACCCGCCCCACAGCTGCTGCTGCGTCTTGATGTTTTCGAGTGGGTACATAAGCAGCGTTTCCAGAATCCCGGTGAGAGCACCCGCGGCGACACTTGCGAACAGCGACCCTGAACGCATGCGGACGCGGGATCCCATGGACGTGTGCGACGCGTTCCCGGCTGGAGGCGCGTCGGTGACCCCCACGGCTGAGGCACGCACAAGCGGGGCCGCGGTGGTTTGCAAAGGGCGCGCCTCCAGCCGGTCGTTTGGCGCACCGTCAAGCACGACGTGAGGCATTTGTGTCAGCTTGCCGTCCAAGGCGGAGCCACTGCCCCCATCACCACCACCATTGCGATCGCCGGACCGCGCGCCCCGATCGTTAGTCGGGTGCACTGCCCGACGTTGCAAATTATGGACGAGACTGTCGTTGGCGGGCGCCGTCGCCCAGTGCACTTCCGTGACGGTGACAACCAATGTCAGCACGAGAACGGCAAGTACGCGACACTTCCACGAGCCTTTCAGGCGCACATGGTACAGATGCGTCGAAGGTGGCGCGTGCATCGCTGAAAGGCGAGCGCCAGTCATTTCGCGTGGGTGCACACAACAAACGCTGCGATACCTTCAACAGGCAGATTTGTAACTGCAGGTAGCAGCAGAATTCAACATGATTGTTGCGGCAGTGCGGTCACACGATGCCCCCCGCGAGTCGCCCTTGACCCATGCCGACGACTGGAACAGGATGGCCGAACAGTATGTTAATATTGCCCGTACCCCCACAAAGGGTCGGGACGGGGGTGTGGCGTGTTTTCTCTCCGGGGGGCGAGGAATGTGTGAGCTGGAGAAAAGAAGATGAGATAGAACGGTTATATTCCAAAACGCACTGCCCGCCAGTCGCTCGCTGACGGCGGCAAAAATTAGTTCGAAAGGTTTTTTAAAAAATCAATTCGTCGGGCTACTCGTCGTCGTCGAACTTCGTCGCCTTGCTGGCGCTGGTGTCGAGCGACGGGGCTGAGTTGCCACGACCACGCGGGCTACCTCGGTCACCAAAGCCGCGGCCACGGAAGCCACCGCCATCACCGCGGCCGCCACGGAAGCCGCCGTCGCCTCGGCCGCGGAAGCCGCCGTCACCTCGGAAGCCGCCGTCGCCTCGGCCGCGGAAGCCGCCGTCACCTCGGAAGCCACCGTCACCTCGGCCGCGGAAGCCGCCGTCACCTCGGCCGCGGAAGCCGCCGTCGCCTCGGAAGCCGCCGTCACCTCGGCCGCGGAAACCACCGACATCGCCACGGCCACGGAAGTCGCCGCGTCCGCGGAAGTCGCCACTATCGCGCCCGCGGAAGCTGGGCCGCCCTCCCTCGGCGTTGTCGTCGCGGGTACGCTTTTGCCCGACCTCCTCGGCGTCCTCGTTGTCGGGCTTCTTTGGCGCCGCTTTCGGAGGAAGGTCGTCGTCCGAGTCGCTGTCCGCCGCTGGCTTCACCGCGGCCGCTTTGGGGGTCGCCTTCGGGGCCGGCTTGACGGGCTCATCGTCCGAATCACTGTCAACCTTCTTTGGCGTCGGCTTGGGCGCAACCTTCGGCGTCACCGGCTTGGCGGCAGCCTTCGGCGCGGGCTTGGCGGGCTCGTCGTCCGAGTCGCTGTCGGCCACCTGAGGACGAGCAGCAGGCTTCGGCGCTACTTTGGGCGTAACCTTCGGGGCTGGCTTCACGGGCTCATCATCTGAATCACTGTCAACCTTCTTTGGCGTGGGCTTCGGCGCAATCTTAGGCGTAGTTGGCTTCACGACTGCCTTGGCCTTCGGCGGCTCGTCATCGGATTCAGAAGTCGCGGGGTCGACGTGCAGGTGGCCCGCCTTTGCGCCTGCCAAGCTCGGCAAGGCCTTCAACATGGCATCCGCGGCAGTCTGGTAACGCTTCCCTTGGCTGCCAAGCCACTTGTAGACCGCTGCGTCCATCGGAGTGTGGAGAAGAAAAAGATCGCCGCTGCACACCCGCCGCCAACCAACGCAACAACAACGCCGGATGTGCCTCACGTTCATTGAAGCACGCTGCGGCAAGTAACAATCCATAGCTTGGCTTGCTGCCGTGTACCCGGTTGGGGATTAGATGGCAGCTCCTCCCCCGTAGGCCAATCGTGGCAACACAAATAACATAGTGAAGGGCGGGTGGAAACGGCAACTCAAAAAAAAAAGCGGATGGAGGGGGGGGAAACCCCATTTTTCTTCAGAAACTTCCGAAAATACGACGCCAAAAAATCAAACAGAGGCGGAGAACGGGGGCATCAGAAAGGGGTGCCGAATCAACTCGCCAAAATGTGGACGACGCGGCGGCATGCGGGACAAGGCTCGCGTGAGAAAATCCAGGCACTCATACGAAATCTCCCGCAACGTTTGGCCGCTCCCCTCGTGGCGTCGTAGCATCACATCCAACACATGCTCCGTCGAAGGGTTGCTGTCTTCTGACGCAACTAGTAGTGGTCCCGGACCGAACACGACGAGGGCCACGATGCTGCCGATGCCGTAGACAAGGCTCCGACCTAGGTTCCCATCCCTGTCAGGATCATCACTAACAAGCTCTGCCGCAACTTCGTCATTGACTCGTAGTTCGACGGGGGTGCACGCTTCCTGGAGACGCACGTCTTCTGCCGGTGGATTCGCTTGGCCATTTTGGTTCGACGTGAATAGTGTCAACGCCGGAAACGTGTGCGTTCGAATGCGGTCGGTTACCACGGATGGGCGCGAGTCGCCGGTGGGAAGCGGTCGACCGTCCTCCGTCGTGACTCCAATGGCGTAAGGCGACAGTAAGGCGCCAGCATCGAAATGCCCAAATGGCGCGCCAAAGTGTTCGCCATACTTTGCCGTCAGCCGCTGAGCCGCAGCCGTGCATCTGGCGAATGTCGCTGCCGCAGATTCCGTTGCACTGGACGCGGAATCCATGCTCTCCGAGCCGTTTCCGTTGTCGTCCGTCTCGACCTGCCGTTGCAGTGACTTGGCAACGGTGATCGAGCGATGCAGGGTCTGCCAGAGCTGAATGGCCAGTCTTCTTGCCGCACGTTCCCGCCACATTGTGATCCACTGCGGTTTCCCGTGGATCAGTCGAACGAAGTCGACGAGGGAGCCGAGGACGGGACATTCGAAGATGAGCTCGCCCGAAGTTTCGGTGTTGTGGCCGCGTGTCCGGCCCGCGATTGGGGCGAGGTGGGCATCTGCCATTCCGGGCCGCGTGCGGGCCGCGTGCATCAAGGTGTGGTAGACGATGACGCGCTCGACGTCGGAAGAGAGGCCAACATATCGCGCATAGCGTTTTTTATGTCCAGCGTCCGTGCGTTTGTCCATCCCCGCAAGCAGGCCCCCTTCGCCAACGCTTGGAAACCGCGACAGTAGTTCGTCCGAAGTGCTTGGACGAATCGGCCTCCCTGGCGATGCCGTCACCGGTGCAGCCATTTGCAGATCTGCGAAAACCTTACTCTGTCTATATGGGCGGTGGAGCAACACAGGCAAGGCACCGCTGACTAGA
>ERZ1292633.3902-Hain-H41-02um-R1-3902-length-14139-cov-7_pt1 | contig 14139 bp, 13 predicted proteins | sample MGYA00564406_ERZ1292633 | MGnify/ENA primary metagenome ERZ1292633 (study PRJEB36523, sample SAMEA6512639) | groundwater metagenome | collected 2019-01-08 | study: AquaDiva: Metagenomics assemblies of 32 groundwater samples
ATCGTCGACATGCGTAACGATTACGAGTACGACGTCGGACATTTTGCGGGATCGGTTAAAAGTGGCATGCAGAATTTTCGTGATCTTCCGAATATTATCCCGGCATTATCCGAGTTAAAGGAGAAGAAAGTGCTGACGGTGTGTACGTATGGCGTGCGCTGTGAAAAGGCTTCGGGTTTTTTGAAGCAACAAGGGTTTGAAGATGTCTACCAGCTCCACGGAGGGATTGGAACGTACATGAAACAATATCCTGGTCAGGATTTTGTGGGGTCGTTGTATGTATTTGATGAACGCATGACCGAACGTTTTACCGATACGTATGAGATCGTGGGAACGTGTGTGTCCTGTGGCAAAAAGAGTGAACGATTTGGAAATTGCGCTTGGGACGAATGCCACAAGCAGCTCATCATTTGCTCGAACTGTTCTTCGAAATCGGCGAGTATCTTTTGTGGAGGCGATTGTGAAAAGGGTCTTGAAACGCAACGTGCTGCCAGCCTTGCGGCATAGCAGCACCGTTCGTTCGTCTAGGTGAACGCCGTTCTCGTCCACTCGACCAGGTCCGCGATCGCACGGCTGAAACCGCCCGACCCGAAATCGTTGATGATCTCGTGATCGGCGACGAGTCCGTTTAGTCGTTTTCGATCAGCAGCTTCGCGCCCCTTGCGCACCGTGGCACTCCGAGGAGTCAGTTTGACGATGCGGACGTCGTAGCCAGCCTTGCGGAGTTTTTGAGCTCCGCGTTCGGTCATCGCGAGGATGCCGATGTGGTCGTATCCGATGACTTCGAAGTGGCGACGCTCGTTGCCGTAGATGTTCCAGTCGAAGAAGTTCCATTGGACGATTCGTCGTCGGATCCAGAGCAGGAGGAGCCCGCTGATCGACACGAAGTCGTATGTGGCGTCGCTTGTTGGGTTGCGTCGTGCTCGAGTGGTGAAGGATCGCACCTTCTGCAACGTGCTGTCCCGGAGAACAGCTTCGTGGATGAGCGCCGTTTTGCCGGAACCGCTCACACCAACCAGCGCAATGATGCGGGTAGACATGGGGAGCTCCGTGCGGCAGTATGAAAACATTGTGTTACGCTATCGTCAATAACAAACATATGCGAAAAGTCCTCACCCTTTGCATGGTGCATGAGCCAAACCGAATCCTTTTAGGCATGAAGAAACGGGGTTTTGGTGAAGGACGTTGGAATGGATTTGGGGGGAAAGTTGGTGTCGACGAATCCATCGAGGACGCGGCGAGACGGGAGGTCCTTGAAGAGGCGGATCTTACGGTGAAGCGTATGCACGAGGCGGGCGTGCTCGACTTTACCTTCGAGGGTGGAGAGGATGTTCTGGAAGTTCATATTTTCGATGTGGACGAGTTCGAAGGAGTGCCGAAGGAATCGGAAGAAATGCGGCCGCAGTGGTTTGCCCTCGACTCCATTCCGTATTCCGATATGTGGCCAGACGATCAATTCTGGTTGCCCGCGATGTTGAATGGCAAAACATTTTCCGGCGCGTTTCACTTTGGACGGGACGGGGGAGTCGCACGAAACGAGTTGGTAATTCATGAGTGAGAAACCGTTCCATATGCTGAGGGTAGCATATGTGCTTTCGTATATTTCTGTCATTGCGAGGCCAATGATCATCGTGGCCGAAGCAATCTACTCGAGAAGATTGCTTCGTCGACGGATTACCGTCTCCTCGCAATGACGGAAGTCTTGTCAGAAGAGGAAAATCGTGGTCTACTCTGGGCCATTTGAACACGCCAGACTGCGTATTCCTCTCTATATGGATCACGGCAACGTCATCATTCGTTTCGAAAATGTCTCATTCGCCTACGACGGTGATTATCCCGTGTTGGACGAGGCGGATTTTTCGATTCGTGAGAACAACAAGATCACGATCATGGGACAGAATGGTGCCGGTAAGAGCACGATTCTCAAGATGATTCTTGGAGAAGTGAAACCGACGGGCGGCATGATCCATTTAACAAAGGGATCAACGGTGGCGATCGGACGTCAGGTGATGCCCCGGGAATGGACGAGCGATACGGTGCGCGCATTTTTTGCGCGTGCGTTTACGGAAGAACTCTACGATCTGGATCGTCGCATTGCGGATGTACTCGAGGTGGTGAACTTGCAGGCACCACTTGAGAAAGTAATTGGTGAGTTTTCTGGAGGACAGCAGGCGCGTCTCCTTTTGGCCTTTGCCCTTATTCAAGATCCGGACATTCTGCTCCTCGACGAGCCAACGAATAACCTCGATCGCGACGGTATCGATCATCTCACAGGTTTTCTGATGATGTATCAGAAAACCGTCATGATCATTTCGCACGATGCAGTTTTTTTGAATGCGTTTACCGAAGGCGTTCTTCATCTTGACGTCTACACGCACAAGACCGACATGTACGTTGGAAACTATTACAATGTGCTTGAAGAAATCGCGGCACGATTGGAGCGCGATCGGATGAAGAACGCGCGTTTGTTGAAAGAGGCGCAGGATCGCAAAGACAAGATCAACTTTTTCGCGAATAAGGGAGGAAAGATGCGAAAGCTTGCAAGTAAACTTCGCGATCAAGCCGAAGAGGCGGAAGAGAACATGGTGGATGTGAAACGCGATGATAAAACGATTCGCGATTTTGAGATCCCTACACAAGAGTTCACGGACGTTATGGTGACGATGACATCGGTGCGCGTGATCAAGGATCACGAACCACATCAGGTCGATGTGAAGATTAAACTTCGCCGCAAGCATCGTTTATTGGTGTCGGGCACCAACGGTATCGGTAAGAGCACGTTGCTCCGTGCATTGGCGAGCGGGAAAGATGAAGGTCTCGTGATCAATCCGGATGTCAAAGTTGGTTACTATCGTCAAGATTTTTCCGGACTGGACTTTGATCAAACCGCCTACGATTCGCTCGGCGCCATGATGGACGAAGTTGAGAATGAGCGTTTGCGCACCGTTGCGGCTCAGTTCCTCCTCACAAGCGATCTCCTTAAGAATAAGGTTGGATCGCTCTCCGAAGGGCAGAAGGGTCTGCTCTGTTTCGCTCGCTTCGTTTTGCAACAGCCAGGACTCCTCATCCTCGACGAGCCAACGAACCACATCAACTTCCGTCATCTTCCCGTTATCGCAGAAGCACTACAAAATTTTCAGGGCTGTCTTATCGTCGTCAGCCACGCACCAGACTTTGTGAGTCAGATTACTTTTACCGAAGAGCTGGATCTGAGCAGGCTGTAGGTAGAAAGGTATACTGAGTTCTATTTTGTTAGAAAATATTCTCGTGCCTTAGCGATCGTTGTGGGGTAGTGGGGGAAAGGCGTAAGTCCCTCGCGCTTTGTCGTCGTCTTGGTTCGCTCAGAGTATTGAAGATATGCCATGATCGCTTGAAAGTATCGTTCACCATTTGCTCCCATCTGTTCAAGGCGATCGAGTATGTATGCACGATTCTGGTAAACGCCTTCACCAACCGACAGGTAAAATCTACTTAAAAGGTCATAATCTTCGGGTCCAACTTGATCGAGTTTGAGCGGCTGTTTCCCAAAATTCGTATCACGATCAACTTCTCGTTCGAAACGAGCCAAAACTGAATCAGTCACCGTGGGGCTGATATCGACGACGGAAATAGTTTTATTTCTCCCCGTTTCTGCCTCGAGATCGATCGAGAGACCGAGGCCCGTCATTCGTTGGGAGAGTATATGTTTTGCGTGATCGATAAGTGTTTCTCGTTCCTTAGCGAGACGGGTCCTTTCTGGTTGGTAACGAGGATTAACAGTGAGCCTTCCTCCAACAAGGTCGAGATTTTTCTCGTGCGAAATAAATCGTGAGCCATCGTAGAACAGGACAACATCCATGTCTGACGGATTCCCAGGATCGTTTCGTTCAAGGCCTGTCGTGCGAGAACCGAAGAAGGCAAGGCCTTGTACCTCGGGATGAACGCGTTGGATCTCTAACAGGCCTTCTCGAAGATCCTTCATGAATCCGAGAGATTCTGTGGTTGGTGTAAAACGTTTTGTTTCAAGAGAACGACGTGCATCCCCAAACATATTATTTGGAAGAAGATTTTCGTGACTGACGGGTGGCTTGTACCGCCTGGTACATCAGCGGTGCGAAGGAAATAAGGATGATGGAAAGGACGATGATTTCAAAGTGCGCTTGCACGAATGGGATGTTGCCGAAGAAGAAACCACAGATGACGAAAAGGGTGACCCAGGTGATTCCGCCGATGACGTTGTAGAAGAAGAAGGATGCGTACGGCATGTTGCTCATCCCGGCGACGAATGGGACGATGGTTCGCAAGATAGGGAAGAAACGCGCGAGCACAACGGCGTAGTTTCCATGACGATGTGAAAAAGCTTGTGCTTTGTCGTAGTGTTCTTTTTTAATCATTCCTTTTCGTACGATGTGCTTACCGAGTGTGCGACCGATGCTGTAGTTGACGGTGTCACCAAGGACGGCGGCGGCCCACAGGATCGGAAGAAGGAGCGTAATTTCGAATGTGCCGGTTGCGGACAGTGCTCCCGTCGCAAAGAGTAACGAATCTCCTGGCAAGAACGGCATGAAGACAAATCCGGTTTCCACGAAAATAATTCCTGCAATAAACAGATAGCTCATGGCGGCGCTGTGGGTGGCGACAGCCGTGAGCGTGCCGTGAAGGTCGGAGAAGAGAGAAAAAAATCCGCGAATGAGATCCATAGAATGCTAGCGAACAGCGATCACATCATACGCTATCGTCACGCCGCCCCGTACATGATCGATCCGGTCGCCGACACGATGTCCTAAAAGCGCCTGTCCGATTGGAGAATTGTGAGAGATACGACCAAGGGAAGGATTTGTTTCTTGCGAGCCAAGGATTTGATACGTGAACTCTCGATCGTTCGCTCGAATCGTAACTGTTGATCCAATACGGATAACGCCGTCGCTCGACGTTTCGTCGATGATGATTGCACGGTTGATTTTTTCCGTAAGGGTGAGAATTCGTCCGTTGATCCGTCGAAGATTCGCCTTGGCCCATTGATAGCCCGCGTTTTCCGAGAAGTCACCCATTTCGCCCGTGCGCACAACCTCTGCTGCGGCTTCTCCGCGTTCCTTCGTCTCAAGGCGCTGCACGTCGCGTTTCATGCGTTCCAGCTTTTCTTTCGTCACGTAAACGTCGAACTCCTCGGTTTGTTGTCGTTCCAGCTCTTTCTTTCGGGTGGGGAGTCGCATAGAAAAGTTCTGTCATTGCGAGGAGGGTAATCCCGACGAAGCAATCCACTTGGGTAGATTGCTTCGCTGCGCTCGCAATGACTGAAGAAAAGAATAGCTCATCCTGCTGGATTCTGATACTCTTCTTCACTATGAACCGCCCGTTCCTAGAAGTGAAAAATATTCGTAAAGCGTACGGAAGACAGGTTGTCCTCGACGACCTGAGTTTTGTGATTTCCGAAGGGCAGAAAATTGCCTTGATTGGTCGAAACGGTGCCGGCAAGTCGACGTTGCTCAACATTCTCATGGGAATGGAAGAAGCTGACGCCGGATCGGTCACGTTATTGCCGTGGACGAAACTCGGACTTGTTGCGCAGCACGATATTTTACCCAGCGATCGATCCACCGAAACATATCTTTCCGAGATCGGTGCAAAGCCGACGTGGGAAGTGCGCAAACTTGGTGCAAAGTTTGGATTGCATAATGATCACCTCGTTGTGCCTCCGTCAGCTTTATCGGGCGGTTATCAGATGCGCGTGAAAATCGTCGCGATGTTGTTGCAAGATCCGACATTGCTCCTGCTCGACGAGCCAGTGAACTATCTCGATCTTCCCACATTGCTCCTTCTGGAGCGCTTCCTCGCCGACTACGACGGAAGTTTTGTGATGACGGCACACGATCGAGAATTTTTGCAGAACACGTGTACGCACACCTTCGAAATCGAACGCGGTGCGCTGGTGAATTATTCGGGACCGGTTGAGGAATATTTTGAGTGGAAAGAAGAACAAGCGGAATTTCGACGAAAGACGAATAAACGACTGGCGAAGGAAATCGCACATCAGCAAATTTTCGTTGACCGTTTTCGGTACAAAGCGAGCCTTGCGACTCGTGCGCAAAGCAAGATCAAACACATCGCCAAACTCCGTCAGTCGATTGTTTCGATTAAGAAAGATTTGTCGACGACGCGAATCACTATCCCAACGCCGTTTATTCCTGCTGGCGTTGCGGTACGTGCTGAAAAGTTGACGATCGGATACGGCGATAAAGTTATCGCCTCAAATATTACGTTTTCGGTGAACCGAGGAGAGAAGGTAGTGATTGCCGGAGAAAATGGAAAAGGGAAGTCGACGCTCCTTAAAACTCTCGCCGGCATCATTCCTCCCCTCGAAGGGACGATGAAGTGGTGGCACCGTGCAAACGTCGGCTACTACGATCAGAAAACAGATGCGACGTTGGTTCCGAACGAGACGGTTCTCGATTACCTCACGCGTTTGGCACCTCCTCTTGCACCAGGGGAACGAATCTTGATGATGGCGGGGAATTTTCTCTTTCGGAATGATGATCTCGAGAAGACCACGAGCGTTCTTTCAGGAGGAGAGCGTGCGCGATTATGTTTAGCCGGCATCTTGCTCCACGAGCACAGCGTGCTCATCTTCGACGAACCAACCAACCACCTCGACGTCGAAACTGCCGAAGCACTCGCTGCAGCGTTAAAAGAATACGGAGGAACGGTTATCTTCGTCTCTCACGCCCGTACATTCGTGAATGCGCTTGCTGATCGTGTGTACGAAATCCGTGGTGGAACGCTTCGTCATTACACGGGATCGTACGAAGATTACGTGAATGATCTTTCGTCGATCGCGGATGAGGAAGCGAAGATGAGTGATGGTGAGGGCAGAGGGCAAGGGGCAAAGGTTGGTGATCGGGCGCTGCGTCGTGCCGAGCTGAAGGAGAAACAACGTCGATCGGAAAAGTTACAAGCAGAGATCGACAAGCTCGACAAAGAAAAATCAACGATCTTGGCGTACTTCTTCGAGAACCCAACAGACTACTCGCCGGAAAAATCTCGCCGTTTGAGTGAACTCGGGGAAGAGCTCGTTCGTCACGAACGAATGTGGTTTGGATTGCAGGAAGAGATTGAGAGGTTACGTTGACCTCCCCTAGCCCCCTCGGCCGTTTGCCTACGGGCAAAAGGCCTCCTTGGTAAGGAGGGGGAACGTCACCTGAGCCTGATTCGTCACCGTACGATTCTCGTCACAACTCAGGTGCAGCCTTGCGACCCTCCCCCTTACCAAGGGGGAGCTGGAGGGGGTCTCTGTTATACGGGCGTCGAACAGATAGATTATTCTTTTGCTTTGAAATCGAGGGAGAGGGAGTTCACGCAGTATCGTTTGCCGGTTGGCGCAGGTCCGTCATCGAAAACATGACCGAGGTGACTGCCGCAATGAGCGCACGTGATTTCGGTCCGTTGCATGCCCAGAGTTTCGTCGACGACCGTCGCGACGTTTCCTTTCCCCGCCTCTTCCCAAAAACTCGGCCAGCCTGTTCCAGAGTCGAATTTCGTGTCGGAAGGAAAAAGATCCTTGCCACAGTTTGCACAAACGTACATTCCTGTTTCATGATAATCGTAATATTTCCCGCTAAACGGCGGCTCAGTACCTTTGAGGAAGCAGATATTGTGCTGCTCGGCGGAGAGGTTGGGATTGGTGGGATCAGTCACAGGCTATCCTCGGGTTTTTCGTGGAGCTCGACTGCTGCGTTTCGAACTCGCAGGCGTGAGGGGAGCGGGGTCGGGAGGCATTGGAGGCTCAATGTCAAAGAATCCTCGTTCCTCAAGTTCGTCGAGGAGGGCGATGTATGTAGAAGGACGAGCCGACCAGTCGTGCGACTCTGATCCCCAAAATTGTTGAACAAGATCTTCGGTACCGCTACTTCGCATGAATCCACGTCGCATCGCAACATTTTGAGCTTCTTTGGCTGCGCTCATCTGACCACGGAGAGACCGTAGGGCGCCCTCCATGGCGACGAGATGATTGAGTTTTCTTGTATCTTCCGGAGTGCTAACCATCCTGTCCATGCCGATTGCTCCAAGAATATCGGTGTAAAACGAGGCGGCTGTCGCGAATCTTCGCATGCTTAGTCCACCTCGCCGCCGTGGAGTACTGGGGTCGATTTCCTGTGGAGCCGGCACTTCTCGAAGGCCGGGGTGACGGTCAGAAAGTCTCACAACATCCTTGAGGGGAGCCTCGGCAGGGCTCGGAACGATAGTGTCGGTCGTATCTTTTGAAGGTAAAACACCCTTTTGTTGAAGTCGCTTCCGTGCTTCTCCTGCTCTGTCCGCGAAGCTAATAGGTCCTTTATCCGGCATATTGTGTACAGTCTACCAGATAGGGGAAATGAAGGAATAGTACTGATTATATTGATGTTTTGTGACATTTATTTCCCTTCCGACTTGACGAAGTCGGAATTTTATGGTACAGTGTTTTTCGTAAGCTGAACTGGTGATGAACCAGTGAAGACTACCGACGGGGGGACACAACCTCGTCGATTCACAACAGCCACATGGGCGACTGCAAAGTTGACCCATCTCAGCGCCGGGTGCCCCTGTGGCCCGTCGCTTCCCGCAGAGCCTGCGTGCGCCGATGCGCGTCGTGTATGGTTTGACTTCATCGTCGATCCACTACATGCCGGCATCCACCAGGCTCGGCCCCCTTGGGCCATCCGCACGACCGGCGCCATGCCGTGTCGAGGTGAGGAAGGGCAGCGTCCTCCGGGACGATGCCAGTGGGAAACTGGTGGCCATGCCCTTCAATGGGAGCCACTGGGGAGGGTCATCACCCTCTGGTTGGAAACGGGTAGAGAGATGCCATCGTTCGTTTGGAGCCCTGCTCCTTAGGTCGATGTGTTCTATCCCTGGCGACAAAGCCGAGTTGACTGGTCACACCGGACGCGGTCAGTGATTAGCAGCAAGGTTCGCCCCTTCGGCGGACCCTTCACGGTCAGTGTCCCGCATCGGGCCTGCGGTTGGAGGTGATCCAAAGAAGTCCATGCTTCGTCCAGCCCTTGCAAGGCGGAGGAAGCGAAAGACCCCAGTCACGAATGGAGTGACCAATCTACCGCATCGTGTACGGTGCAGCGGATGGGATGGTGCGGGGTCGGGTGGTGTCAGTTTAGTCCTTCGGGACGAACTGCCCACTCGGCCCCAAGTCCAACGGACAAGCGTACAACGTGCGACAGCGCACGACCCCAACACGACCGAGTCAGTACGAGACCGGGTCGGAACCAACAGTAGCTGCGCGCTGCTCGAGGGTCCGATCCGGTCTTCACTTACTAGGCGTTTTTTGTTTTGAGCCAAGGGTGTACACTATTTTCTTATGTCTTCCATTCGAATCATTCAGTCCATCGGACTCTTAAAGGGTCTGTATTTTTATCTTCCGATCTTTGCGCTGTACATGACGGGGCACGGCGTAAGTTTTGCCGCGATTGTTATCGGACAAGCCGTTTACTCATTAGCGAAGCTTGTCGGTGAGGTGCCAACGGGAGTCTTTGCCGATAAGTACGGTCAACGAATCTCCATGATCCTCGGCTATGTTCTCGAGGCAGTAGGGCTCGTTGCTTTAATTCTTTCGCCCACCGTCGCCCACCGTTTTTGGCATGAATGTGAGTTACGCACTTGGAGGAATCGCAGCCGCCTTTTTAAGTGGCAGCGAAGAGGCGATGCTATTTGAGCGTGCGAAAGCCGAAAATGCATCATACGGAAAAGCGTATGCGGCGTTTCTTTCAAATCAAACAATCGGTATGGTCCTGTCCACGTTGCTTGCCGGTTTCGTTATTCAATCGTTTGGCGTCACCTCGTATATTCCGTTGATCGGCATCACGGCGTTGGCGATCGCTTTGTGCGCGGTGTTTGCGTTGACGTTACCACGAGGTGCCTCGTCGATCCGCGATGCGGGTCAGGGCGCGGGAATGTTCGCGATGGTGAAGGAGAGCATGAAGATTATTCGTTCCGATAAAACGATTTTTAACTTGATGCTTGTTGGCATGATGACGGTGTCGGGGGAGTATTTCTTGTTTAACGTGTATCAAGACGTCTTTGTACGCACGGATGTGCCGGCGTTTTACCTTGGTGCCGCGATGGCCGCAGGTCTCGCGTTGAACGCGTTGTTTACCCGAGGCGTTTTCTTGTTGGAGCGAGCATTGACGTTAGAAAAGATCATTCTCCTCGTTACGCTCGTCACCTCGATCAGTTACGCGGCGTTCGCTCTCGCATCAACGCCGTGGATGGCGGTGACGATGTTCATCGTTATTCTGACGATTATGGAACTGCAAGGGCCAATCGTCTCTGACTACCTTAACGAACGCATTCCATCGAATGTTCGGACAACAGTTTTATCTGGCGTGTCCTTTGCAACGCGTGTGGCAACGATGTTCATCCGTGTTGGTTTGGCAGGAATGATTGCGCTCTACGGCGTCACCGGTTCTCTTTTAGCACAAGCAGCGTACCTCGCGATTGGGGGAGTGATCGGTTGGCAATTATTGGTGCGGTGTGGGTGTGCACATCGCGTGAAGCCGAACGAAGAACACGTTGCGGTGTTATCGAAAGCGTAGAAGAAAGAGCTCTCTGATCGGGGGCTCTTTCGTCGTAAGTTCGAGGATGAATAATGCGTTTTGCGACACTTGCAGAAAAGGTAGAAAAAATTTTGTCACAGTCAGAAACAACGAAGGGATAAAAAAGGAATTTGATACAAAGTGTTTTGTTCGGTATTGTTCGTGCATTGATTTTGGCATTCCTCCGTTTCTCTATGCGCTATTCATCAGTGTTTTCAAAAGCATCTAAAACTGCTCCTGCGGACGGAGAATCGGTGAATGCCCGTCTGCTTATTCAAGCGGGATTTGTTGATCAGGAAATGGCGGGTGTGTATTCGTGGCTTCCTTTAGGATTGGCTGTTCTTCGAAAAGTGGAAGAGATCGTGCGTGAAGAAATGAATGCGCTCGGTGCAAACGAAATTTTTATGCCATCGTTGCAACCCAAGGAATATTGGGAAGCGACAAATCGGTGGGAGGGCGTTGACGTTCTCTTTAAGCTCAAGTCACAAACCGACAAAGAGTACGCATTAGGTTGCACGCACGAAGAAGTGGTGACACCGCTCGTGCAGAAGTTTGTTCACTCTTACAAGGATCTTCCTCTTGCGGTCTATCAGATCAATACAAAGTTTCGCGATGAATTGCGGGCGAAGTCCGGCGTGCTGCGTGGTCGGGAGTTTCGGATGAAGGACATGTATAGTTTTCACACGACACAAGAAGATCTGACTGCATTTTATAACCGTGCGCTCAAAGCCTACGTCAAAGCATTTACGCGCTGCGGGCTCCAGGTAAAAGTTGTTCAAGCGAGTGGCGGCGTGTTTACTCAGAACTTGTCTCACGAATTTCAGGCATTGACCGATGCGGGTGAGGATGTGCTCATCGCATGTAATATGTGCGAGTTCGGAGAAAATTCAGAGATTGCGACCCATAAAGAAGGTGACGTTTGTCCGTCATGCGGTGCAACGCTCGTCAAAACAAAAGGAATCGAGGTTGGAAATATTTTTGATCTTGGCACGAAGTATTCGGATGCATTCGCGTTTGATTTTACGGGTGAAGCGAACGATCGACAACGAGTGCTCATGGGTTGTTACGGCATTGGAACGAGTCGTTTAATTGGAGCGATTGTTGAAGCGTCGCACGACGAGAAGGGGATGATTTGGCCAAAGAACATTGCACCTGCTCTTGTTCATCTTGTTCGCATCGGCGAAGACGCCGAAGCAGTTGCTGCCAGTGATGCCCTCTACGATGAGTTGCGTGCCGCAGGTTGTTCCGTATTCTATGATGATCGTGATACATCCGCTGGCGCAAAGTTTGCTGATGCTGACTTGATGGGTATGCCCCTGCGCCTGACCGTCAGCAAACGAATGCTTGCGGAAGATGTGGTTGAATGGAAAGAGCGAACTGGAGAAGAAGTAAAAAAGATTCCACGAGCGGAAATCATTGGAGCAGTACAGACATTTCAAGGAATGTAAACAAACGAAAACACGACCCAGAGAGGTCGTGTTTTCGAATCTGTAGAGATTACTTGGCCTTTGCCTCAAGCTTGCGCATGCGGATGGCTTTTGCCTTACGGCGCTTGCCAAAGCCTGCTTCGCGCTTGGCTTGGAAAAGGGCGTTTTGTCCTTTGCGTGAGAGATGATGTCGTGATGGCATAGCAATGAAATCAATGATGCGGTGGAGTATGCCTGATTCCAATGGGTTCGTCAACAAAATGAGTGAGACATTAGCGAAAATGATGTCTGTGGAAAGAGGATAAGGCATTGACGGTGCATCATCAATTATGATCAAAATGAAGTATTACTTGGAGGAGTATGAAAAACACTATGAACATTCTTGGTGAAAAGGGCGATATCTTCTCCATCAAAGCGGACGTCGCGGTCTTGCCGGTGTTGGGTGGAAAGAGTTTTGATGCAGCGATTTTGGTGTCGGTGTTGCCAGAATCGGCACGAGCCGTGGCATTGCGGACGTTGAAGAATATTGAATTCGCTGGAAAGGCCGGCGAAGTTGCTGTCGTACATATTCCCAATGGCGCACAGCACGCTGTGCTTTTCGTGGGACTCGGCGACGGCGCTGATCTTTCACTCGAAGCGATTCGTGAAATGACCGGTCACGCTGTTGCTGCTGCTCGACGCCTTGGTGCGAAGGTATTAACGATTAAGGTTCCAACGTTCGATAACGATGTTGCAGCGGTCGTTGAAGGGATGGTTGTGGCAGCGCATTTGGCAGACTATGCGTTCGACACATATAAGAAAGCGAACGGTGCGAAGCGCTTGAAGGATTTTACGTTAGTGTTGGAGAATGGTCGCGATCTTTTGAAGGCACGCAAAGCTGTTGAGCGTGGAAACGCCATCGCCTCTGGTGTCTCGATCGCACGGGACCTCGTCAACATGCCAGCGCACGTGATGACGCCATCGGCGCTCGCCGAGGCCGCTGAACGCATTGCTAAAGAAGGTGGACGAACGATGAAGTTGAAGGTCCTCGATAAGGATGCATGTGAAAAACTCGGCATGGGTGCGTACCTCGCCGTCTCGCTCGGCGCTGACAATCCACCAAAGTTCATCCATCTTTCATACAAGCCGGAACGTCCAACAAAGAAACGTCTCGTTGTCGTAGGGAAAGGAGTAACGTTCGATTCGGGTGGTCTTTCGCTCAAGCCCGCAGACGCCATGATGACGATGAAGTGTGACATGGCTGGCGCAGCAGCAGTACTTGGATTCTTTAGTGCCCTCGCCCAGCTCCGTCCTCGCGTCGAGGTGCATGGCATCGTTGCTGCGACCGAAAATATGCCATCGGGCAAAGCGATTCGTCCGGGTGATGTGGTGAAAGCAAGCAATGGCAAGACGATCGAAATTCTGAATACCGATGCCGAAGGACGTTTAACTCTCGCCGACGCTCTCACGTATGCCAAGAAGCTCGAGCCAACGGCAATGGTCGACCTGGCAACGTTGACCGGTGCGTGTGTCGTCGCGCTCGGTGAGGAGATTACTGGCCTCATGTCGAACAACGATGATTTGGCGGGAGCGATCCTCAGTGCCGCTGGTCGCGCTGGTGAAAAGATGTGGCGCATGCCGCTCGAGAAACGTTACCGCTCCCTCGTAGAATCCGACATCGCAGACTTGCGAAACATCGCGACCACTCGTTACGGCGGATCGTTAACTGCCGGCTTGTTCCTGGAGGAATTCGTCGACGGTCTCCCTTGGGCCCACCTCGACATTGCTGGCCCGGCCTTCGCCGAGAAGCCAATGGCGTCATACATTGGAAAAGGTGGAACGGGACATGGTGTTCGAACATTAGTGGAGCTGGTTGAGGGGATGTGATGTGTGAGGTTAAGTCGGTTAATCGGCGGAGTACCGCCTCGGTTAAACGTTGGTGGACGAATCCGGAAACGATTTAACCGAGCGAAGCGATTAACCGACTTAACCTCCACGTTTTGACTGATAGGAAGGAGGAGAACAAAAAACAGGTCTGCGGGCCTGTCTTTTGTTATATGTGCACATCTCATCGGGAGGTGCGGAAATGTTCGTTATACTAGGGTCAAGTGTTTTACGGCAATTTACCCTTTGCATTTTTTCGGTATGTCCACATCCACGCTGGAACAGTTCGT
>ERZ1292633.3903-Hain-H41-02um-R1-3903-length-14138-cov-6_pt1 | contig 14138 bp, 16 predicted proteins | sample MGYA00564406_ERZ1292633 | MGnify/ENA primary metagenome ERZ1292633 (study PRJEB36523, sample SAMEA6512639) | groundwater metagenome | collected 2019-01-08 | study: AquaDiva: Metagenomics assemblies of 32 groundwater samples
TTGCGATGATCATCCTTTACGCCGTTTAAGTGCTTCACGTCGCCCCGGTTTAGGCTGGGGCTGCGTCCTGAATAACGGAAAGTAACAATGCCGCAAATCAATCAGCTTTTGCTTGTCTATCAATCACAGTGGTTCTGGCTGCTTGTGGTGCTTGGTCTCATTTACTTCGTGATCGCGCGGGGCATGGCCCCCAAGATCGAGGCGACGGTTGATGCACGCGATAAAAAGATTGCCGATGATTTGGCGGCGGCTGAGCACGCCCGCGCTGCGGCGGACGCAACCGAAGAAACCGTCCGTTTACGTGTAGTTGATGCGCGGGCCGAGGCTCAGGCAATCGCGGCCAAGGCAAAGGCTCAGGCCGTTAAAGATGCCGAGAACCGCGTTGCAAAGGCTGATGCTGAAATAGCGGTACAGCTTGCGGCAGCGGATGCTGAACTTGCGACCGCGCGTAACAAAGCGCTCGAAAGCATTGAGAGTGTGGCGGCGGATGCGGCGCAGGATATTGTGGCCAAGGTTGCTGGAACCAAGATTAACGCGGCTGATGCCGCAAAAGCAGTGAAGGCAGTGCTGGTCAATGGCTGAAACCGCTCATACCGAAGTCGCTGGCGAAGTGCACGCCGATCCAAGCGCGCTGGGGCTTGATCCTACCGGTTGGGTGGCGCTGTCAATGATCGCGGTGTTTGCGATCATGCTCTGGAAAAAAGTGCCTGCGATGATCGGCGCTGCGCTCGACAAGCAAATTGCCGGGATCAAGGAACAGCTTGAGGCCGCATCAAAATTGCGGGCCGAGGCCGAAGCGCTCAAGGCCGAATATGAAGCCAAGGCAAAGTCGGCGGTAAGCGATGCAGAAGCAATGAAGCAGGCTGCATCCAAGGAAGCCGATGAAATTGTTGCCCAGGCTCGCGTTGATGCCACCGCGCTTATCGCACGCCGCTCTAAAATGGCTGAAGAAAAGATTGCGGCAGCCGAACGCGCTGCGATTGCCGACGTGCGTACGCGCGCCGCTTCACTTGCAGCGTCGGCAGCGGCGCTGCTGATTGCCGACGGTCATAATGCCAAGGCTGATAAGCCACTGATCGACGAAACGATTGCCCGTCTGAACTAAAATCGCAGCATGATCCGCTGCGCCAGCGCTGGCGACAGGCTGTAAACAGCGGTCAATATTTTCACCATGCCAACATTGGCTTGGGTGGCATTGCTTTCAATCGCGCGAACGAATGCGGCTGCGCAATCAGCAGCGGACATTTTCCTATTGCCCCGCCCCGCAGTCATCTTGGTTTCGACAACAGGCGGCAACGCCTCAAGTACATGGACATTCGTGCCCGCAAGCTGCGCTCGTAACGCCATCGTGTAGCTGCGCAGACCAGCCTTGGTCGCGCAATAGATCGGCCCGCCTGCGCGTGGCGCAATCGCAAGGCCTGAGGTTACATTGACGATCATCGCCTCTGGGCGTGCTTTTAATATGGGCATCAACCGCGTGATCAAATGTATCGGGGCATTGAGATTGAGAAAGATCATCGCATCATTATTGGTTAGATCAGGCACGGCCCCACGGAAATCATGATCGCTGCCAGCGCCTGCATTGTTGACGAGGATATCAATCACCCGCCCCGCAACGCCAGCAATCAGCGTATCAACCCCGAGATGCGTTGATAGATCCGCCGCGATGACCTCAAATCCTTCGGTCTGTGCCGCTGCTACACGTTCGGGATTGCGCCCAGATGTAATCACGGTTGCGCCCTTTGCCCTGAGTTGGCGGATGAGTTGAAGTCCGATCCCGTCCGTGCCACCGGTGACCAATATGGTCTTGCCGCTGATTTGCATCTATTCTCTCCTTCGAACCAACCATAAAAGTATCGTATAGCAACCTAATGTCCACCCCTGATGCTCCTGATCGTTTCCATGAGGAAAAACAGACATACACCGTGCGCGGGTCGGAGTTGCCGGATATTGATGCCGGAATCGCTGCAATCCGTAACGTCTGGAAAACGCTGCCTCTAAAGCCTGGCGTTTACCGGATGCACGATGCGCGCGGCGACGTGTTGTATGTGGGGAAGGCCCGCGCACTCAAAAACCGTGTAAGCAATTATACGCAGGTTGACCGCCTGCCCAATCGGCTACGCCGCATGGTCGCGCAGACGCGGTCGATGACGATTGTGACGACCAATAGCGAGGCCGAGGCACTATTGCTTGAGGCGCAACTGATCAAGCGATACCGTCCCGCGTACAACGTGCTGTTGCGCGATGATAAGAGCTTTCCCTTCATTCTGCTCCGCGCCGATCATGCTTATCCGCGCATCCAGAAACATCGCGGCGCGCGACGGGCCAAGGGCAATTATTATGGGCCGTTTGCGAGTGCAGGTTCAGTCAATCAGACGCTTAATGCGCTGCAGAAGCTGTTTCTGTTGCGCAGTTGCAACGATAGTTTTTTTACACGGCGTGACCGGCCCTGCTTGCTCTATCAAATCAAACGCTGCTCGGCACCATGTGTGGATCGGATCAGCGCCCCCGCATATGACGAACTGGTCGCCGATGCCAAAGCCTTTCTCAGCGGCAAATCAACTGCGGTGCAGGCCAAGCTCGCAACGCAAATGGAACATGCCGCCGAGGCGCTTGATTTTGAAAGTGCCGCGATCATGCGCGATCGGCTCAAAGCACTGACTTTCATTCAAGGCAGCCAGGCGATCAATGCCGAGGGCGTTGGTGATGCCGATATCTTCGCGCTTGCGGCCAAATCCGGCGCGATGTGCATCCAGGCCTTCTTCATTCGCGGTGGGCAAAATTGGGGGCATCGCAGTTTCTTCCCTGTCCACACCAATGATGTGCCTGAGGATGAGGTGCTGGCAAGCTTCATGATCCAATTTTATGAGGATGTGCCACCGCCGCGCACGATCCTTGTTGATCGCGAACCCGCCGAAACTGCTTTGCTCGCCGATGCGCTTGGTGAACGGGCGGGGGGAAAAGTGACGATTGCGGTGCCTCAGCGCGGCGACCGGGTGCGCCTCATCACGCAGGCAAGCCGCAATGCGATTGAGGCGCTTGAACGACGGCAGGCTGAGTCGACGACACAGGGCAAACTTCTGCAAGAAATCGCTGACCTATTTGAACTCGCCGAGCCGCCCAAACGGATTGAGATTTATGATAACAGCCATATTCAGGGGACAAATGCACTCGGCGCGATGGTGGTAGCGGGGCCGGAGGGCTTCCTCAAAGGCCAGTATCGTAAGTTCAACATTAAAAACTCTGACACGGCACCCGGCGATGATTTCGCAATGATGCGCGAAGTGATGGAGCGTCGCTTCGGGCGGGCGTTGGCGGAAGATCCTGATCGCGATAAGGGGCAATGGCCCGATCTTGTTCTGATTGACGGCGGCAAAGGGCAGATGAGTGCGGTCAAAGGCGTGCTTGACGAAATGGGGGTGGAGGATGTGCCGTTGATTGGCGTTTCCAAAGGCCCGGATCGCAATGCAGGGCGCGAGACGTTCCACTTTCCTGACGGTCGCGAATTCACCCTGCCGGCTAATGCGCCCGCGATGTTCTACCTCCAGCGCTTGCGTGATGAGGCGCACCGCTTTGCGATCGGCGCGCACCGTGACAAACGCAGCAAAGCGATCACTGCCAGCCCGCTTGATGACGTTCCGGGCATCGGCCCTGCGCGGAAGAAGGCGCTGCTCATGCACTTCGGCACTGCGCGGGCAGTGCGCGACGCCAGTTTGGAGGATTTGGTGAGGGCACCCGGCGTTTCAGAAGCCGTAGCGCGAACTATATATGATTTTTACCGTGAGTCATGACGATCTCCAGCAACGATCGGCTTCATGAAACGCTTCGCCATATCCATTAAATGCTGCGCTGCACAAAATCTATTGCACCTTGCGTTTGTGTCGCTATCATTGCCCTATGTCTGCCAGTCAAACGATGCTTGAAGCGATTGCGCGCAAGAAGTGTGTAATTGTTACCTATAATCGGGTTGAGATGAAGCTCGCGCCCTACATCCTCTACAAGCGCAATGATTCGCTTTTTGTCGATGCTGTCGCGCTTGAAAAGGCAGGGCAATCTCCGCGAGAGATCAAACTCGGGGCGTTCAACCTCGCTGGTCTCAACAATGTGTCGCTGCTTGATCAGCCGTTTGATGCCGAAGCCGTGTTTGATCCGGCAGCCGCCAAATATCAGGGCGCAACTTTGTTTGCGATAGCGGACTAAGCCCAGCACTGTGCGAATTGATTCTCCTTGCGTCAAAATCTGCGCTCTTGATGCGGCAAATGATGTTTGTTCCGGTTGCGGTCGCACGATTGATGAAATCAGGATCTGGGGCCAGGCCAGCGCGGCGCAGCGTGAAGCGATTTTGGCGCTTTTGCCTGCGCGGATCGCCGCGCTCAAACTTTCGATATTCACCGGATAACAAGATTTTGCCGATAAATGTCTCGCAAGCTTTACTATTTTGAGAGGCACGGCAATGACACACCCACTTCAGCAGGCATGGGTAAGTGCGGCTTCTGAGCAGGATTATGTGCGCTCCATCACCGCGATGATCCACGGCGGCCAGCTTGATGGCGCTGCTACGAAGCTGCTTGGTGACATGGCAGCGATTGATTCGCCGCTGTCGGCGTTGTGCCAAGCGCTGCAGCCAGCGACACTGGAAATTAGTGGTTGGGATGAGATCAGCACCGCGATTGCCCAGTTCGAGGGCGATCCTGTGACTGCGGTGCATCTTATCATGTCAAATCCACCCGACCTCGTGTTTGAATCGAAGGCCGATACCTATGATCCCGTGTTGGAGATCGGCTTTTACACTGATGCGAATCTTGCGTTTTCAGCACTTTCGCCCGAACAATTGCTTGCTGAAAGCCTTGCGTCGTCACCTAATTGGTACGGTCGGTCAGAAGATATCGAGGTGTATATTGAAATCACCGGACTTGCTGATTTAAACACCGCGCTGCTGCGCCATAAAACCCAATATTTCCTGCGATCTCAAGGCGATGGTGTACAGGCTGAAATGGCACCGCTTAGCTATGTCGAATTTACGCTTGCATCGCTGTTCCGTGCAGTTTGCTATCATCAAGCGGTGAAGCAAGAGCTTGATGTAAACGGCTTATCTGGAAATATTCCGGTGATTGCGGGGATGGATAATATGCGCGCCTCAATCGGTTCGATCTACTATCCAGAAGCCATTAAAGCAGTAGCTGTTGCAGAAGTGGCGACGCTTGCAACCGCCATTAAACCGCGCCTCGATGAGATGGTGCAGGCCAGTCCAAGTGGAAGCAGCTTGCGCCGCCGTATCGTGTTTGATGCGTCTGAAGAGCCTGCTGTGCCGCCAGAAAAAATTGGCTTCTTCAAGCGTTTGTTCACACGCTTGTAAAGGATGATCAATGAGATGAGGGCTATTACGGAGGCCATCTCTCACCTATGATCTGTCTATGGCATTTTCCGGTACGCGCTATTTCTTTATCTTGATCATCGCCTTTGTCCTGCCGTCATGCGCAGCAACGGTGAACTATGGTAAAGCGCCTCATGCCCAATATGTTGCAAACCCGCAATGCAGTGGAGAATCATCATCTGGTGGCGTTGCGCTGAGTGATGCAGCTTTGTTTCTTGTCACATCGCGGCTGCCCGACTGCCGCGATGACATGGTTAGGCTTACCAGTTTTCGAGCGGACCAAGTGCGCTATGGCCGGTTTGACCAACCTCGCGCTAGTATTGATAAGCGTAAACCGGACATAATTGTCCCGATGAATTTTCAAGCTGAGGCACGTTGGTGGGCCGATCTTGAAGCCGAAATGCTTAAGGGCGATGGGCGCGTGCTGGTTTATGTCCACGGCTACCGCGAGACGTTCCTATCGAATTCGCGTGACACGTTTCAAATGAAGCGCCTTACCGGATTTGCCGGGCCGGTGATTCAATATAGTTGGCCATCGCAGGGCGCGTTGCTTGGTTATCTCGTCGATGAGACCAATCTTTATTGGGATGAACAAAATTTCCGCCGCTTTCTCACTAAGCTCGCAACACGCGGCTGGACCAAGGAGATTGTGCTGATTTCGCATTCGATGGGTGCGCGGCTGGTGATTCCGGCAGTTGAATTTGTTGATCGCAATTCGGCAAATGCAGATTCGAGCAACATTTCAAATATCATCCTCGCGTCTCCCGATGTTGATCGGCAGGATTTTGAACGCGACATCGCCGAAGAGATACTTTCAGTGAGGCGCGTTGCGAATAATCGACGGATCACCGTTTATGTCTCACGCAAGGACAGGGCGCTTGGGCTTTCGCAGCAACTTCACGGTTATCCCCGCTTGGGTTCGCCGTTTTGCTTTGATCCTTTTGAAGCTGACCGGCTCAAGGCGCAAAATTTGCCTCAGCGATGCTACCCTTCAACCTCGCGAGCCGACACGGCATCGGCGCAAAGTGGCCTTACCATTGTCGATACAACCGACGTTGGCGGCAGGGACGCCGGCCATTCGGATTACCTCAAAACTGCGCCCGGATGCCTTGATTTCAAGGCTGTTGTCGGCGGAGAACGCGGACGGATGGCTGGTCGCTTGCCCACGCGCCTGCCGCATGTTTTTGTGCTGCCCAAACGACAGAAAATGTCACAGAAAGAAGAATTCGCACTGTGTAAACGGGAGGGGTAATGGCCACTCGCGCGACTGCCATCATCTGCGCCGTCCGCAATCACGGTGAAACGGGAACGATTGTCCGCGCGCTGACGGGGGAGCATGGCTTAATCGCTGGCTATGTGCGCGGTGGTCGCTCGCGGGTGATGCGACCGATATTGATCCCGTCGAACATCGTTGACGCGACTTGCAAGTTTCGTGGCGGCGCGCAATTGGCGAGCCTGAGCGTTGAACTGATTCAGAGTCGTGCCCCGCTGATGGCTGAACCGCTTGCCGCAGCCGCGCTTGACTGGGTGACGGCGCTTGCCGCCGCGACATTGCCTGAAGGGCATCCCTATCCGCAGCTTTATCTGGCGCTTGACGGCGTGCTTGGCGCAATTGAGGCAGCACCAGCCGCGCGTGGATGGAGTGCGGCACTCGCTCGTTATGAACAACTGCTATTGGTCACCCTTGGTTATGGTGAAGGGCAGACAGTTACCGAGATGCCGTCGGGTTGGGATCAAACACTGCCGCTGCTTGCTGCCAATGGCAGCCGGATCGAGCGCCATTTGCTCGGCGGACGCAAGGTGGATGTGATGGCCGCGCGCACGCGATTGATTGATCGGCTCAAAAGGGCGGTTGCATAAACGAGTGGGTCACGCCATCAGCGCGCCATATTACGGAGTGTGACAATGTTGATTGCCCTGCTGCCCGGTGACGGGATTGGCCCTGAAGTTGTTGGTGAGGCTAAGCGCGTGCTTGATGCGCTCGGGCTTGACCAACTCACTTGCGAAAGCGCAGTCGTTGGCGGGGCCGCGTATAAGGCGCAAGGCCATCCACTGCCGCCTGCAACGCTTGATCTGGCGCGGCGTGCCGATGCCATTCTGTTCGGCGCGGTTGGCGATCCCGATTGTGACGGGCTTGCGCGGCATTTGCGCCCGGAGCAGGCGATCCTTGGCTTGCGCAAGGAACTGTCGTTGTTCGCCAATTTGCGCCCTGCCAAGCTATTTCCCGAACTTGCCGACGCCTCAGCACTCCGCCCCGAAGTCGCTGCGCAAATAGATATGGTGATCGTGCGCGAACTCAACGGCGACGTCTATTTCGGCGAAAAAGGAATGCGGACAACTGCGGCTGGCAAGCGTGAGGGCTATGACATCATGTCCTATAACGAGGATGAGGTGCGGCGCATCGCGCGGGTTGGCTTTGAAACGGCGCGTGCACGCGCCGGCAAGCTTTGTTCGGTGGATAAGGCCAATGTGCTTGAAACGTCACAGCTTTGGCGTGATGTGATGATCGAAACCCACGCCGAATATCCTGATGTGGCGCTCAGCCATATGTATGTCGATAATTGTGCAATGCAGCTTGTCCGCAATCCCGGACAGTTTGATGTGATCGTAACCGGCAATTTGTTCGGGGACATTCTGTCTGATCAGGCGAGCATGTGTGTAGGCTCGATCGGGATGCTACCCTCGGCATCGCTCGATAGCGCTGGCAAGGGGCTTTATGAACCAATCCACGGCTCCGCGCCCGATATCGCGGGCCAAGGCAAGGCCAATCCGCTGGCGACGATCCTGTCAGCGGCGATGATGCTGCGCTATTCGCTTGGGCGGTCTGAGGCCGCTGACCGGATCGATGGTGCGGTTGCTAAAGCACTCGCACGCGGCGCGCGTTCGCCCGATCTTGGTGGGACGATGACGACTGGGCAAATGGGCGATGCGGTGCTTGCGGCGTTAGGGTAATGCTGCGACGACATCGGTCTGTGAAAAATCACTGCCTTTGAACAGCAATGCCTCGCCACTATCCTTGGCGAGCGCATAGGCAAAGCAATCGCCGAAATTAAGCTGTGCCGGGTGCCCGCTGCCTTTGCCATATTGGCGGTAAGCGGCGCGTGCGATCCGCGATTGGGCGGCGGTGAAGGGGACGATATCGATGCTGCCGCTTTCGATAATGTCTTCAAGCAAATTGCTCTCGGCTAATTTGAAGTTTTTATCACAAACGATGGCGACTTCAACAAACGACGCCGCAGACATTTTATTTTGATTGGGAGCTTCCATCATCTTTTGACTGTAATCGGAGAATCCGTCTTCACGCTTGAGAATGGCGATGATGACCGACGTATCAATAATCACTTAGGCAGTCCCCATTCGTCATAAAGAATATCGCCATGCTCCATCGACTTCCAAGGCTCAACCCAGAGCTTGGATGCTTTTTGAGCAATCTCATCAATCCGGGCTAAGCGTTCCTCACGGGTTAATTCCAAATGATTGGCACGCAACGCATCGGTTACAACCAGAGTCAGGTTTTTGCCCGTGCGACGCGCGATATCGCTTGCCAGTTCATAGGCTTCGTCGCTTTTGATGTTAAGATTGCGCATCGTCCCTACCTTTCTGCCATTATGTAGCAGAATATCAGGGCAGATTCAAGTTCTGCTCAAAGGCGACTCCTCAAAATCCGCCTTCCCAATCGCATAAACAACATGCGGCACCGCACGTCCTTCAAAAACAATCTCGGCAGGGCGATCAATCAAAATGCCGCCGATTTTCTCCATCGCTGCGCGTGAGCGGAGATTGTCGGTGGCGACGCGGAAGACCACGGTGTCGACAAAGGCAAAGGCATGAGCCAGCATCAACGCCTTCATCTCACGGTTGGTCTCTCCGCCCCAATAGGCGCGGGTGAGGAACGTCCAGCCAATCTCAACTTCGCGCGCTGCGGGGTTAAGCTCGCCGTAGCTTGACCATCCGATGATCGCACCATTTGCTCGGTCAATCACAACCAGCGTCCCTCCCGATGCCAATAGCTTGTCAAAATAGGGCTGGAATTTCTCGGATAAATGACGGTCAACCGCAGGATGCAGTTCCCAGATCAGCGGATCGGATGACGCAACGGTCATCGCCGCGCGGTCTGCCTCGGTTAGTGGGCGGAGATGGAGCGTTTTGCCGGTGAGTTCGGGCTGCATATCAAATGTCATTGCTTGCGCATATCAGCCAGCGAGAGCTGCGCAAAGCCAATAGACGTTGACCAAAGCCCTGCTCTCGCTGCAAAGCGAGCGGCATGAAAAAAGACAGTGGCCAGAATCGGAATATAACCTCGCTATGGCGTCCAGCGACGCAGGCAGTGCGCGGCGGCACGTGGCGTTCGGAACACGGCGAGACGTCCGAAGCGCTCTTCCTCTCGTCGGGTTATACTTACGACGATGCAGAAACGGTTGCTGCGCGCTTTGCCGGTGAGGCCGAGGGGATGACCTATTCGCGCCTGCAAAACCCAACCGTTCAGATGCTTGAAGAACGCATCGCCCTGATGGAAGGTGCCGAAGCCTGCCGTGCCCAAGCCACCGGCATGGCCGCGATGACGACGGCGCTGCTGTGTCAGTTGGAGCAAGGCGATCATGTCGTTGCGGCGCGCGCGGCGTTTGGCTCATGTCGTTGGCTCACAGATAGCCTGCTTCCCAAATGGGGGATCACAACGACAACGATTGACAGTCGTGACAATGATGCGTGGAAAGCCGCGATCCAGCCCAATACCAAAGTATTTTTCTTTGAAACGCCCGCCAATCCGACGATGGATATCGTCGATATGGCCTATGTCTGCGGCCTTGCGCACGAACATGGGATCACAAGCGTGGTCGATAATGCTTTCGCGACGTCAGTACTTCAGCGGCCGATGGATTTTGGTGCCGATGTTGTCGCGTACTCTGCGACCAAAATGATGGACGGGCAGGGGCGCGTACTGGCAGGCGCGGTGTGCGGATCGAATGCTTTTATCAATGATAAACTGCTGCCCTTTCAGCGTAATACGGGGCCAAATCTTTCGCCGTTCAATGCCTGGGTTGTGCTCAAAGGGCTCGAAACGCTTGATTTGCGCGCGATGCGCCAGTCCGAAAATGCAATAAAAGTCGGCGCGTTCCTTGAAGGGCGCGTGGCGAAAATGCTCCACCCTGGCCTGCCGTCGCACCCCCAGCATAATCTGGCGCGCGTGCAGATGAAGGCGTGCGGGCCGATTTTTGCGTTCGAGGTTGAGGGTGGCCGTCAGCAGGCGCATGCACTGCTCAACGGCCTGCAACTCATTGATATTTCAAATAATATTGGCGATGCACGCAGCCTGATGTGTCATCCGGCCTCATCCACGCATCACAGCGTCGGCCCCGAAGCACGCGCCGAAATGGGTGTGGGTGAGGGGCTGCTTCGCCTCAATGTCGGGCTTGAAGATCCCGACGATCTGATTGAGGACATCGATCAAGCCCTGAAAGGGGCTGGCCTGTGATGAAGGCACTCTTCCCTTATGCAGAGGAGACGCGCGGAATCACCATCCGGGTCGCGGTCAATTTCCTGCCTGAACAATCCGAAATTGATAAAGAACGCTGGTTCTGGGCTTATCATATTCGCATCGAAAATGCCGGCGATATGGCGTGCCAATTGCTCACTAGGCGTTGGCTGATCCGCGATGCGCGGGGTGCCCAGCAGGTCATTGAAGGTGAAGGCGTTGTCGGCGAACAGCCGGTGGTGAAGCCGGGCGAAAGCTATGACTATGTCTCAGGCTGCCCGCTTTCAACCTCAAACGGGTCAATGGTTGGCAGTTTCAATATGATTGGAGAGGATGGCTCACGCTTCGATGTCGCTATCCCCAAATTCCGGCTGAGCGCCCCCGTGACGGCTGGATGAAGCGGACGCATCTACCTTTAAATGGCCTGCGCGTATTTGATGCGGCGGCGCGCCATTTAAGTTTTACCCGTGCCGCCGATGAATTGGCGGTAACGCCTGCAGCCGTTGGCCAGCAGATCCGCGCGCTTGAGGATTTGCTCGGCGTTGTTCTCTTCCGGCGGACACCAAAGGGGCTTGAACTGACGCCCGAGGCCGAAAACGGGCTAGAAGCACTTCGCGCGGGTTTTCTGCAATTTGAAGAGGCCGCGCGCGCGATGCAGGCGGGGCAATCGTCAAAGTCGCTCACCATTGCTGCGCCGCGTGACTTCGCCGCCAAATGGCTTGCGCTTCGGCTTGCAAGATACGGAAAAGCTGATCCAGAACTGCGCTTCGTGTTGCTGACAAGTGATGGAGACATTGATTTCACCCAAGCCAATATTGATCTGGCGGTCCATTGGGGCACTGCTCCTGGTGAGCATGAGGGCGTTAAGATTGCCGATGGTGCGATGGTTTCTGTGGCTGGAACCGATGAGCCTGCGGCAGAGGGGATGATTGCTTGGCCGGGTGCGCCCGCTGATGAAGCAGCCACGCTGCGGGTGGCCGATGCAGGATTAGCGATTGATGCTGCGGCGCACGGCTTTGGCAAGGCGACAGTGCCGCTGCTACTGGCCGAAGCCGATATAGCAGCCAAATTTGTGCGCGTTATTGGCGCGGCACATCCGGTTGACGAGGCGTATTGGCTGATTGCGCCGCTTCCGCAGTGGCGACAGAAGAAAGTTAAGATGCTGGTTGCCGCGCTAACTGCTCAAAATGGGACATAATCATTTGGTTAACGCCTGCGAAAGACTTTGAAGTATCTTAATTTTCTGTTAATTTTGTGACGAATCGAGCGTTAGGCACTTTCGGCGCCCTATAAATTCGATTGGTTTGGCGTTGCAGAAATGCGGTGCTGGGTGCGGTCTTTTGGGATTGAGGTATTAGTGATGAAAAAAATCGTAATCGGACTAACGGCAGCGGTTATGGCAGTGGCTCCGGCACACGCGGTTACGCTCTATGGCGTTGATGAGGTTAACAATCTCGTTCGTTTTGATAGTCGTACTCCAGGCGTGGCTCAATCGAGTATCGCAATTACAGGCATCGGCGGAAGCTCGATCCTCGGGATCGATTTTCGCGTTCGTGATGGGCTGCTTTATGCACTGGCCGACAACAACAATGTTTACACGGTCAACTACATCACGGGTGCAGCGCGTTTGCTCACCAGTGTTGCACTGACCGGAACGAACTTTGCTTTTGATTTCAATCCAACAAACACCAATCTGCGGATCGTCGGCAACGATAACAGTAACTATGTGTTGCGGTTCAATCCAGCGCCGCTCGCACTGGTTCCTGGCGTGAATGTTGCCTATGCCGCAGGCACTGTTGGCGTTGGCGATCCTGATATCGTTTCGGCTGCTTATCTGAATAATGATAACAATGCTGCCACTGGTACCGTCTTATACGTTCTCGACAGCGCAAATGATGTTCTCGCAACCCAGAATGCCGCAACCGGTGTTTTGACCCGCGTTGGTTCACTCGGCATAGACATTGGTGCCCGCACCAGTTTTGATATCACGGGCACTGCGAATAACCCATTCGTTCAGGCTGGTAACACGCTTTATAGCATCAATCTTTCGACAGGTGCGCTGACAGCAATCGGCGGTACAGATCGTACACTTTTTGCGCTTTCAGCGGCTGTTCCTGAGCCGGCAACTTGGGCGATGATGATGATCGGTTTTGCTGGCATTGGTGCCGCCGCCCGTTCAGGTCGTAGCCGTCGCAAGACCGTTACTGCTTAATCGCGAAGTTGAAATTATATGGAAAAGGGCGGCGCTTGCGTCGCCCTTTTTTGTTGTACGGGAAAACCACTAGCCAAGCCGATAAATCTGCGCCATCTTTGGCTCTCAAAGTGGGAGGATGGCCGATGTTGCGTTACGGGCTTTTGATCGGGTTGCTGGCGTCGGGCGCTGCCTATGCGCAGAGCGCGCAGGGTGATGTTTCAGTCACCATTTACAATAACAATCTGGCGTTGGTTCAGGATGCGCGGACGCTCACCGTCCCCTCTGGCCGGTCAAAGCAGGAATTCCCCGATGTCTCGGCGCAAATCCGCCCCGAAACCGTGACGCTATCAGGCAGCGGCATCGCGATTGTTGAACAGAATTTCGATTATGATCTGCTCAGCCCTGATAAGCTGATGGAAAAGGCGGTCGGTCAAGTCATCACCATCGTCCGCACCAATCCCGCGACGGGCGCAGAAACGCGCGAACAGGCGAAGGTGCTCGCGGCGAACGGCGGCATCGTCCTCCAAATCGGCAACCGGATTGAGGTGCTGCGCGATGACGGCCTGCCGGTGCGCGTTGTATTTGATAAAGTGCCCGAAAACCTACGCGCGCGGCCGACGCTCTCGGTCACGATTGAGGCAGCGAAAGCGGGTGCTATCCCGACGCGGCTGACGTACCTCACCCCCGGTTTTGGCTGGAATGCCGATTATGTCTCGCTGTTTGATGAGGGCAAGGAGACGATTGACGTTCAGGGCTGGATCACGCTCACCAACAATACCGGCACGACGTTCAGCAATGCCGATACCTTGCTCGTCGCGGGCAATCCGTTCGGCGGGAACAATGGCGGACGCGGGCGGTTCCAGGAATTTCAGCAGCCGCAGGATGCAACGCTTGAAGAGGCGGGCACCGAAAGCGGCACGCGCGAACGGCTTGGCGATTATTATCTCTATCCGCTCAAAGAACGCACGACGATTGCCAATGCCCAGCAAAAGCAGGTCAGCTTCCTTGACGTGAAAGGTGCGCCCGCGCGTAAGGCGTATGAGTATGTCAACGGCTGGCTCGGTTCGCAGGCAGAGCCGCAAAGTGCGTCAACCGTT
>ERZ1292633.3904-Hain-H41-02um-R1-3904-length-14136-cov-5_pt1 | contig 14136 bp, 6 predicted proteins | sample MGYA00564406_ERZ1292633 | MGnify/ENA primary metagenome ERZ1292633 (study PRJEB36523, sample SAMEA6512639) | groundwater metagenome | collected 2019-01-08 | study: AquaDiva: Metagenomics assemblies of 32 groundwater samples
CGATCCGAACGGCGGCGCGCTGACTTATAGCAAACTTTCTGGGCCGACTTGGCTGAATGTCGCCGCGAACGGCACGCTCTCCGGCACACCGACCAATGGCAACGTCGGGCTGAATTACTTCGTGGTGCGTGTGGCGGATGTTCTCGGCGCAACCGACGACGCGACACTCTGGATCACTGTCGGCAATTCCAACGACGCACCGATGTGGAACGTAAATCTCATTGACGGCGGAAGCTCCGTGGCGGGTTATGCGTATGTCTTCTCGGTGGCAGGCAGCGCGAGTGACGTGGACGTGGGCGACACACTCAGTTTCAGCAAAGTCAGCGGCCCCGCTTGGCTCAACGTGTCCACCACCGGCGCGCTTTCCGGCATTCCGCTCGCGGCCAACGCCGGGACGAATACGTTCACATTGCGCGTGACGGATTCCGGTGGCGCATTTGCCGACGCCACGTTGACGGTATTTGTTTCAGTCCCCGCCGACGCAGCGCTGGCCTATTGGAATTTTGAACAAGGCACAGCGGATATTTACGTGCCTTACGCACCCGGTGCGGCGGGACAATACGACGGAAGTATCTTGGATGTTTCCGTGTTCGGAAACAATCTGTCCGCGTGGTCAACCAGTTGGCATTGGTATCGCACGAACGTTCCTGCATCGGTCACGCCGCAAACGGGCGTCACGAACAGGTTGAGTGTGCAGAACGCAAACAGTTTTCCCGCCATGTCCGCCATCGGAACAACTTTGACCAACTGGAATCCAACTCAGTGGACCATTGAGGCGACGTTCCGCGTCAACGCCGCCTCTGGCAACCAGACCGTCATCGGTCGCGACAGCTTCGGCGCATTCGCGGGCAACACGCAACTCTCGGCGTTGTATCTGGGCACGCGCGGCAGCAGTGTGGCGGTGCAATTCACCGACAGCGCAGGCAGCAACTGGAATCTCGTCTCCACCTCCGGCATTCTGGAAGCGAACCAGTGGCAGGCCATCGCCGCCGTTTCCGACGGCACAAATCTCTCGCTCTATCTCAAGAACATCACCGCAGACGAAGCGAATTATCTCAAGGTGGGCACGCTGAACATTTCCAGCAGCGCCAATCGCGCGCTGTCGGTCGGGGCGGGCAACGGCGCGGATTGGGATCCCGGCGTATTCACGGTCGGACGCGGTCTTTTCAACAGCGGTCATACCGATCGCGTATTTGGATACATTGACGACGTGCGTTTTTCTGGTGCGGCGTTGAACACGAATCAATTTCTCTACACCACCCCGCCGCCACCGTCCGCGCCGACCGGCCTGACTGCTGTCGGCGGCGATATCCAGGTGACTCTGATCTGGAACGCGGTGACCAATGCAACCAGCTACAAATTGAAACGCGCGGCGACGAGCGGTGGCGCGTATTCGCTGATCGCGAGTCCGGTCAGTCCGGGTTTTGTGAACACGGGACTGTTCAACGGCACCGCGTATTACTACGTCGTGTCGGCGGTGGGGATCGGCGGCGAGAGCGCGAACTCTCTCGAAGTGCTGGGTCGCCCAGTTTCATTGATCGCGCCGGAACTCAGTTTCACGAACAGTGCGACGCAACTCCAAATCGAATGGCCCGCAGATCACACCGGCTGGCGGTTGCAATCGCAGACGAATTCGCTCGGCACGAACTGGTTCACCGTGCCCGGCTCGACCGCGACCAACAGCCTCACGCTGCCCGTGGACGCGAACAACGGCAGGGTGTTTTTCCGTCTGACTTATCCGTGAATGGGGAGCCGGGCTTGCCAGCCTTGGCAGTAATTCTTGCGGAGCAGTCACGAGCCACGCCATCTGGCGTTGAAGTTGGCTCGCAAATTTTTCCAAAGCGGGCATAATTCATTCACTCATGAGTGACATCACGTTGATGCTGCAAGCGGTGGCGCGCGGGGAGCGACAGGCTTCCTCGGACTTGCTGCCGCTGGTTTATGAGGAACTGCGCCAACTGGCCGGGGCGCGCATGGCGCGGGAGGCGGCCGGGCAGACCTTACAACCCACTGCGCTTGTCCACGAAGCGTGGTTACGTTTGGTCGGCGAGGGCAATCGCAGTTGGGAAAATCGCGCCCACTTCTTCGGCGCCGCAGCGGAAGCCATGCGGCGCATCCTCATCGAGAACGCGCGACGGAAATCCCGGCTTAAACGCGGCGGCGGCCAGGTGCGCGTGGATATTGATGAACTCGAACTGGCCGACACCACGCCAGACGACAAGATTCTCTTGATTGATGAAGCATTGGAACGATTGAAAGCGGAAGACCCGGAAAAAGCCAAAATCGTCGTGCTCAAATTTTTTGGCGGCCTGACCAATCAAGAGGTGGCGCTCAGTCTGGATGTCACGGAACGCACGGTGGAGCGGCAATGGGCGTTTGCCAAAGCGTGGATGTTCCGCTGCATCCAGACCGCATTATGAATTGTTTATGTCGGCTTTGACCGGAGCAAGGCGCATGAATGAATAGAAAACCGCGATGAACACTGTCGTCAAAGCCGAGGAGGAAATCTTCGATGCTGCGCGCCTGATCAGCGACGCGGTGGCGCGGCGTTCCTATCTGGAACGCGCGTGCGGGGGCGACGCCGCCTTGCGTGTGCGGGTGGCGGATTTGCTCGCGGCCCTGGACCAGGCGGAGGATTTTTTCGCCGATGGCAGTTCGGCGGTGCGGACGCTGGGCGGAGAACTCCACGCTTTGACGCACACCGAAACGGCAGAGCCGGCGGAAGATGGATATATCGGGACGCGGATCGGGAATTACAAATTGCTCGAACGCATCGGGGAAGGCGGTTGTGGCGTGGTTTATATGTCGGAGCAGGAGATTCCGATGCGCCGCCGCGTGGCGTTGAAGGTCATCAAGCTCGGCATGGACACGAAATCCGTCATCGCCCGGTTCGAGGCGGAGCGGCAGGCACTGGCGATGATGGATCATCCGAACATCGCGCGTGTGTTGGATGCGGGCGCGACGGAAACGGGCCGGCCGTACTTTGTCATGGAACTCGTGCGCGGGTTCAAGATCACGGAATACTGCGACGCGAACCACCTCGACACCCTCCAGCGGCTTAATCTGTTCATCCAGGTCTGCCACGCCATCCAGCACGCGCACCAGAAGGGTGTCATCCATCGCGACATCAAACCCTCGAACATCCTGGTCACGATGCATGATGGCGTGCCGGTTCCCAAGGTGATTGATTTTGGCATCGCCAAGGCGACCGAGACCCCGCTCACCGAAAAGACCCTGTTCACCGCCTACGCGCAACTGATCGGCACTCCCGCTTATATGAGTCCGGAACAGGCGGAAATGAGCGGACTGGACATTGATACCCGCGCCGACATCTACAGTCTTGGGGTGTTGCTCTACGAACTGCTCACCGGCAAGACGCCGTTCGACGCCAAGCAACTCATGGAATCGGGTTTCGACGAGATGCGCCGGACGTTGCGCGAACGCGAGCCGCAGAAGCCCTCGACGATTCTCACCACCCTCCAAAACGAAGAACTCACCGCCACGGCCCAGCATCGGCACGCCGAGCCGCCGAAACTGATCTCCCAGTTGCGCGGTGATCTGGATTGGATCGTGATGAAGGCGTTGGAGAAAGATCGCAAGCGCCGTTATGAAACAGCGAACGCACTGGCGATGGATATCCAACGCTATCTGAACAACGAACCCGTGGTCGCCCGGCCCCCGAGTCGCACGTATCGTCTGCAAAAACTGGTGCGCCGGAACAAAGTGGTATTCGCGGCCGGGGCAGCCATCACGCTGGTGTTGATCGGCGGCCTGACGATTTCCACGTGGTTGTTCCTACGCGAACGGGAAGCGCGCAAACGGGCGGTGGCGGCGGAACGCGAAGAGTCCCGCTTGCGGCAGGTGGCCGAACGCGGCTTGCAGACCGAGGCGGAATTGCGCCGTCAGGCAGAGGCCCGGGAAAAGATCACGCAAGCCGCCGTGCTCATCGGGGCACACGATCTCGAAGCGGCCGATCGGTTGATTGATGAAATCCCCATCACGCAGGGCCCGTTGGAGGGCGCGGCGGTTTTCCGGACGCTGGGAGAGTGGAATGCGCTGCAAAAAAAGTGGCCCCAGGCGGCCAAGCGTTTCAACCTCCTACTGCGGGTCAGCATTTTGGAGGGTTGGGATTATACCGCTCTGGATTACTCGCGATGTGCGGCGGTGTTTGGCCAGGAAGGCGACCCGGAACGGTACGAAAATTTCCGCCGCACCATCATCGCCCAGTTTCGCACCACCAGCGATCCTCTGGTAGCGGAGCGCACGATGAAAAATTCGCTGCTGAAGCCGCCCACCCCGGAACTGCTGGCCGACCTGATGCCGTTGTATGAGCTTTCCCTTAAATCGCTCGACCCGGAAACCGTCCCGCCGTCCCCCGACGACTGGATGATGCCGTGGCGGTGCGTGTCCGTGGGGCTCATGGAATATCGGTTGGGGAGATATCCCGAGGCGATTGCAAAATTTGAACGCTGCCTGGCTTACGGCACTTCCAACCCGGCCCGAACCGCAACGGCGCAGACCCTGATCGCCATGGCGCAACATCAAAGCGGGCAAAGCAAGATGGCGTGGCTAAAACTGGCTGAAGCCCGGGAGGCGATTCAAAAAAAGTTCTCCGGAAACTTGGAAATGGGCAATGGCGGCGAGGGCTACTGGTTTGACTGGCTGCTGGCTCGCGTTTTGTCATACGAAGCCGAACAGCTCATCGAAGACCGGTAGCATCAGGGTTTGACCGGACCGGTTTCACTTCCTCCCCAACCGCTTAGTTCCCAGCGGAAATCGCTTCCAGCAAAAAAGATAATCTTTTCCTGTCGGGTTTCGCCCCTCCTTGGCGCATGACCTTGTGTAAGCACCAGTGTCAATCATCGCCAAAGTTGTATCGTCCGTTGGATCGTCCCGAGTTGTAAGCCGGGGCTTCTTCCCATGTGTTCTGACCAAACCCGGACGTTCTCAAGTCCGATCTGAGAGCCGCAACTAATCGAGTAACCCCTAATAATTGATCAGGCATTGCCATCACCACGATTTCTCCCAACACCCAACCCAGCAAAACCATGAGTAACAACCACCCAACCCACACCTGTATGTTAAAGCGATTATTTGGAATCAAACGCCTTCTGGCCTCCGGCCTGGCTCTGAGTCTGGCAGCCGTGCCGTCCCTTAGCCGCGCTCAGGCCACCTGGGTCGGCGACTCGAGCCAGGACTGGAACACCGCGGCGAACTGGAGCAGCGATCCAGCGAATCCGACGGGGAACTTCTTCATCAATACCGCCACGGCGGGCGTTTTCCCGATCCTCAGCGGTGCGTCCGCTTTCGCACCGGTGGACATCATCATCGGGGATGCGGCTAACGTGGGGCGGCTCGACCAGACGGCGGGAAGCCTCGCGACCGGCGCTGGCAACTGGCTGCTCATTGGAGTAAATGGCGGCACGGGAACCTATAATCTGAACGGCGGCACCCTCAGCGCCGGAGCGATTCGCCTGGTCCGCAGCGGCGCGGGCACCACCACCGGCACTCTGAACATCGGGGGCACGGCGAATAGCGCCGGCGTTACGGTGGTTTCCGACTCGCAAAATATCGGCACCACGGGCATTGGCGTATTGAACGTACTCAACGGCGGCACGTTGAACACGGAAAATGACCTGCTCATCGCCTTTGCCGGCGGGGCCAGTGCCTCGGGCGAGGTCAACATCGCTGCCGGTGGCACGGTCAACGTCGCCACGACGACCGAACGCTGGCTCATCGTCAGTCAATGGGACACCCTCCAAGGCCGGTTGAATATCAACGGCGGCACCGTCAATCTGAACGCCAACACCGACATCCGCTTCAGCATTGGCAACAACAGCGGGGCGAACGAGATCAACCTGAACAGCGGGGCTATTACTTCCTGGAGCGGCAACCAGAGTGGCACAACCACCACCGGCGTGCTGGATTTGAACTGGGCCAGCGGCGGCGCCAACAACACCTTCAACCTGAACGGCGGCACACTGACCATCTACGAGGTCCTGACCGCCAACGACAGCGGCACTGCAGTCTTTAATTTCAACGGCGGCACGCTGAAGGCGACAGGCAATAACCCCTTCTTCGTTTTCATGGGCGGGGCCGGCCAGTCGGTGAACGTGATGAACGGCGGCGCAATCATTGATTCTGCTGGCTTCAACGTCGGGATCCCGCAATTGCTCCTGGCCGGTGGTACGGGTGGTTTGACCAAGTTCGGTAACGGCACCCTGACCCTCTCCGGCGGCTACAGCTACACCGGTCCGACGGTTGTCCGGGGCGGCACCCTCGCATTGGACGCGGCCCAGACCAGTTCCAGTTCCAGTGCGCTGACGGTCAGCAACGCCACTGTGACCCTGGCATTGAACAACGGCATCTCCTCCATTTTTGCCGGCGGCGTTTCGCTCGCGGGCAGCAACGTGCTCAACTTCAATTTCGGAACCGCCACGGCACCTTCGGCGCGCGCCATTGATGCCACCGGTTTCTCGGTGAGCAACACGGGCACGAATCGCGTCAATGTCACCGGAGCGTTGCTGGTGGTGGGCCAGTATCCGCTGATTTACACCGGCAGCCCGGTGCCGACCAATAACTTCATCCTGGGTCCACTGCCGACCGGAATGGTGGCCGTGCTCACAAACTCGGGAACGTCGCTGGACTTGCTGGTTATCTCGGCAGGCCAAAGCCTCACCTGGTATGGCGCGGACAGCTTGAACAGTCCGTTGCTCACTTGGGACATCAACACCAGCAGCAACTGGAACACCGGGACAGCGAAGTATCTTCAATACTCCGCCAACAGTTACGGCGACAACGTCGCGTTTGACGACAGCGTTTTTGCGGGCAGCACCAGCATCAATCTCGGCGTGCGGGTGGTTCCGAGCACGGTGTTGTTCAACAGCAGCCAAGCCTACAGCCTGACGGGAGCCGGTGGTATTGACGGCGTGACGAGCGTGGTCGTGAACAATCTCGGCTCGGTCTTCCTCGGCACGAGCAACAGCTATATGGGCGGCACGACTGTTGGCGGCGGAACGCTTTCCGTCACCAATGACTCCGCGCTGGGTACCAACACCAGCGGCGTGACTCTGGCGGGTGGCACATTGCAATTCGATGCCAATGCTGCCAGCGCCCGCACGCTCTCCGTCACTGCCAACTCCGGCATCGGCGTGGCTGCCGGGTCCGCCGTCCAGTTCAGCGGCTCCGTCACCGGCAACGGCAACGTGTCCAAGACGGGCGACGGGGAATTGAACCTTGCAACGCCGAATGCCCTCTCGGTCGTGGCCAGCGTCGCAGCCGGCACCATCAAGTTGAGCAACGCCAATGCCGCCACCAATGGCAACGTCGGACCTAACATTGATAACGGCGTCGTATTCAATTCTGGAATCGGAACCTTCAACGTCTGTGGCTTGAACGGCGTCTCGGTCTTGGATCTCGCCGACACCGCATTGTCGCCCGTCGCGCTTTCGGTGGGCGGGAACAACTCCAGTTCGACCTTCAACGGCGCACTGACCGGAGCCGGATCACTGGTTAAAGTCGGCACCGGCACGTTGACGCTCAACGGCGCGGGCACCTTCACGGGCGGCACGGTTGTCAGCGCGGGAACATTGGGCGCAGGCGCGGCCACCGCTCCGGGACTCATCACCCCATTTGGGGTCGGGACGGTTACCGTAAACAATGGCGGTCTGCTTTATTTGGGCACCACCGTGCAGAATGCCTTTGGCTCGTATCAAATCCCAAACAACATCTCGGTGGACAACGGCTCGGTCTATGCCTTCGACGGGTCGCACCGGATTCAAGGCAACTTCAACGTCGGCGCGGGCGGCGCGGCGATCGGCTCCACCTTCAATGCACCGTGGGAAGGTTTTGCGGAACCGAATTTCCCCAAAGCGTTGTTCATTGATGGCCTGGTGACCGGCACGGGAAATCTGACGGTCCAGGACAAGGGAGATTTCACGGGTAATGCCTGGAATACTTCCTGTGCGGTCTTCACCAGCCAGGGCACGGCGGCGCAAAACACTTATTCCGGCACGGTCACGGTCAATCCGTTGACGGTATCCGGCAGCGGCGGCAGCTACCTCTATCTGGTGGGCACGAACGTGATGGCCAACGCGACCATCAATCTGACGGGCAACAACCTGACCGGCTCCTCGCGCATGGGTACCGCCACGCTGCTCTTCGGTGACGGTAATGTGGATGGCCCCGGCTACAACACGATTGGTGGTTTGTCCGGCAGCGGCAGTTTCGTATTGGCGAACACCATTCTGTTCACCGGTGGCGCTGGTTATTCCAACGGCCTCCCGGTCGCTTTGACCGTTGGCTACAACAACTCCAGCAGCACTTACTCCGGCGTGATGAGCGGTGCTGGCAGCTTGAACAAGGCCGGCTCCGGCACACTGACACTTTCCAGTGCGAACACTTACACCGGCAATACCACCGTCAGCGCGGGCACGCTGGCCCTGGCCCAACCGACCCTGGCCTTGGGTTCGACGGTTATCATCAGCAACGGTGCTGCGTTGCAGTTGAACTTTGCGACGACCAACCGCGTGTCCGCCTTGGTGCGGAACGGCGTCAATCAACCGGCGGGGGTTTACAACAGCACCACGGGGGCGCCGCACATCACCGGCACAGGCAGTTTGCTGGTGCAACCCATCCCCACCACCCCGACCAACATCACGGTTACCGCCAGCGCCAGCACGTTATCGCTGTCATGGCCGGCCAGCCACCTCGGCTGGATTCTGCAACAGCAGACCAACCCGTTGACCACCGGTATCAGCACCAACTGGGTGGATGTTGCAAGCAGCGCGAGCATCACCTCCACGAACATCGCCATCAATCCGGCGACGCCGACGGCGTTCTACCGTTTGCGGCTCCCGTAATCATTCCGGCTGGCCGGGAGCCGCAAGGCTCCCGGCCTCGCCAAAATAAAACTGACCAATCCAATTTTAATCCGCAACCCGTGTCAGAAGCGTGTTTGCACTCAAACCAAAAACCAACAACACAAAATAACCATGAAGTACAAAAGCCTCGCAGCACTCGCCGCCGCATTGGCCCTGGCCGTCACCGCCAATGCCCAACCCATAACCACGTTCACGAATATTGATTTCGACCTCGGGGTGCAAAATTTCCCGAACGGTTTTGACAATCCCTCAGCGGATATTCCGGGTTGGCAGAACTACACCCCGATCGTGGACTCAGGGGTGGAAGGTCCGGGCGCTTGGTGGGGTACCTATCAAGGTCACGCCGCCTTTATGAAGGCGGGCGAAGGCGCTTTCAACTTGAGTGACTACACCATTCAAGCGGGCGACACCTTCTCCATTGAATTTTACGCCAAGAGTTGGTGGGTTCCTGGGGCCTGGACGGTCAGCTTGTTCTATGACAATCCCGCCAATATCATCGGCTCCTACACCACGCCCACTCTGGTCTCTTGGAATTGGAATCTCTACTCCACCCCGACTCCGATCGCCGCAACGGTGGCCTCGCAAGGTGGCAAACTTGGGGTCATCTTCTTGAGTTCTGGGGCCGACTTCGCCCAAGTGGATGAAATCACGATCAGCTTGGTTCCAGAACCGACCTCACTCAGTCTGATGGCGGTGGCCGGACTCGGCCTGCTGGCAAGTCGCCGGCGCCAGAGCTAAACTGTCGAGAACCAGCCGGTATTTACGAAGGCAGGCATCGGGCCTGCCTTCGCTTTTTTAGTCACGATACTGTAAATGTAGATGCGTTGTTTGGCATGAGATTAAAAGCCTTTGCATTCATGGTCTGGCTTCAGATCGTCGGAGGCGACCTGCGGGCACCGGCACAGTTGCCGGTCCAAGGCAATTGGGGGGCGCATGATCCTTCCACGATGATCAAGGACGGCAGCCGCTACTACGTCTTCACCACCGGCAGCGGAATCCCAAACAAGTTCTCGACCGATCTGCGCAATTGGACCGCCGGCCCGCAGGTTTTCCCCGCCGGCCCGCCAGCCTGGGTGGTCACCGCAGTCCCCGGTTACGACCCGGGCAACTGGAATTGGGCGCCGGACGTGGCGTTCTTCAACGGCAGGTATCACCTCTATTATTCCGTATCGGAATGGGCCACGATTGATTCCGTCATCGGCCTCGTCACCTCGCCGTCACTCATCTCGCCGGTGTGGACGGATCAAGGCAAGGTGGTTCAGTCGGATGCCAACACCGCAGTGAAACCTGAAACAGACACCACCTCCTTCAACTGCATTGACCCCAGCATCCTCGTGGACACCAACGGCAGCGTCTGGATGGTTTATGGTTCTTACTCGGATGGCATTCTGGTGACGCAGATTGATCCCGCCACGGGCAAGCGTCTGAACCCGAATTCCGTCGGCACCAAAATCGCCAGCAGCAGCACTTCGTTTTTCGCCAACACCACCGAAGCTGCACACCTCCATCAACGCGGCGGTTACTACTGGTTGTTTCTCAACTACGGCGGCTGTTGCTCGGGCATCAACAGCACCTACAACATCCGCGTGGGCCGCAGCACCAGCGTCACCGGCCCATACCTCGACAAGAGTGGCGCGAACCTGATCGGTGGCGGTGGCACGATGTTGCTCGAAAGCACCGGACGCTTCATTGGCCCAGGTCATCCGGGAATTTTCGCCGAGAACGGCACGAACTGGTTCACGTATCACTACTACGACGCGAACAATAACGGCGCGCACACGCTCGGCCTCAATCAACTGTTCTGGGCGGCGGACGGCTGGCCTGCGCTGACGAATGATTGGAGCGCGCTCTACACATTCGACACCGACGCTCGCGAACATCGCGCGTTCTACAACGGCACGTTGCAAAGTGGTGCGAGCATCACCAACGAACCCGCGCGCGGCAAAGTTCTCAACCTCGATGGCGGCACCAACTACGTTTCTCTCCCGCATCAAGTCGCCAACGCCAGCACTTTCGCCGCGTGGGTGAAGTGGAACGGCGGCAGTGATTGGCAGCGCCTCTTCGACTTCGGCAGCAACACGACCAAATATTTTTTCCTCACCCCGCGCGCGGGTGGCGCCGGGATGCGCTTCGCCATCCGCAACGGCGGTGGGGAGCAACTGATCAATGCGCCTGCGGCATTGCCGACGAATTCATGGGTTCACGTCGCCGTCACCCTCGATGGCCAACGCGGCGTGCTTTATCAAAACGGTTCGCCTCTCGCCACCAACACCAGTCTCACCGTCCGCCCTTGGCAGCTCCTCGCGCGCAGCAATTACCTCGGCGAAAGCCAGTTCGCCGCCGACCCCACGTTCAACGGTAAAATTGATTCCTTCCGCGTGTTCGGTCGCGCGTTGAGCGCGGCGGAAATCAAAGACCTCGCGTGGGCGCACCCGGCGCTGGCGCATCGTTACAGCTTCACCAGCAACACCTGGGATTCCATCGGCATGGCGCACGGCAGCCTCAAGGGCAACGCCACCATCACCAACAACGCCCTGAAACTCACCGGTGCGAATGGCGGCTACGTGGATTTGCCCGGCGGCCTCGTCAGTGGTTCGTCCGCCGTCTCAATCGAGTTCTGGGCGAGCTTTGGCGTGAACGGGAATTGGGCGCGCGTCTTCGACTTTGGCAACATCGCCGGAGCGAATGGGCAGAACTATCTGTTCTTCTCCCCGCATACGCCGCCCACCGTGACCACTCTGAACATCAACGCGAGCGGCACACTGGGTTTCCTAGACGTCGCCGGCAACCTCGACAACCAATCCCTTCACGTCGTCTGCCTCGTTGACCCTGGCACCGGTTATCTCGGCCTCTATACGAACGGCGTCCTGCGCGGCGAAAAAAACACCACTGTTCCCGCGCTCACTTCCGTCAGCACTGCGTGGTCCTTCATCGGTCGCTCCTTGTTCAGCGCCGATGCGTATCTCAACGCCACCATTGATGAACTTCGCATCTACGATGGCCGCCTCACCCCGGAGGAGATTGCCGTGAACTACCGGTTCGGCCCGAACGCTCTCGCCCTTCCGGTGTCCCTCGTTCAATCCAACGCTCCTGCGAACGTCACGCTCTCGTGGCCGTCATGGGCCGCTGGCTTCACCGCCGAAGCCAGCACCGACCTCGCCGCATCGTGGGCGAACATCACGCCCGCCCCGACCCTCGCCACCGACCGCTGGAGCGTTGCCATTCCCAAAACCAACACCGCAAAATTCTTTCGCTTGAAACGCTGACCCGGCATCCTGCTCCCCACTCGCATGAAATTGAAATCTCTCGCCCTATTCATCGCCTCCGTCGCCTTAGTCCTATCCACCTCCGCCCAACCCACGCTCACCGTCCAAGCCGATCAACCCGGCGCCAAGATCAACCCCGCAATGTGGGGAATTTTCTTCGAAGACATCAACCTCGGCGCTGATGGCGGCCTCTACGCAGAGTTGATCAAGAACCGCTCCTTCGAGTTTCCCGAGGCCATGATGGGCTGGAGCAAACTCTCGCCGAGCAAAGCGCGCGGCACACTCGCCATCCACACCGAAAATCCGTTCAACCCCAAGAACCCGCACTACCTCCGCATCGAATCGCAGGGCAAAGATTTGTTCGGCGTGGCCAACGAAGGCTTTCGCGGCATCGGCATCAAGCAAGGCGAGTCCTACCATTTTTCCGCGCAGGTCCGCGTCACCTCCGGTAATCCCAAACTGCGCATCGAACTTTACGGCAGCAACGGTGCGCTGCTTCACTCCACCCGACTGGAAAAATTTTCCGCCGACTGGACCAAACACTCCGCCGTGTTGACTTCTAAAACCACCGACGCCAAAGCCAAACTCTACGTCCTCGTGGACGGTGCAGGCACCGTGGACCTCGACATGATCTCGCTCTTCCCCGAGAAAACGTGGACGAACCGTCCCGGCGGTCTTCGCGCCGATATGGTGCAAACCCTGGCCGACCTCAAGCCCGGTTTCATGCGTTTCCCCGGCGGCTGTATCGTCGAAGGCAGCGAACTCGACAAGCGTTATCAATGGAAGAAAACCATCGGACCCGTCGAGGAACGCGAACTCCTCATCAACCGTTGGAACTACGAATTCCTCCATCGCCCCACGCCGGATTATTTCCAGACCTTCGGCCTCGGCTTCTTCGAGTTCTTCCAACTGTGCGAAGACATGGGGGCCGAACCGATGCCCATCCTGAGCTGTGGCCTCGCGTGCCAGTTCAACTCCGGCGAAGCCTGCCCGCTCGATCAGCTTGAGCCTTTCATTCAAGATGCGATTGATCTGATCGAATTCGCCAACGGCCCGGTCACCAGTCCGTGGGGCGCGAAACGCGCCGCGATGGGTCACCCCGAGCCGTTCAAGATGAAGATGCTCGGCATTGGCAACGAGAACTGGCAGCAACCTTACATCGAACGCTACGCCAAATTCCATGCTGTGTTGAAACAGAAACACCCCGAGATTCAACTCATCTCCAGCGCCGGACCAGGGCCGGAAGACAACCATTTCAAATACGCTTGGCCCAAACTCCGCGAACTCAACGCCGACATCGTGGACGAACATTGCTACGCCCGGCCCGATTGGTTTTTCAACAACACGAAACGCTACGATAACTACGACCGCAAAGGCCCGAAGGTTTTCTTCGGCGAATACGCCGCCCAGAGCGACCGCATCGTGAGCATCCACAACCGTAACAATCTGGAAACCGCCATCTCCGAGGCCGCGTTCATGACTGGCCTTGAACGCAACGCCGAAGTCGTCCGCATGGCCAGCTACGCGCCGCTGTTTGCGCACATTGACGGCTGGCAATGGACACCCAATCTCATCTGGGTGGACAATCTCCGCAGCTACGGCACGCCCAACTATTACGTCCAACAACTCTTCGCCCGCAATCGCGGCGATGTCATCCTGCCCGTCAAACTTGACGGCGCAGATCAGAAGCGGCTTTACGCCTCCGCGACCCGCGACGATGCGACCGGTGAAGTCATCGTGAAGGTTGTGAATGGCGACGCCGCGCCTGCCGAAGTGAAGTTGACCGTGAGCGGTACCGCCAAAACCGTGACCTCCGCCCGCGCCCTCCTGCTCACCAGTGCCAACCGACAGGATGAAAACTCCTTCACCGCACCGACTAAAATTTCCCCGCAAGAAAGCACGCTGCCACTTTCCGGCGGCAATCTGACACATTCGTTCCCGGCCAATTCACTGACCGTTTTGCGAGTAAAATAATAAGCGGCGTGGCC
>ERZ1292633.3905-Hain-H41-02um-R1-3905-length-14133-cov-6_pt1 | contig 14133 bp, 10 predicted proteins | sample MGYA00564406_ERZ1292633 | MGnify/ENA primary metagenome ERZ1292633 (study PRJEB36523, sample SAMEA6512639) | groundwater metagenome | collected 2019-01-08 | study: AquaDiva: Metagenomics assemblies of 32 groundwater samples
ATATGGTGGTCGATTGGAGCCTGCGCGTTGATACGCTGACGGCGGTGATGCTTGTCGTGGTGACGAGCGTGTCGAGCCTCGTGCACCTCTATAGCTGGGGCTATATGGAAGAAGATCCCAGCCAGCCCCGCTTTTTCGCCTATCTCTCGCTCTTCACCTTCGCGATGCTGATGCTGGTAACGGCGGATAGCCTCGTCCAGATGTTTTTCGGTTGGGAAGGGGTGGGGCTTGCATCTTATCTGCTGATCGGATTCTGGTATCACAAACCAAGCGCGAACGCGGCGGCGATCAAGGCGTTTGTTGTCAACCGCGTTGGCGATTTTGGTTTCTCGCTCGGTATTTTCGGCACATTCCTTGTGTTTGGTACCGTCTCGATCCCCGCGATCCTTGAAGCGTCGCCAGCAATGGCGGGTTCAACGATTGGCTTTCTGGGCTACCGCATCGATACGATGACCTTGCTTTGCATCCTGCTGTTTATCGGCGCGTGCGGGAAATCGGCGCAATTGGGGCTGCACACATGGCTGCCCGATGCGATGGAGGGGCCAACGCCCGTTTCCGCGCTGATCCACGCCGCGACGATGGTGACGGCGGGCGTGTTCATGGTTTGCCGCCTGTCGCCGATGTTTGAGGCAAGTCCGGTTGCGCTTGACGTTGTCACTTATGTCGGTGCGGCAACCGCGCTGTTCGCGGCGACGGTCGGCACGACGCAGACCGACATCAAGCGCGTGATCGCTTATTCAACCTGCAGCCAGCTTGGGTATATGTTCTTCGCCGCAGGCGTTGGCGCATATAACGCGGCGATGTTCCATCTTTTTACCCATGCCTTTTTCAAGGCGCTGTTGTTCCTCGGCGCGGGCAGTGTGATCCATGCGATGCACCATGAGCAAGACATGCGCTATTACGGGGGGCTTAGGAAACAAATCCCGCTCACCTTCTATGCGATGATGGCAGGGACGCTGGCGATTACCGGCGTCGGGGTTGCGGGCCTGTTCGGCTTTGCGGGTTTTTATTCGAAGGATGCGATCATCGAGGCCGCCTTCGCGAGTGGAGGCACATCGGGCTACGCCGCCTTTGCCGTGGCGGTGTTTGCCGCCCTTCTGACGAGTTTCTATTCGTGGCGGCTGATTTTCCTCACCTTCTACGGCAAACCGCGCTGGTCACAGAGCGAACACATCCAGCACGCAGCGCATGGCCATGATCATCATGATGATCATCACGCCCCGGCAGCGCACGCGCATGATGATGGCACCGCAGGCTATCATCCGCATGAAAGCCCGTGGTCAATGCTGATCCCGCTCGCGTTGTTGACAAGCGGCGCGGTGTTTGCCGGCTTCGCATTCCACCACAGTTTCCTTGATGCTGAACATGGCGCTGCATTTTGGGCCGGAAGCCTCGCGTTCGATGCGCATTTGATGCATGAAATGCATGAGGTTCCGCTGCTGGTGAAGCTATCGGCAACCATCGTGATGCTGATCGGCCTCGGCATTGCATGGATGGCCTATATCAAGGACACGAGCATTCCTGCGCGCTTTGTGGCGCAATTTGGCGGGCTTTACCGCTTCCTGCTCAATAAATGGTATTGGGACGAGCTCTATGATTTCCTCTTCGTCCGCCCTGCCTTTGCGCTTGGCCGGATATTCTGGAAACGCGGTGACCAAGGGTTGATTGACCGCTTCGGGCCGAATGGTTTTGCCGAACTGGTGGTTGAGGGCAACAAGCTCGCCGCGCGGTTTCAGAATGGATATTTGGCGAGCTATGCGCTGGTGATGCTGATCGGCGTTGCAGCGGCGGCAACTTGGGCGATGACGCGTTGATATGACTGACTTTCCAATCCTTTCGACGATGATCGCACTGCCGCTGCTTGGCGCGATCCTGTGTCTTTTTGTGTCCGATTACAGTGCGCGCAGGATTGCGCTCGGCGTCACGATTGCAACCTTTGCGCTCGGCATCATGCTCTGGGTGGGTTATGATCTTGAAGGCGCACAGTGGCAATTCGCCGAACGCAGTGCTGTTTTTGGCCGGTTTGAATGGGCGCTTGGGATCGACGGCATCGCGCTGATGCTGATCATGCTCTCGGTATTCCTGATGCCGATCTGCATCCTCGCGAGCTGGGAAGCGATTGAAAAGCGCGTCCCCGAATATATGGCGGCGTTTCTGCTGATGGAGGCGCTGATGATCGGCGTTTTTTCGGCGCAGGATCTGTTCCTGTTTTACATTTTCTTCGAAGCCGGCCTGATCCCGATGTACCTGATTATCGGCATCTGGGGCGGGGTCGAGCGGATCTATGCCAGCTATAAATTCTTCCTCTACACGCTGCTCGGATCGGTGTTGATGCTGATAGCGATGCTGTGGATCGCGCAGGAAGCGGGGACGACCTTCATCCCCGTGCTGATGGAATATAATTTCCCGGTTGAGGCACAAAGCTGGCTGTGGCTCGCGTTTTTTGCGTCGTTTGCGGTCAAGATGCCGATGTGGCCGGTTCATACCTGGTTGCCCGATGCGCATGTTCAGGCACCAACGGCGGGCTCGGTGATCCTTGCCGGCGTCTTGCTGAAGATGGGTGGTTACGGCTTCGTTCGTTTCTCGCTGCCGATGTTCCCGCAGGCGAGTGCTGATCTGGTCTGGGTGATCTTTGGCCTGTCGATGATCGCCGTTGTCGTCACCTCGCTGATCGCGCTGGTACAGCATGACATGAAAAAGCTGATTGCTTATTCAAGCGTGGCGCACATGGCGTTCGTCACCATCGGTCTGTTTGCGTTCAACCGTCAGGGGCTTGAGGGCGCGATGATGGTGATGCTCAGCCACGGGCTGGTGTCGGGCGCGCTGTTCCTGTGCGTTGGTGTGATTTATGATCGGCTCCACACCCGCGAGATTGACCGTTACGGGGGGCTTTCCAACAATATGCCCAAATATGCGCTGTTCTTCATGCTGTTCACAATGGCGAGCGTCGGCCTGCCGGGGACGAGCGGATTCGTTGGAGAGTTTTTGGCGCTGGTTGGGGCCTATGGTGCGAATAGCTGGGTCGCGGCTGTGGCGACGACGGGGATCATCCTCGGCGCGGCCTATATGCTTTATCTTTATCGCCGCGTGGCCTTTGGCGAAGCGAAAAACGATGATGCCCGCGCGATGCTTGATCTCAGCCCGCGCGAATTTCTGCTGCTCGCGCCGATTGCCGCCGTCGTCATGTGGATGGGGGTCTATCCTGAAAGCTTTATGGCCCCGATGCGGCGTGATATCGGCACCTTGCTCGCACGGATTGCACCGGCAACGCCCGAAGGGGATGCCAAGCTCGTAATTGGCGCGCCGCCGCTGGCTGGCACTCCGGCGAAGGCGCATGGGGGCGCACACTAATGTCAATGACTGCCTCACTCGCGCTGACCGCGCCCGAAATCATCCTGTCGGTTGGTGGCCTCGTGCTGCTGATGGTCGCCGCCTATGCCGGAGATCGCTCCACCCGCTTTGTGACATGGGCGGCAAGCGCCTTGTTCGGTCTCGCCGCGCTCAGCCTGACGGGGGCCGCCGGTTCGGGCGGCAATGCGTTTGACGGGCTTTACAGTGCCGACGCGTTCAGCAGCTTTGCCAAAATTCTGATTTACGCTGCGGCGGTGGTTTCGATCATCGTCGCGCCGCGCTTTTTCATGCAGGATGATAAGCTCCGCGCCGAATATCCGATTCTGGTGCTTTATGCCGCCGTTGGCATGGGGATGATGGTCTCGGCTACCGATTTCCTCACGCTGTATGTCGGCGTCGAGTTGAACAGCCTTGCCGCCTATGTGTTGGCAAGCTTCATGCGCAAGGATCAGCGATCAGCCGAGGCAGGGCTTAAATATTTCGTGCTGGGTGCGCTCGCCAGCGGGATTTTGCTTTACGGCATCTCGTTGCTTTACGGCTTTACCGGCACCACGGGCTATGCAGGCGTCGCGGCGGCCATGAAGGGTGAGATGGCGCTTGGCATCACCTTCGGCATCGTCTTCGTGCTGTCGGGCCTTGCGTTCAAGATCAGCGCGGTGCCATTCCACATGTGGACGCCCGACGTTTATGAAGGCGCACCAACGCCTGTCACTGCGTTCTTCGCGTCCGCGCCAAAGGTTGCCGGGAAGGCAATGCTCGTGCGCGTTGCGGTTTCGGCGATGGGCCCGGCAACCGAAGCGTGGCAGCAGATTGTGATTTTTACCGCGCTTGCCTCTATTGTCCTCGGCGCGGTCGGTGCCATTGGCCAGACCAATATCAAGCGGCTGCTCGCCTATTCTTCGATCAACAATGTCGGCTTTGCGCTCGTCGGGCTGGCTGCGGGGACGGAGGCTGGCGTTGCAGCGGTGATGTCTTACATGGCGATTTATGTCGTGATGACGCTTGGCTCGTTCCTGTGCGTGCTGCAAATGCGCGATGAAAATGGCAATTCGATTGAAGAAATCGCAAGCCTTTCGGGCCTGTCGCAAAATCGCAAGGGCTTGGCTGCTGCCCTTGCGGTGTGCATGTTCAGCCTTGCGGGGATTCCACCGCTCTTCGGCTTCTGGGGCAAGTTTCTTGTTTTTGATGCAGCGGTTGCGGCGGGGCTGCTTCCACTTGCTGCATTCGGGATTGCGGCTTCAGTGATTGGCGCATTCTACTATCTCAAGATCATCAAAACGATGTATTTTGATGCCCCCGTAGCGCCTTATGCCAAGGCTGGCAGTGTAATTGAAAGCGGATTGATTGCGGTATCGGCTGGGGTATTGCTTGTTGGCTACCTCGCTATCCCATTGCTGAGCAGCACTGCCAACGCGGCGGCAAAGGCCCTTTTCTGAGCATAGTGATCCGCACAGTTGCGCAAACCGGCTCAACCAACGCCGATTTGATCGCGCTTGCAGCTCAAGGGGCAGCAGAAGGCACATGGCTTCGCGCGCAACGCCAAACCGGCGGGCGCGGGCGGATGGGGCGCGATTGGCAATCACCGCCGGGCAATCTTTATGCGAGCACAATCGTGCGGCTACAGCCACATGATCCCGCCGCGCCGACGCTCGCACTGGTTGCGGCCGTAGCGCTGGCGGATGTCGTGCGTGCTTATACACCCGATGTCGCGGTGGTCATCAAATGGCCAAATGATCTGTTGATGGGTGGGGCAAAGCTGGCGGGCATATTGCTTGAGCGTGCAGGCGATGCGGTCGTCGTTGGTATCGGCGTCAATCTTGCGCACCACCCCGAAGGGCTTGATCGCCCCGTCACCAATCTTGCAGCGCATGGGCATCAGCTTGATCCAGCCATATTTATTGAGGATCTGGCCGCGTGCCTCGCCCGCTGGATCGCGCGGTGGCGCAGTGAAGGGCTTGCGCCGGTGCGCGCTGCATGGCTTGCGTCGGCCCATCCGCCAGGCACCGCGCTCGTTGCCAATTTGGGTGATGGTGATCTAGTCGAAGGTCTGTTTGACGGATTGACTGATGAGGGCGCGTTGCGGTTACGCTTGGCGGGGGGCGCGGTTCGTGTCATTCACGCCGCTGATGTTTTCCTGATTTGAAAAGGGGAAGGGCAATGCTGCTCGCGATTGATGCCGGTAATACCAATGTTGTTTTTGCGTTGCTTGATGGTCGTGAAATAAAGGCACGCTGGCGGATCGCGACCGATGCCCGGCGCACGGCGGATGAATATGCCGTCTGGCTGTCGCAACTGCTCATCCTCACCGGCTATAAGATCGCTGATGTCGAGGCTGTTATTATCGCGACGGTCGTGCCGCGTGCGCTTCATAATCTGTCAGTCTTGGCGAGCAAATACTTCAAAGTTGAACCTTTGATCGCGGGGCGCGCGCCGGTTGAATGGGGCATTGATCTTGATGTGGATGAGCCGCAAAATGTCGGTGCTGACCGTGCGGTGAACTGCATCGCGGCGCATGCCGGCCATGCAGGCGATTTGATCGTGATCGATTTCGGCACCGCGACGACCTTTGATTGGGTCGCACCCAACGGCGCTTATCGGGGCGGGATTATCACGCCGGGGATTAACCTTTCGCTTGATGCGCTTGTCGCGGCGGCTGCAAAACTGCCACGTATCGCGATCGAAGCACCTGAAACCAGCAGCGTGATCGGCGTAACCACCGAAACGCAAATGCTGATCGGTGTGTATTGGGGCTATATCGCGATGATCGAAGGATTGGTGTCGCGGATGAAGGAACAGATTGGTGCGCCTGTCAAGGTCATCGCAACCGGCGGCCTCGCGACAATATTTGAATCGCACAGTGATGTTTTTGACGCAACCGAACCCGATTTGACGATTCATGGCCTTGCCATCATGTACGAACGGGTCAAATAGACCCCGAGAAACGAAGAACGGAAATATTTTTGACGACTCCCGGTAACGAACTGCTTTTTCTTGCCCTTGGTGGCTCCGATGAAATCGGGATGAATGTTAACCTCTATGGCTGTCAGGGCAAATGGATCATGGTCGATCTCGGGCTGACCTTTGCCGGTGGCGATTATCCCGGTGTTGATCTTGTTCTCCCCGATCTTGAATTTATTGAAGCGCGCAAGAAGGATTTGCTCGGTATCGTCCTTACCCACGGGCATGAGGATCATATCGGTGCGATCCCCTATCTCGCGGCGGATTTGGGCGTTCCGCTTTATGCAACGCCGTTCACCGCAACGCTCATTCGTGGCAAGCTTGAAGATGAAGGCATTGCCGATCAGGTCAAGCTCAAGGTCATTCAACCGGGCGGCAGTTTTAATCTCGGGCCGTTTGGCCTGCGTTATGTGTCGCTCGCCCATTCGATCCCCGATATGAATGCAGTCGTGATCGACACCCCCTATGGCCGGGTCTTCCACACGGGCGATTGGAAGCTTGATGATGCGCCGGTGCTTGGCGATGTTGTGCAGGCGGATACGCTGCGCAAAATCGGCGATGAAGGTGTGCTTGCGCTGGTCTGCGATTCAACGAATGCCTTTAATCCCGAACATTCGGGCAGCGAAGGCAGCGTTCGCGCGGATCTGGAACGTGAGGTCAGGGCTGCAAAGGGCAGGGTGCTCATCACGAGCTTCGCATCGAATGCGGCGCGATTGCAAACGCTGCATGACGTGGCGAAGGCAACCAAGCGCCAGCTTTGTGTTGCGGGTCGCTCGCTTGACCGGATCGTGCGTGCCGCCCAGGCTAACGGGATGCTTCAGGCGTTTCCGGGGCCGATGGATTTTGATGCCGCGATGCGTTTGCCGCGTTCGGAACTGATGATCGTTGCCACCGGCGGGCAAGGTGAGGCGCGTGCCGCTCTTGGGCGGATCGCGGCGGACAGCCACCAGTTGAAGCTCGAGGCGGGCGATACCGTCATCTTCTCGTCAAAACAGATTCCCGGCAATGAAAAAGCGATTGGCACGATCCAGAATTCGCTCGCGCGTAAAGAGGTGATCATGGTCACCGAAAAACAGGCGCATGTCCATGTTTCCGGCCATCCGGGGCGTCCCGAGCTGAAGCTCATGTACGAATGGATTCATCCACTAAATCTAATTCCGGTGCATGGAGAACGCCGCCATATGGCTGAACAAGCCCGTTTTGGCCGTTCATGCGGTGTGCCAAATGCGCTGGTGCAGTCAAATGGTGATGTCGTGCGGTTGGCACCAGATAAACCTAAGATTGTTGGGCGTGAGCGCACCGGGAGACTTGTGCTCGATGGCGATGTTATCCTGCCTGCTGATGGTAGTACAATCAACGAACGACGACGGGTTGCCCAGTACGGCATTATTTCAGCAGCGGTTGCTGTAAATTCAGCGGGTAAGCTCGCGGCGGATACTGAAATTCGTTTGCAAGGCATTCCGGTCGAAGAAGACCGTGAGACTTTTATCCGCGAAGCCGAAGATGCGATTGAGGAAGCGGTTAATAAAGGTGAAGCGAACGACGATAAACTGCGTGAAGCGCTCCGCCTCGCAGTCCGTCGCTGCGCAACCCAGTGGACGGGTAAGAAGCCAATTGTTGATATTATGCTTCTAAGGATAGGTTAGGAACGTATGAAGTGGACGTCAGCGCTTGCAATTTTTCTGCTGTTTTGGGTGATGTCGGCATTTCTGGTAATGCCCTTCGGAATCAAAAATGCCCATGAAGCCGGTCAATCGCTTGTACCGGGGCAAGCTGACGGCGCGCCCGCCAATTTCAATCCTAAGAGGATATTGATGCGAACTACGATAGTTGCGGTGATCTTTTTTGGAATATACTACGCCAACTATGTAAAGGGATGGATCAGTTTCTAAGCCGTTCAATCGCTTGAGCAAGTGCAACATATAGCTTGCCAGTGTCTGACGAGAGCAGCGTTACACTAAGCGGCGTGCCATCACGCGAAGCCAGCACGTTGCGCAGCATTGATTCGAAATCATGGATGTAGCGGTTTACCTGCTCGCGGAATTCGGGCTCAGTTTCATAGTGTCGAGCAATTTCACGTGCTTCGCTGCTGTCAAGCAGTCTAACCGCGCGGCGTGTGAAAATTCCGCGGTCGCCCCGAAGATAACTCGCCCACGCCGTATCGGTCACTTCGTTTGACAAGATTTTTGCAACATCAATCGCAGTTGAATTAAGTGATTCAACAAGGAGTGCGACTCGGCGTGCAAAATTGGCGTGATCGCTGTTTTCCATCGCTTCACGGGCATCGCCAATCCGTGCTTCAAGTGCCGCACTCGTCTCTGAAATCGTTAGCATTTGTCGCATAAGCCTGTCAGTTGCCTTCTGCGCGGCCCCCACTGCATTGGCGGTGGTTTCAGCAATGGCAGCCATTTGCGCCTGAACCTGCTCGGTAAGTGCAGTTGACAATGCGTCCTTGCTCATATCGCCAAGCGATTTTGCCGATTGCGGAATGATTTCGGCAAAGGCGCTGCGCACATGGGCAGTCGCCTGTGCAGCAGTTTCCCGAACGCTCAACAACGACTCTACCAGCTTAGGCCCTGCTTGTGTCGCAAGCCGTTCGGTGTCTGCTGTTGCGGTAGCAATGCTCGTTGACAGTGCTTCGGCGGTTTCCTTGCTTTTTGCCAATTGCTCCGAACTCAGTGTAGCCATCGATTCAAGATCATGGCGTTGTCGAGCGATAACAGCGCTTGCTTCGCCAAGTTTATCAAGTGCTTTGATCGCGGTAGTAGTTATCTCAGCGACAACGGGTGTTGCTATGCTGACGGCAGCCATGCTTTGACGCGCTTTTTCTTCAAGCCGGGAGTAAGCTGCAGGTAAGGTCTGGTCGATTTCGTTCGATGCTGCATCAAGTGCTGTCATTAGCGAAGCCACCCGATCAACCAGTGAATTTGTAGTGTCGCCGCCACTGGCCAACGCTGATGTCAAATCATCGGCATGATTGCGCAGCGCGCTAATTGCGGAGCCAAGTCGCTCGGTGCGTTCGATCCCGCGAGTATCAAATTCACTGAACTTTGCTTCGACCATGGAAAGATCGTTATTCAATCTTAATATGAGTCGTTCGCTTACTTCATCTTGGGCTGCAAATGTCTGAGCGACTTGATCGACTTGGGCTGCAATCCGGCCAACCCGCTCTGCAATCGTGTCAGTACACTCAGCACCCGTTTTTGCCATTGCTGCTTGATTTTGCTCAATCATCGCGATCATGGCAGCCCCTTGCACTTCCATGCCCTGCCGCGCGGTTTGGAGCGCTTCAGCGGCGCGCTCAAGTGCTTGATCGACTGCGCCTGTCATCTGGCCAGCAGCTTGTTCGAGTCGGGCACCTGCCACCTCACTGACGCCTTCCATCCGTGAAAGATGAGCTGCGAGCTTCTGCGCTGCATTGCCAGCGATCTCATTGGCTTCGCGGCCACGCGCTGATAGCACAGCAAGTTGGGCATCAAGCGATCCTGCCTGTTCGTGTGCAGTAAGGCCTGCGGTCTGGAGCGCCGCGACCATTTGCCGCGTTTGAATCTGCGCTTTAGGCAAATTGGCGAGTAATATGGCAAGATCGCCACGTGCTGCCGCTGCTGAACTCTTAAGCGCCTGCATATTACGGGCAATGGTTTCGATCTCGGCTTGAATTATTTCGGTTGTTGCCTTGAGCCGCTCGGATGTGCCTTCACCAATGCGTGACAGTGTATCATTTTGCACGCTCATTTCTGCTCGATTGGCGGCAAGTCTTGCAGAAACCGAACCAAGAGCCGCACCCAATCGTTGTTCTTCACGTCGCAATGCCTCAACCGTGCTTGAGAAACGACGTTGCTCGCGACGGCTTGAGCGCTGCAAGATTATCCAGCCAATGAGGACAAGGGCAAGTGGTGCCGAGGCCGAAACAATCGTTTCAATAATGAACGAAAGTGTCAAAGGTGCACTACCAAGATATGCAAAGCGATCAAAGCCGACCGCACCAATCCAACCCAAGCACAACAGCGATGCCGCCCCAACACTTGCTATTTCGCGCCATTGCATCGAAGGCTCAGGAGATTCCTGATCAGCATCATAAGCATTAATATCAACGACCTCGGCGGAATTTTGATCCCGTGCGATGTCACTCTCATGGTCGCGCCAAAGGCCGACGACAGAATTTGCCCCAGTCATAACAACATGCTTAACATGCTTTTTCAAAATGCAAAAATTTTGTTGCAATCAGTCATTAAGACACTGCTGCTAATATCGCACTATGGCATATGATTTTGGCGCGCTTGAAGCATCGGTCGCTGCAGCGGTTGGCGGTGACGAAGCGTTGGCGTGCGATTTGCGGACGGCTTTTTTTGAAGGTGTGCGTAACTATGCCGATCTGCTCAGCCGGTCACGCTGCGATGCCAATTGGAAGGTGTCTGCACATCGGCTCAAGGGATTGTCAGCCAGTTTTGGAGCGGTCAGCCTGATGAAGGCCGCTGATTTTGCACTGGAATCGGTGCCCGGTGATCCAGTAGCGCTGCGTCGGGTAACTCGCGCAATTGCGGCTATCATGGGTTAACAATTATAATCGCGATTACAATGACTTCCCAAATTCGCACTTGCATCGTATCAGACAGCCAAAATCAGCGCGGGGCGTACAAGGTTGCCATTGGCGGTTCTCATAATTGCGGGCGAATGTGGAGACGATGCGACCGGCGCATTTGCGGCAATGTTGCCGATCGCAGGTCAGACTTTACTTGAATATCAGGTGCGGCTGGCACGCGCCTGTGGCGGCAACCATATCGTGGTGCTTGTGGAGCAACTGCCAGCAGTAATGCTATCGGTATTTGATCGCCTTCGTGCCGATGGAATTGATGTAGATATTGCGCGGGAACCGCGCGATGCGGCTGATCGAATTCATCCTGAAGAACATGTTCTACTATTCGCGCCGGGTTTCGTTGGGTCTCGGCGGCTGCTAGAATCGCTAATAGCCCGCGCAACACCTACTCTGGTGACTGTGCCTGACCAACCTGCATATGGGATGTTTGAGCGTGTCGATGCCACTGATCGCTGGAGCGGGCTTGCACTCCTCAGTGGCCAGTTAGTCCGGCAAACTGCTGCTATGATCGGCGATTGGTCAATCAGTTCGACCTTGATGCGCAGCGCGCTCCAATCTGAAGCCGTACGGTGGCGGCTTGAACAGCCAGAAGACGTTACAATTGTTACCGATGCCGCGCAGGCGCAGGCCATTTCGACGCGGTTAGTCCGGGATTTCGAAAATTGTGATCAATCGCCGTTTGTTGATATCGTCGCCCAGCCAATCGCAAATATGCTGGTGCCATATTTGCTGGCATGGGCTGTTCCAGTTGAATTGGTTGCTTTAATCCCACTCATTTTTGCGGGAATGGCTCTTTTTTCTGCAATAATTGGTTGGTTCACAATAGGTTTTTTGATATTTTGTTTTGCAGTTGTGATTGATAGAGTTTCAGATGCTATAATGAAAATTTCAGTACGTGCCGAAGGTGGTGTGGACTTATTCAAATATGCCAAGTCTATTGTATTATACATTATGCTTATATTTCTTGGTTGGTCACTGTCGCGGAGCGCTGGCGATTGGGTGTCATTGCTACTGGTGGGGTGGGCATCATCGATTCTCATTTTGCGCGCGGCTGCCATAGAGCGTGCTCCGAAATGGTATTCAAGCGTTGAAAGCGCAGGTGTGATTGTTACGCTGGCGCTCTTGTTCGGGATGCCAATTGCCGGTCTGGTCGCCGTTGTGAGCCACGCTCTTGCGGGCCAAATCGTCGATCGATTTTTCCGCCGTTAAATTTATCAAGAGCTTAACCAAGAACGCGCTATGGCAGGACTATGCAAATGTGCGCTCTCAAAAGGTTAGGCCGCGCGTGACCGGCGCTGCCACGCCGCAGGCGGTCCATGGAACGGTGGATAGCCAAGGTCGGCTCATAGCCGCTGACCAACCGTTGCTTTTGCTCAACCGTAGAGCTGGCGGTGAAGATGGCGGTGCGCTCGCGATTCCACAGGTGGCAGCGCTTGCTCGCCTTTCGCAAAAGCTTGGTGTGCAGGTGGCACGTACCGTAATGACCGCAGACGGGAATGTTGATATTGATCTCACTGTGCAGGCAAGACCCGACGGTGACATGGTTTATCTCACGGTCAACGGCTGGCATGAGCGCGCCGAGGTGCCAGCAAACGCGGCAATGCGCTTTGAACGCGAGCGTTATTTCGCCAAGATTGAAAATGAAGGTGCTTGGCAATGTAATGACTCTCTGCATTTGCTCGAACTGCCACCAGCACTGTTAAGACTGATGAACACGCCCTCGCACCAGATGAACGAACTGCTGCTGACGAGGGTATTCCGCCTAGTTGAGGATGACGTGGGTGATTTGCCAATGGTCGCAGGGCTTGCGCGGCGTGAGGCGTTTGCAGGACAATTGGTGGTTCTGCGATCAAACGCCAATGTACGGCTAAGGCTGAGTGGCGAACCTAGAATCGGGAACGATGGTCATTTTCTGGGCTATTCTGGCGGTTATTCGTTTGTTGACTCGCAATATGCATTACAACAACCGCCTGATCCGCAAGAACCGCCTTTCGCACAGCAGCTTGATGGAGCGCTACGCCAACCTATCGCACGTATAATTGCCAATGCTGACCAGATCAGCGCGCGTAGCTACGGCCCGATACGTCAGGATTATGCCGGCTATGCAAATGATATATCAGCGGCGGGCCGCCATTTACTTGGGCTGATCGACGATATTTCCGATATGCAGGCGGTTGAGCAGCAGGATTTTCGGGCGAGCGCTGAAACCGTGGATATGGCTGACATCGCCCGTCGTGCCGCAGGTTTGCTAAAGGTGCGCGCGGCCGACCAATCGGTGCGGATCGATGCGCCGCCAATTGACGAAATTATCGAAGCCAAAGGCGATTTTCGCCGTGTTCTCCAGATCATCGTCAATCTGCTCAGCAATGCCGTGCGCTATTCCCCACGCGGATCAAGTGTTTGGATTAGAACCGAGATCGAGGGTGATCTTGCGGCGCTGATTGTTGCGGATCAGGGCAAAGGGATTGCCTCTGCGGATCAAGCGCGCATCTTCGAAAAATTCGAACGGATTGATCCAAATGAACCCGGAGGTACTGGGCTTGGGTTGTACATTTCGCGCCGCTTGGCACGCGCGATGGGTGGCGACATCAATGTTGATAGCGCGCCAGGGCAGGGCAGCCGCTTCGTGCTGACCCTGCCGCTGGCTTAACGGCTAACGCTTGTTGACCGGGACATAATCGCGCTGCGTCGGCCCGGTGTAAAGCTGACGCGGCCGGCCGATTTTCTGTTCTGGATCAGAAATCATTTCATTCCATTGGGCAACCCAACCGACGGTGCGGGCAAGCGCGAAGAGGACGGTAAACATCGTAGTTGGGAACCCAATCGCCGAAAGGATCACACCCGAGTAGAAATCGACGTTCGGGAACAGTTTCTTATCAATGAAATATTGGTCGTTAAGCGCCATGTGCTCCAACTGACGCGCAACCTCAAAGATCGGATCACTACGGCCCAGCTTATCAAGCACTTCTGCCGCCGTTTTCTGCATCACTGTCGCGCGCGGATCATAATTTTTATACACGCGGTGACCAAAGCCCATCAAACGGAATGGATCATCCTTATTCTTCGCGCGCGCAATATATTCCGGAATCCGGTCAGGCGTGCCAATTTCACGGAGCATATTGAGCGCAGCTTCATTCGCGCCGCCATGTGCTGGCCCCCAAAGACAGGCAATGCCTGCCGCGATGCACGCGAATGGGTTCGCACCTGATGACCCGGCCAACCGCACA
>ERZ1292633.1980-Hain-H41-02um-R1-1980-length-21362-cov-16_pt2 | contig 14130 bp, 15 predicted proteins | sample MGYA00564406_ERZ1292633 | MGnify/ENA primary metagenome ERZ1292633 (study PRJEB36523, sample SAMEA6512639) | groundwater metagenome | collected 2019-01-08 | study: AquaDiva: Metagenomics assemblies of 32 groundwater samples
TGTTGCAGGAGTTAAGGAGAAAATAAATGAAAAGTTCTAAGTTTCTCGCCTCAGGTCCGCACTCAGGCGGATTCGCCGAGGAGAACGAGTCGCCGAGGAGACAAGTTTCAAGTTTCAAATTAAAGATTGTTTTCTATCTTGCATCTTGCATCCTGTATCTTGCATCATCGGTAACCGCCGGTGCTGCTTACAGGATTTATCTAAAAAACGGCTCAACAATAAAGGGTGTAAGCCGTTATGAGAAATCAGAGGGGGAGATAAAGTTTTATTTTGAAGGAGGGATGGTAGGGATATCTGAGGCGGATATCCTTAGGATAGAAAGCGGTAAGGAGCCGATTAAGGACATTAAGCCAACCGAAATTAAACCAACCGAGGAATTAAAAGAGAAAAAAACAAAACCACCGGAGACTGAAACCAGAGAAGACGTGCAAAGGAGTGACAGAGCACAAGAGCCTGAAACCAGAGGAGACGTACCAGGAAATGATAGAGCAAAAGAGGCAGCTGATATAAAAACTCAGCCTGCTGAACCAGACAAAAAAAATCAGGAAATAGCCCGTAAAGAATCCGAACTTAGAAAAGTAGAAGGAGAGCTGCTGACTACAAGGGCGAGAATTCAGAATCTTTATATTAACGCCAGCAGCGATGCAGAGCGGTCCATGCTGCAGCAAAATATGATGAGAAAGAGAAAGTTGGAAGCCGAAAAAAAGAGACTTGAAGAGGAGCTGAAAGCGCTGCGTTAAAGTGAGCAGCAAATAATCAAGAGGAAAGGATTATACAGGAAACACTTATGAATATTTATGTCTCAGGTTCAATGGCATACGACAGGATTATGGACTTCCCGGGTAAATTCTCAGACCACATTCTGCCTGGCAAGATACATATCCTGAATGTATGTTTTACAGTTAATGGTATGGTCGAAAAATTCGGCGGCACTGCCGGAAATATTGCTTATTCGCTCAGCCTTCTTAAAGAGAAACCCGTAATACTTGCTACCATTGGCAAAGACTATGAAAGTTATTTCAGATGGCTGAAAAAGAAAAAAATTTCCATAAAGGGGCTGAAGATAATTCAGGGAGAGTTTACTGCAGGCGCTTATATAACAACCGACAAGTCAGACAACCAGATAACGGGTTTCAATCCCGGCGCCATGAAACATCAATCTAAATATAAATTCAGCAGTGTTGACCCGGAAGATTCAATTGTTCTGATTGCACCCGGGAATCTTCAGGATATGATTAAATATGCAGGGACCTGCAAAAAGAAAGGCATTAATTATATCTGTGACCCGGGACAATCTCTTACTGCATGGGGAAAGAAAGACCTTATAGAATGGATTAAAGGTTCAATGATGCTGATCTCCAATGATTATGAACTTGAGATGATTATGAATAGGACCGGGATTGGTAAAAAGGGATTGCTGAAACTAACAAAAACGATTATCACAACCCTTGGAGAAAAAGGTTCATTGATAAGCACCTCCAAATCTGACATTAGTATCAGGGCAGCAAAAGTTTTTGATGTTGTTGATCCTACAGGTGCAGGAGATGCGTACAGGGCGGGGTTGCTAAAGGGGCTGGCTATGGGTAAGGACCTTAAGGCCGCTGCAAAGATAGGAGCTGTAGCAGCTACATACGCAATAGAGAAATACGGCACACAGGAGCATCATTATACGTATCAGGATTTTATTAAAAGGTACAGGAGTAATTTTGGAGAAATGTGAGGATGTAGCAGGAGGTCTTAATAAAATATTTCATTCAAAAATGCCGAGCCGATTGTATAAAGTTTTAACTATATGAAAAGGCAGTTAGAAAATAAAAAGGCAGCAGAATCGGTATACAGCCGTGTTAGGGAGATTCTTGAGACCGCAAGGAGCAACGCATACCGTGCCGTAAATTTTGCAATGGTTCAGGCGTACTGGCATATTGGCAGGGAAATTATCGAGGAAGAACAGAAGGGAAAGATAAAGGCAGGGTATGGGGAGTACCTGCTGAAAGACCTTTCTCAGCGCTTAACTAAAGATTTTGGGAAAGGCTTTGATTATTCCAACGTAAAGAATATGCGACAGTTTTACCTGATATTTCCAATTGGCGACGCACTGCGTAGCCAATTGAGCTGGACACATTATCGGCTTCTGATGCGGGTTGAGAAGGAGTCGGCAAGGAATTTCTATATTGAGGAGTGCATTACAGGAAACTGGAGCACCCGCCAGCTTGAGCGCCAGATAAATTCCTTCTATTATGAGCGCCTTCTCTCAAGCAGGGACAAGAAGTCGGTCAAAAAAGAAATCCAGAAGCTTGAGCCGTCCTTAAAGCCTGAAGATATTATAAAAGACCCCTATGTGCTTGAATTCCTGAATGTGAAAGAAAATATCCGTTTTCTTGAAAAAGACCTTGAAAGCGCGCTGATAGGAAAATTGCAGGATTTCCTGCTCGAACTCGGCAAGGGGTTTTCCTTTGTCGGAAGGCAGCAGCGAATTTCAGCAGATGGAGACAATTTTTACATAGACCTTGTGTTCTACAACTATCTCCTGAAATGTTTTGTGCTTATTGATTTGAAGATAGGCAAGCTCACCCATCAGGACATCGGGCAGATGGACTTCTACGTCCGTTATTATGAAAATGAGATAAGGGCAGAAACAGACAACCCGACAATCGGCATAATACTCTGCTCTGAGAAGAATGGTACCGTAGTCAAATATTCCGTCTTAAACGCAAACAAGCGTCTATTTGCTTCAAAATACAAGCTCTACCTGCCTACAGAAAAAGAACTGAAAGAGGAACTGGAGCGTGAAAAAAGGCTGATTGAAATAGAGCTTAAACTGTTAAAATCAAAAAGCAAAAAATAAGAGGGCAGGATTAACACGGCACATGGGTGATACTTGGGGTGTTTTGGCCGAAGAAGGAAAAGTGATTGTTTTATGACGAGAATCAATGAAGCAACAGATACGGATTTAAAGGTAATTGACCACAGAGGGAATGAGAAGATGGTGGTGAGGGAGATGGGATGAGAGATGGATTTAGTAAATTGTGAAATAAATAAATTTGTTCTTCTAACTGGCGCAGGTTTTACCCATAATTTCGGCGGTTTTTTGGCAAAAGGAATGTGGGAATCGATTTTTAATTATTTAGACGAAAACCGCCATTTAAGTCTTAGGAAAGAACTAAAAAATGATTTTGACTATGAATCAGTCTATTATAAGGTTGTTGAACGCGATAAATTCAATGAAAATGAAAAACAGGCCCTCTCCGAAGCAGTTTTTTCCGCATACAAAAATCTGGATGATAAAATAAGAGGTTATCGTTCTCTCGGCGTAAAACAGCCTGTAAGTATCGCTGCTGTAAAAAAATTTGTAAATAGATTCGATGGTATTCCCTCGGTGACAGGTAGAAATGGCACCAAAGGTTTTTTCTTTACTTTAAATCAGGATTTATTAATTGAACGGTATTTGGGCGGCTCAAATATGCCAGCTCTTTATGTCAATCAGCCAACCATTGAAGTTTGTCAGGATAAAGAATATCAGGAGAGTACTTGTTCTCTAATATTACCATTGCAAAAAGATTTAGAAAAAAACAACGGATTATCATCATCAAAATATTTTTATGTGAAATTACACGGCTCAATGAATTGGTATAGTTCTGATGGTACAAAAAAGCTGGTTATAGGCCGAAATAAGATTAAGCAAATAAATGAAGATCCAGTTCTTAAGAATTATTTCGAATTATTCAAGAAGGCTCTATCAAGTCAGGATATCAAGTTATTTATAATTGGCTATGGTTTTGGAGATGAGCATGTAAATAAGGTAATTTCAGATTCTATGGCGCAGAATAATCTAAATCTTTTTATGCTAAATCCTATTGCTCCAGAAAATTTCAAAAGTGATCTACATACCAAACCTCTTGGGCGCAAAATATGGGATGGAATTTCTAAATATTATCCATACAGCCTTGAGCAAGTGTTCCCTAATGACGAAACAAATGAATATAAACGCATTCGGAAAGATTTTTTCGGTAATTGAAAAAATTAATTGTTAGTTGGTTGAGTAAGAAAAAAGGCACATCCCTATTATTAGTCATAAAGAAGGACAAACGAAAGGGTACTATCGGAGGAGAAAGGAAACATGGTTTTAAAATCAGTTGAATCGCAAAACGTGGAATTCAAATCCAACTGGCGGAAAGCTAAAAATGCCATTTAAGCCCAAATTCACAATAACGCCTAAAATTAACAAGACTCTGGTTGAAATCGAGCGCGTTCGCGGGTTTCTTGATGCTGTCAAACTCAAGGACGACTGGATTGCCGACATGCAAAAAAAGGCGCTTATCCTTGAGTCACATCATTCAACGCACATTGAAGGCACTGCCTTGAGTCTTGAACAGGCACAAAGCATTCTTCAAGGTAAAAAGCTTAAAGGCGTAAATCGTGATGATGAAAAAGAGCTTTTGAATTACAAAAAGGCAATGGATTTCATCTCGAAATATCTTGGAAAAGATGACCCTATTACGGAAGGAATTATCAGGGAGCTTCACAAAGTTACTGTTAAAGGTGTGCGCGGGGATAAAGCAGACCCCGGAAATTATCGCAAGCTTCAAAACTACGTTGTTAATTCTCTTACACGCGAGATCATTTATACTCCGCCGGAGCCGCTTGAAGTGCCTCATCTCATGCGAGAATTTGTGGATTGGATCAATAAGGCTGGAGACCTGTCACCTGTTCTTATCGCAGGGATCGCGCAATTTCAGTTTGTCCATATTCATCCGTTTATAGACGGCAATGGGAGAACAGCACGGCTTTTATCCACGCTGGTTCTTTACAAGACAGGGTACGACTTCAAAAGATTGTTCACCATCTCCGAATATTATGACAAAGACAGGCCGGGTTACTATAAAGCCATTCAATCAGTCAGAAACAATGCTATGGACATGACCGGTTGGCTTGAATATTTCGTGACCGGCTTGCGGCTGCAGATGAAGGAAATCAGGGAGAAGGGAGAGCAAATAGTAAAACAAGATAATACGCTGCAAAAGATTAAGAGACTGGGCTTGAATGTCCGTCAGGAAAAGGCAATTAAATATCTATTAAGAACAGGCGCGATCTCTGTGGGTGAATATCAGTCTGTGGCTCCCTGTATACGCCGCACCGCTCAAAGAGATTTAGAAGATATGATGGGGAAAGGTATCATTAAATCAGTAGCTAAGAGTCAAACAGATCCGACAAGGCACTATGTCTTGCTGTGACAAGCTACTGTGACATGCTGTGACATTTTACTGCGACAAATATTGGTTCAAAATATACAAGACATACCGATTCTGAACTCCCTGCTCGAAAACTTGTCTGCCGACAGGCAGGTTGGTAAGATGTAGACAAGGATTTGAGGGATAAAGAGAAGATTAATCATGATTAACGAAAAGGCATTAAAGACATATCTCAGAAAAAAATTCAGGAATGTTTCCCGGATAAAAATCAGAAAACTCGGCTCCGGTGTTCAGGGAGCCGGATTTCTTGCAGAGATAAAAACAAGGAAGGGTATTAAGTCCTATGTCATAAAAAGTCTGAGCCCCAAAGAGTTCGGGCACGATTATCCATCGGACAGGGCAGCTGTTTTTCTTCTTGACCTTGACGAGTATAAAAACCTGCCCAAACATGTTAAGGCGCTTGATGTGCTTGCCGAGACGGAGAAAGGTTTGATAAAGTCCATCGGCGGCGGCAAGGAATATTATCTTCTGCTTGAAAAAGCAGAGGGCAGGCATTATTTCCATGACCTGTCAGGGTTTGCTCATAAAAAAAGGCTTGAAGGCCCAGACATGGAAAAGATAAAGGCAATGGCGGCATATCTTGCAAAGATTCATTCTGTTAAAAAAGATTCAAAAACACTCTACTGGAGAAAATTAAGGGACACTGTTGGCCATGGTGAATGTCTTATGGGTGTCTTTGACATATATCCCGACGGTGCTCTCCCCTATAAAGAGATGACGGATATAATAAAAAAGTCAGTTGACTGGATTTATAAACTGAAACCAAAATATAAAAGACTTTCACAGATACACGGAGATTTCCATCCCGGGAATATATTGTTCAAAGAAGCCAGAAGCCACCCCCCCATCCCCCCCTTGGCAAGAGGGGGCGAAGGAGGGGTAGATTTCACACTCCTTGACCGGAGCCGCGGGCCGTGGGGGGAACCGGCTGATGATGTGACAGCGCTCACTATAAACTATATCTTTTTCTCGATAAAAAATCACGGAACCGTTACCGGGGCTTATCTTGAGGCATTGGAATTATTTTTTGATGAGTATGTGAGATTGTCAGGTGACAGGGAAATTTACGAAACTCTTGCGCCATTTTTTGCCTTCAGGGGCGCTGTTGTTGCAAACCCCGTATTCTATCCTGAGGTGACCAGGGAGCAAAGAAGATTAATTTTCAGGTTTGTGAATAATGTTTTGGATTCTGAAAGGTTTGCCCCTGAGAAAATCGAGGATTTAATTTAGGAGAAACACAAAAATTTATAATCTTATCAAAGTGTTTTATTTGACAGCATACTTTAACTTCCTATAAACTATATAACAGTTAAATCATCATGAAACTTTTCCCCAAAGAAATAGATTTTTTTGAGATTTTCGACAGGGCTGCGCAAAACGTAACCAAGGCAGCTACCCTTCTTGTTGCCCTTATGAAAGATTTTGACAATATCGAGGCGCGGGCAAAAGAGATATACGAGGTTGAGCAGGACGGTGACATGCTGACCCATGACATTATGAAAAAGCTCAACAAAACATTTATTACCCCAATAGACAGAGAAGACCTGCACGCACTTGCATCAAGCCTGGATGATGTTCTGGATCTGATATGGGCCTCTGTTGACAGGATCGCAGTATTTAAGATAAAAGAACCGACAAAAGAGGCAATTGTAATGTCAAAAGACCTTCTTACGACTGCTGAGGTTATACATAAGGCGATAAAAGAACTGAAGGGAAAGAATTATTCTCATGTGCAGGAATACTGCATTGAGATAAACAGGCTGGAAAACAGAGTGGACAGGGCATTCAGGGATGCCCTCGGAGCGCTGTTTGATGGCGCGAATGACCCCATCTTTATCATAAAATGGAAAGAGATATACGAACACCTGGAAGATGCATCGGACAAATGCGAAGATGTCGCAAATGTTCTGGAATCTATAGTCCTTAAATATGCATGATACATATTTTCTTCTCATTTGTGTAATAGTTCTCGCAACCATCTTTGACTTCATAAACGGCTTCCACGATACAGCAAATGCAATAGCCACATCTGTCTCAACAAGGGTTTTATCCCCTAAGGTTGCTGTTGCAATGGCAGCAATATTGAATATGGTCGGCGCCCTGTCAGGGACTGCAGTTGCCAAAACAGTAGGTTCGGGTCTTGTAGAAACTGCGTCTGTCACACAGATTACGGTTATTTCCGCGCTGCTGGCTGCTATTGTATGGGATTTAATAACATGGTATTTTGGTCTTCCAACATCTTCAAGCCATGCCATACTATCAGGTCTTGTAGGAGCAGCAATAGCAACGGCAGGCACAGAAGTTATTATAAAAAAAGGCGTCTATAAAGTTCTTATGGGATTGATTTTGTCCCCTGTAGTAGGGCTAATACTTGGTTTTTTACTTATGATGTTTCTTATATGGATTTTTAAAAGATCCTCGCCATCACTTGTTACAAACCTTTTTAACAGGCTTCAGATTGTATCAGCTGCATACATGGCCTTCAGCCATGGCAGTAATGATGCCCAGAAGACAATGGGTATTATTACAATGGCATTGATAAGCTATGATGTGAGCCTGGGAAAACTTCCTCCCGCTGGCTTTCATGTCCCATTCTGGGTAATTATTCTGTGTGCAACAGCCATGGCCTTCGGTACAGCGTTGGGGGGCTGGAGAATAATAAAGACTCTCGGTGTCCGTCTTGTGAACCTAAAACCTATTCACGGGTTTGCAGCAGAGGCATCAGCTGCAACAGTCATAGAGATTGCATCCAGGATAGGACTTCCTCTCTCAACAACCCATATTATCTCATCAACTATAATGGGTGTGGGCGCTTCCAAAAGGCTTTCAGCGGTGAGATGGGGAATTGGCGGGAACATTGTAATTGCATGGATTCTTACAATCCCGGCATGTGCTCTGCTTGCCTGGGCTATCTGTAAAGCTATACACTTTATAGTTTAATAAAAATCCGGGGAACAAATGGATATTCAGGATGAGGATTATTAAAGAGTCGACTGGAACAGAACTATTTTTTGATGTATTCGATAGCCCGATAGGGACGCTGTATCTGATATTTTCAGGAAAAAATCTCTCGGGTATATATTTTGAAAGGCCTGAGCACAGGAGGGGGAAGACGCCGGGTTCGTTCAGGAAAGAACTTAAAGGATATTTCGAGGGAAAAACCGTTGAATTCGGGCAGAATATAATTTTCCTTGAGGGTACAGATTTTGAAAAAAAGGTCTGGCTTGCATTAAAAGATATTCCGTACGGACAGACAAGAACATATAAATGGCTTGCGGAGAAAATAGGAAATCCAAAGGCAACCAGAGCCGCAGGGCAGGCTTTGGGCAGAAATCCCATACCCATAGTTTTGCCATGCCACAGGGTCATAGAGTCAGACGGCTCGATTGGCGGATACTCGCCAGGTGTAGATATAAAGAGAAGATTGCTTGAGATAGAATATTACAATATAATGAATAAATAAAGAAGGAGAGAAAATGGCTACAGTAAAAGAAGGAGACAGGGTAAGGGTTCATTACACAGGAAAACTTGAGGACGGTACAGTTTTTGATTCCTCAAGAGATGGCACGCCTTTGGCGTTTACAGTCGGCAAGGCTGAGCTTATAAAAGGCTTTGATCGCGGCGTTATCGGGATGAGCGCCGGTGAATCAAAGACAATAAAAATCTCAGCAGAAGATGCATACGGACCGCATAATAAAGAGAGGGTATTTGAGTTTAACAGGGATAAATCTCCCCAGGACTTCGACCCTCCAATAGGTCAGCAGGTTCATATGCAGAGGGCTGACGGACAACCGGTAGTTGTTACCGTAATAGACAAGTCAGATAAATCATTTACCATGGATAGCAATCACCCTATGGCAGGAAAGAACCTGACATTTGATATCACGCTTGTGGAGATAGTATAGATAAACCTATATCCCGGTCTATGCTCCGGCAAAAAAGAGAAAGGCAGCGCTGCTTATTTTAAATCCTTACTTCCCTGTAATTTCCTTTACTTCTTCCTTGCCGTGCTTTAGCTCAGCTACCTGTTCCCTGTCTTCCCTCAAGAGCAGTTCCTGAAATTCTCCAACATGGGTCTTTTCTTCTTTTGCTATATCAAGAAAGACCTTCCTGATATCCGCTCTGTCTGTCATTGCTGCAAGCTGTTCATACAGGTTTATCGCATCAAGTTCAGCTATCATTCCTATGCGAAGTATCTCTTTTACTATGTCACCTTTCCTAATCTTCTTAAGATCTGTCGGGATATTAGACATCATGGCTTTTACCTCCGGTATTTTAATTTTTCATACTTTGCAATATCGTAAACAACAGCGATACGCTATCTTATATAAGCCTCGGTGACGTATCTCCTCATCATCCTGTGGCAGTTGAAATAATAGGCATTTTTGCCTATGGCATTCTGCATCATCCTTATCCATGTATGCCTGTCATTGTAATACATGGGAATCAGGATGGTCTCAAGCTTGGCATATAAATCATCGGCATCTCTTTTATCTATAACCTCAACATTATCAGTAAGGGCTATCTCTGTGGGGCTCGGACCTATAGCCCAGCCCGTGAAGCCTTCGATATGCCCCTCTATCCACCAGCCGTCAAGAACGCTGAAATTCATCACGCCGTTGTGTGCTGCCTTCATGCCGCTTGTGCCTGATGCCTCGCGGGGCCTGAGGGGCGTGTTAAGCCATACGTCAACACCGGCGACAAGCTTGAGCGCCTTTTCCATGTCATAGTTTTTTACATAAGCCATCTTTATCTTGCCTTTTAATTTTTCTTTTATTACATGGATTTTTTCTATAAGCCACTTGCCGTGGTCGTCTTTCGGGTGAGCCTTGCCGGAGTAAATAATCTGAATCTTTCCTGTGGCAATTTTTTCAAGCCGTTCCATATCGCTGAATATCAGGTCAGCGCGCTTGTATGCGGTTGCCCTTCGTGCAAAACCGATTGTGAGAGTTTCATGATCCAGTCCGGCATTTGTCTCTGCATTGACAAAATCAATTAAAATCTTTTTTGCCTCTATATGCGCTGCCCACAATTCCTCATCAGGGATACGGCCGACCCTCACGAACAGTTCAGGCTCGTTTGCCCATCCGGGAAGATATTTATCATAGAGTTTTTTAAGGCTGTCACAGGTCCATGTGAAGGAATGCACGCCGTTTGTTATTGCAGATATCTCATATCCCGGGAACATGTGCTTTGAAACCTCTCCATGTTTTTTGGCAACCCCATTGATAAATTCGCTGAGGTTTATTGCAAGGAGTGTCATGTTAAGATTATCCTTGCCTCCAAGTGATTTCAGTATATCAATGGGTATCGGTTCTCCCATTATCTTTGATACCAGGTCGTAGGAAAATTTGTCGTGGCCTGCTTCAACAGGGGTATGGGTTGTAAAAACGCATATGCCTTTTACGCGGTCCACATCCCATACAAGCCTTTCGTCCCAGACATCCTCAATAGGCCTTTTATATCTAAGAAGCAGTTCAATTGTCAGCAGGGCGGCGTGGCCTTCGTTCATGTGATATTTTTTAATTTCAAATCCGAGTTCATGGAGCATTTTTACCCCGCCTATTCCGAGGATAATCTCCTGTTTCAGCCTGTATGACAGATCACCGCCGTAGAGATGGGATGTAAGCTCCCTGTCATCCGGAGAATTTCCCTGGATGTCAGCATCAAGAAAGAATACAGGGATGTTCCCTCCTGTAAGGCTTTTTACAACATAGAGCCAGGCCTGTATTGCAACGTCACGCCCTTCTATCTGCACATATACCTTTGATGGAAGGAGGGCCATATAGTTTGACGGCTCCCAGATAGTAGGCAGTTCTGACTGTCGTCCTCTCTCATCTATTTCCTGGGTAAAATATCCTTTTTTGCTGAGAAGAGTTACTGCAACCATCGGGAGTTTAAGATCTGCGCCTGATTTTATTGTGTCTCCTGCAAGCACGCCAAGGCCTCCGCTGTAAGTAGGTATGTCATTGGCAAGGCCTATCTCCATAGAGAAATAGGCAATCTTTGGCTCTTTGATAAATTCGTTTAGCTGGGTCAAAATAGGATCCATTGATTTCATATTTTAAGACATTAAAGAAAGATATACAACTTGTAAATAAAGATAAAATATGTGCATTATTGTTCTTCTCTTGTTGAAACCACCTGATCCGTGATATATTCATTCTCATGCAAAAACATTTGCCATACCAGTTTTTTATAGCATTCCGTTATCTCAAATCTAAAAAAAAGAATAAGGGGATATCGCTTAATACAGCTATTTCTGTCGGCGGTGTGGCAGTCGGCGTCATGGCGCTCCTTGTTGTGCTTTCTGTAATGAGCGGCTTCCATGAAGACCTTCAGAGGAAGATACTCGGCGTGAATCCGCATATTGTAGTGCTGAGTTACAGGGGAGGGGTAACTGATTATAAAGATATAATGGAGAAAGTTAATGAAGAAAAGGATATAGTTTCTTCGTCTCCGTTTGTTCTCGGTCAGGTTATGGTCTCATCAGGGAAAAGGGCGCACGGTGTTTATTTAAGGGGAATTGACCCTGCACTTGAAATAAAGACCACTGAGATATCCAGATACATAAAAGACGGGAAACTTGATGACCTTAAGCCTGAGAAGGGAATATCCGGAATTGTAATAGGCAAAGAACTTGCAAGCAGTCTTGGTGTTTTTAGAGGCGACCAGATAAATGTGATATCACCTGTTGGAGAAATCGGCCCCCTGGGAATGCTTCCAAAAGTCAGGCAGTTCAGGGTTGCTGCGATATTTGAAGTCGGTATGTTCGAATATGATTCAAATCTTGTTTTTACAGGGCTTTCCCCTGCCCAGGAATTTTTTGGCATGGGAGATTCTGTGACAGGGATTCAGCTTAAGGTTAAGGATATTTACAAGGCAAAGGAAACAAGAGAGCATATTCAGAAGAAACTTGATTTCCCATACTATGGAAGGGACTGGATGCAGATGAACAGCAATCTTTTCTCAGCCTTAAAACTCGAAAAGCTTGCAATGTTTGTGATACTTATCCTTATAGTCCTTGTTGCCTCGTTCAACATTGTCGGCACTCTTATAATGAATGTCATTGAAAAAAGCCGTGAGATTGCAATCCTTAAAGCAATGGGCGCGACAAACAGGGGAATCATGCTCATATTCATGCTTCAGGGACTTTTCATAGGGCTTACCGGCACAACAATTGGAATTGCCGGCGGATATCTGCTTGGCCATCTGTTCAATAATGTGATTAAGCTGCCGCCGCAAGTATATTATCTCAGCCATCTGCCGATAAAAATGGAGCTGATTGATTTTATCGCTGTTTCTACCTCTGCGATATTAATAAGTTTTCTTGCAACGATATATCCTGCCTGGCAGGCAGCAAAGCTGAATCCCGTTGAGCCGTTGAGGTATGAGTGATACAAATGAAATGTATCTTGTCATTGCGAGGAGGTCATTTTGACCGACGTGGCAATCTTAAAGCGAGATTGCGGAGTTTATCCCGAGCAAAAACCGAGATTGCTTCGCCCCGATTTATCTGGGGCTCGCAATGACAGCGAGGGACCCATTCGCAATGACAGTTGAGGAGCGAATAATTTGATTGAAGTTCAAGATTTAAAAAAATCTTTTTACCCTCCTGCAGGTGAGCTGCAAGTCTTGAACGGGATTAATCTCTCTATAAAGGCAGGGGAGATGGTTGCGATAATGGGAGCCTCTGGTGTTGGTAAAAGCACACTTTTGCATATACTGAGCGCTCTGGACAGGCCAAGTTCGGGCAGTATCTTATATGAGGGCAAAGATGTGTTTTCTCTGGATGATAATGCACTGGCTGCTTTCAGGAATACATCAATAGGTTTTGTCTTTCAGTTTCATCACCTGCTCCCTGAATTTACTGCGCTTGAAAATGTGATGATGCCGGGACTGATACTCAGAAGTCAGAAGTCAGCAGTCAGCAGTCAGGAGATACAGGGAAAGGCAGAAAAACTGCTTAGAGAGCTTGGGGTGTTTGAAAGAAAAAATCACAGGCCCGGAGAGCTTTCCGGCGGTGAGCAGCAGCGCGTTGCAGTTGCGAGGGCCTTGATACTTGGACCCAAGGTTGTTTTTGCGGACGAGCCCACAGGCAATCTCGATACTCACACAGGCGAGGAGCTTTTTAAACTGCTTCTTGAACTCAATAAAAAGGAAGGCATCACATTCGTAATCGTCACCCATAACGAATCCCTCTCCCGTCAATGCCACAGAGTGCTTGAGATGGTGGATGGAAGGTTTAGGTAAAAATCAATAAATGGAGGGGTTATGAAACTGCCTGAATACGTAACAAAGGCCGAAGTGCAAAAAGTATGTAAGGCTCTTGGTTTAAGGGACTGGACTATGATAAAGGATTACAAGGTATCCCCGAAAGAAGCCAAAAGAATTCTGAGGGAGATAGATTCAAGAGGCATGAAGATTGAGCCTGAGCAGTTTTGTGCAGGGCTTGAGGTAGAGCTTGAGCATGGCACAATGTACAAAGAGGCTAATGTTACAAATAATCATCCGGTAATCACGGGCAAAATAGTTCTTGCTCATATGATAGAGTCGCTTGATTATTACAGGAGGCTTGAGGTTGCGGAACTCGAAGGTGACCTCCATAAGGCGGTTGTAAATGGGAACGCTGCAAAGGCAAGGCACTACTACAAGAGAATTACTAAGGCAAAGACAGAGCTTGCAGAGGCAGAGGGCAGAAAACTTTAAAACTTTTTTAAGATATTATAATATGTATCTCTCTGCGCGGCTTTAAATCCCGCATTTTTTATTGCCCTTATTATATCTTCCATTGAGACGCTATAGCTTATGCCTGTTGAGGCAACGACATTTTCCTCAATCATTGTAGAGCCGAAATCATTTGCGCCGAACCTCAATGCAA
>ERZ1292633.3908-Hain-H41-02um-R1-3908-length-14128-cov-8_pt1 | contig 14128 bp, 10 predicted proteins | sample MGYA00564406_ERZ1292633 | MGnify/ENA primary metagenome ERZ1292633 (study PRJEB36523, sample SAMEA6512639) | groundwater metagenome | collected 2019-01-08 | study: AquaDiva: Metagenomics assemblies of 32 groundwater samples
TTAACTCTAAAGGCAGGATGGGGAGTCTGTTGCTTCGTGGAGGAGGAGGAGGGGGTGTACGCTGGCTCGGGGCTGCCGTCAGGGGGTCCCGAGCCGCAGGCGAGACGATTGTCCAAATTTCCCAAGAAAATGATTTCATGCAAATTTATTCGTCATATCGTTCTGGCAAGCGTTAATTTACACGTACGCAAGGCTCATCTCGCGGTTTCACTGGAGTGGTTTAGATTGGTATTTTATGGTGCATAAACCCGCAACTCAAATCATATTTGATGACGCCAATACCATCCTCAAATCCGGCAAAGTCATTGGCTTGCCAACAGATACCGTTTATGGCCTTGCGGCGGATGCGAGATCTGACCTTGCTGTGGCTGAAATTTACGCCTTAAAATCGCGCCCGTCTTTTAATCCTTTGATTATTCATGTGCAGGATCTGCAGCAAGCGCAACGATATGGAGAATTCAATGCGGAGGCTATACGTTTGGCTCAGCATTTTTGGACGCCCTCAAAGACAGCATCTGCGTTAACAATCGTCGTTCCTTATAAAAAGGATAGCGGAATTTCTAGTTTAGCGTTGGCAGGGTTAGATACGATTGCTTTGCGTGTCCCTAATCATACTTTGGCATTGAAGGTGCTTTCTCAATTTAATGGTCCATTGGCGGCGCCTTCAGCCAACCCATCGAATTGCCTGAGTCCTACAACGGCGGAGCATGTGCGCACTGCTTTTCCAGGACTGCCTATTTTGGACGGTGGCACTTGTACTATTGGAATAGAATCGACCATTGTGTGGTGTAAAGATGATGGAGTTTTATTATTACGACCCGGGATCGTGACGCAAGAAGATCTAAAAGTTATCGTGCCTGTCCAGAAGTTTATTCCTGGTCAAGATGATGCACCTCAAGCCCCAGGTAGTCTCAAAAAACATTATGCGCCGAAAACGCCGATGGTCATAAATATGACGAAGCCGTTACCAGGTGATGTATATATTGGGTTTGGTCCTGATTATCCAAGTTCTATGAACCTTAGTGAAACAGGTGATTTAAAAGAAGCCGCGGGCAATTTATTTCGTTATCTGCACACGGCCGACACACAAAATAAACAACGCATTGCCATTGCGCCAATTCCAGATAGCGGAATAGGGCAGGCGATCAATGATCGGTTGTCTCGCGGAATCAAATAACTTTTTCGTGTCTTAGATAAGAATACAGTGTAGCCGTTGAAATATTCAGGTTGCCGGCGATCTCACGCATAGACAGCGCACCCTCTTGATATAAAGCCGCGGCAGCTTCTGCTTTCTGTTTCGCTTCAGACGTTAACCCGCGAGGTCTTCCGCTTGCATTGGGCATTGCTGTTTGGCGCAGCTGCTGAACGGTTTGAGATTCGGCTGAAAAAGGTGGTTCTTTCATGGATGCAGCCATAGGTATTGCGGGCATCGTGTGTATGTTGGTATACAGGTCATGTCCTTCAATTTTTTTGATGTTCATGGGTGCGGAGATATGAGGATTTTCCGGTCTTATTTCTGATCTGACTTCTGTCCGTACTTCTGGTCTTGTTTCCATTCTGGGGTCTGTTCTTGAATCCTCGCGCAAAGGAATTGCATTTTGTTCACATAAGGATAAAACGTTAAAAATCTTGAACAATAATTCGCCTTCAGCTGAAGCCGTATCAATGTGATCTTTGGCGCTACACAAAGAAATGCTCCTGCCCATTAGATCATAGGTAAATTTCATTAGATGTTTGACGGTCAGACCAAAACGATCCAGCTGATAAACGCACACAATATCATCTTCACGTAGATAGTCCAGCATATGTTCCAGGGCAGCAAAGCTGCTGCCTATATCTTCAAAAACACGTCCGCATTGCATGTCAGTCAGCGCGCTCAACTGTGTTTCATAAAAATCATCGCGGGCACTTGCGCGGATATAACCTATTTTCATAAAAATTGAGGCTACGATCAAACTATCGTTAGATTAGCAGAAATTAATGGATAAAAAAAGTAAAAATAAAGTTAATTAAAATCGATGCGTTAGCAGTATTTTGTAGACATGCTATTAAACGGTACGGCCCAGATTGATTCGTTTATTTTTAAAACATGGTCACCCGCATAAAGAAGGATCCCATTGCCCATACGCATATGTTTATATGTTTCTTGAAAGGCCCGTAAGCCAGCGGTATCGCGCTTTGACACCTGGGTTTTACATTTGATTTCAATGGGATATAAGGTACCATTCAGGTCGATGACCAAATCAACCTCTGTTTGATTGCTGGTACGCCAATGATAAACTTGCGCTGCTCTTTCAAACACACGTAGCCACGATACAATCATATTGACACAATAGGTTTCAAACAGCGCGCCTAATTGAGGATGCGCCATCAGGGCGTGCGGTGATCCTATTCCTTGCAAAGAGCATGCCACACCACTGTCCATAAAGTAACCTTTTGGCTTTTTGGACAGACGCTTAATGGTGTTGCCAAAATAAGGGGGAATTTCATGCCATTGATAGTTTTGTTTCAAAATATTGCGCCAACGGTGCGCCGTTGTGTGCCCAATAGCAAGCTCTCGCCCCAATTGTGTGTCATGAACCTCTTGCGCTGTTAAGGCAGAAAGTAAACGGATGAAACGATCAAACTCTGCCACATTCTGGATGTTTTCAGTTAGGCGTACGTCTCTTTCAACATAAGTACGCACATAAGACAAATGATAATCGGTCACGATGGCATTATCTTTTTGGTAAAGACCGGGCAGTCCTCCCCGCCAAATCAATTCAGAGACCGGCTCTTGCAAGGGGGTCTGCTGAATTTTTTCCATGTTAGATTCTAGATAGCCAGGTAACCAGGAAGAGTGCCCGTACAATTCGAAATAGGTCAAAGGAAAGAGTTCTAAAATGCCAACACGTCCTGCCAAGCTTTCTGTAACTTGACGCATCATCAGCAAATTCTGGGAGCCTGTTAAAATATATTGACCCATATCGGGCGATAAATCGATGTGACGTTTTAATGCGGGCAACAACTCGGGAAGGAACTGAATTTCATCTAGAATTAATGGGGTAGGGAAATTTTTTAAAAACAAGTCAGGATCTTGCCGTGCATTATACAAATCTTGGTTTTGATCAAACGTCACGAAGTTGTGAGTAGGAAACAGCGCTTTTAACAGAGTCGTTTTACCTGTTTGACGTGCCCCGCACAGTAAAACGGTTTTGAAGTTTTTCACAAAGAGAGAAAGAGTGCTTTGTGCATGGCGGGTTAGCATTAAAACTATGTAATTTGATCATATCATAGTCATTTTGCATGATTTTTTAAAAATGGACAAGTTTGTAGAATTTGTTTCCACATCTAGGTTGTGATGGTTTTTCCACAGCCTTATCCACAGAATCTGGAGAAGAAAGTGATGGAATGGAACTGACACTAAAATCTTGCCTTAAATTGCTTTTTAAAATTTTTATTTGTGTTCTAAAACTGTGCAGCAACGTGATTTATGTTTCAGATTTTGTTAAAAATGCAGCAAAAAGGCAAGATTTAAGGGACGACGTCCTGCGCCAACGATGAAAATTCATAACCTCAAGTAAAAAGTAAAGTTAATTCGCACGTGTTTTTAGCATAATTTTTTAAAAATCGCGTCGCTATTTCGTTCAAATCTTTGGAAAATAAGGTGATAGCAGAGATCAGTTAATATGATTTATTTGCGACAAAGAAACAACAATTCGGATGTTGACAACATGCCAATAATATCCCATTATTATCCCTATAGTGTTACTTTAAATGGTTTTTTGAATGTTAAGTTTATTGTTAACGACAGTTTTTGGTGCAGTTCCATTTGAAACAATGGTGCGAGGTAACTTGGGAGATGCAGATAAAGCAGCCCTTGCAGTTTACTGCGAACATATTTCACGGGCTGCTACAGTTGTGGCTGCGAGTTCGACAGATGATATTGTTACATTTCCTGGGTATTTTGACTCTGAATTAAATGAAAGAATCGGTCGTGTTCTTGCTGCATCAAAAAGAGTGCCAAGTTTGTCATTTTCGCTGACGACAAAAAATGGTATCAGTCTTGATAACCTTTTAGGATCAGCTAATAAAGAGATTGGATGCCTATATATAGCTGCGTATAGAATAGCTCAACTTGGATTGGCTTCGAATGCTCAATCTGTGGCGCATAGAGCATTAGCTGAGTTTTCAAAAAATCAAAATCCAAACACATTTGCAACGATGATTGGAGATTCCGGAGCTTCTGAGACACAAATAGGTCATATCTTGAGTATCGTGCTTAATCAAGAACAAGTTGTAGCGTTTGCTTGTCAACAGGTGGTTCAAAAATTGAAGGAGAGATTAGACTCTACCCTTTCGAGCTTAAAAACCAAGGCAGAGGAAACCGGACGACTAGAAAGAAGGATTGGAGAGCAGGAGGTAGCGGCGAATGGGCAGCTCCGTTCGATAGATGACTTGAATGCGACAAAAGTTGGCTTAGAACAGGTTGTTGCAAATCTTCGTCGTGAAAATCAAGAGAGACAAGATACGATTGTCAAATTGACGACTGAAGCTGAAAGCTTTCAAAAAGAGATGAAGAGAGTAAAAGCTGCTGGACGAAAATTGGAGAGTGAACACAAGGAAGCAAGTGAATCTTTGATCAGAGCTCAGGCTGGTTTGGCAGCAAGAGATGCTGCACAAACTGATCTGAAGCGTCGTCTGGAAGCAGAGATAGCGGTTGTTATGCGTGTGGATTTGGAAAAGGAACATGATCTGAAATTGAGTGATGAGCTGGCATTGCAGGCAGATAGGTATGAGGGACGTCTTCGTGATATGAACTCTGAATTAGAGAGTTTGAGAGCACGCCGTGTAGAGCTAGAGAGAGGAGATCAAGCAGGTTCAATGCTAGCAGATAGAGTCTCCGAATTACAAGGAAGACTAGATACGGCACAGAAGGATTATGTTGAACTAACGCAATCATTAGGTCAGGCAGAAGGAGCAGCTGATGTGCTTCAGGCTGATCGTGATAGATTAGATGCACAGGTAGCCCAGCAACGACGGATGATAATGATGGGGTCGACTTTACTTGGAGCACTCATGAGTTCAGGTCAAGATTCAGTACGTCTTACTGATATTCAACCTTTGGCTATGTGTTTGATGGCACCGCCTCTTCCTGCAGCAGCATCGGGAGTTTCGCCCGCTTCTTCCTCCAGCGGCGCCGCCGCGTATGGTGTTGACAGGAGATAGTCGGTACGTTACTTAAAGAGCGTAATCGAGTCAATCCATTCGGATCCTTTAGTGAAAGGTCAATGAATTATGTTTGTTTTTTCGTTTTTGATCTGCCTGTGTGGTGCTGTCAGTATGAAACCTGCAGGAAAGCCAAGGACTTTTTTCTCTAACAGGCCGCCAATGGTAAGCTTGGCTGATGACAAAACACAAGCAGAAAGATTTGCTACTATTCTTCAGAGTTTTGGCACGACAGCAAAAAATATTGGGCAATTTTATGCGGATTGGGGTAATGGTGTCTTAGGTGGTGTTGTTACTGACGGCGTTCTTCACTATTTTGTTGTCGCAGCCAATCAAGCTGACCTGAGTAGGCGATCCAAACGCGTTATGTTAGAACTGAAAACAGCGTATGATTTTGTTTTCAAAGGGGCTCTTCAAGGTATCGATAGGATGATCACTGACGATCGTAAAGCGGCGGGTGTTCCGGTGGATCCAGTTGAGCATCAGGCTTTGAGGGAACAGCTGGAAAGCAAGAATAGAGAGATTCAAGATCTTTATAAGGCTATGAGAGAGCTCACCGTTCGTTTAGAGAGTGGTGGTGCTGCGCTTCCTGGGCAAGGAAGTGTTTTGCCAGGTCCAGTGACGGCACCAGTTGTAGTTCCAAGGACAGCTGAAAGCCCCAAAGTAGATAGTAAAAAGATTGAAATTAATCTGCAGAGTTGTTCAAAGAGGACGTTATATTTCGATAGCAGAATGCAAGAAGCCCAAGGTGAAAAAACTCCATACATAGTTTCAATTAGGAAGGTGTTCAGGGATGGAAATGCTACTGATATATGGGGTCCCTTGGCGAAATCAAAGAAGAGCTTCTGGATTTATTTTGATGAATCGGCACATCAACAATGCAAACTTCCTGCAGTCGAGAGTGATGATGCAAGGGCTTTGGCAGGTTTAATTGCAGGAATATGGGTCGTAAATTCAAGTGAAGATGGAGCTTTTGTAGCGATGAGGGAGTATATGTCCAGACTAAACAACATTTCCGTTCGTTTGGTGAGCAGGGTTGCCGAATGTGGAACTGCATAGAGTGTTTTACAACAACTGCGATAAAAACGTAGACAACGGTACAATATACAATCCCTCTTTTTCAAACAAATCTTTGTCCACATGTGGCAGGTCATATACAACCTGAAACGCATGCGGTGGTTTCAAAACCTCATATACGTTTCATTTTTATTCAGAAGAGATCTGACTAAAATATGATCCATCATATAATAGTCGCGACCAATATATGATGGATCATACAATGGTCGAAAGTTCCTTCCAGTTTAACAAACGGCATTGCGCGCGTTGTTGAGATAAGTCTCCCGTATAAACAAGAAATCCGTGGTTAATTCCCGACAAGTTTTGAAAATAGGTTAGTCCTTTGAAAAAGTCGGATGTAATTGTTCCGCTGGCTTTAACTTCTATCGGGATCAGATTTGTGCCGTGTTCTATGATGAAATCGACTTCATGTCCGTGGTGATCTCTCCAAAAATACAGATGTGGTTCTTTACCTTTGTTCAACGCTGTTTTGATGATTTCAATGCCTACATAGTTTTCAAACAAAGGACCGCGCATATGGTGATGTGCATCCAGTTTTTCGGGGGTATCTATGCCCAACAAATAACAGGCTAACCCCGTATCATTAAAGTAAAGTTTTGATTGTTTGGTCAGGCGTTTATTAAAATTAGCGTGATGAGGCTGAACCATTGTAATGATGAAACTGGCTTCAAGTACGCTGAGCCATGATCTGACTGTTTCATGATTAATACCGCAATCGGCCCCCAAAGATGACAGGTTAATAAGTTGTCCAATGCGTCCGGCACACAAACGTACAAATTTATGCAATGTCGATAGATCTTGGATATGCTTTAGTAATCTGACATCCCTTTCGACGTAGGTATTGAAATAGAATTGATGCCATTTTGTCACGTCTAAATTGTGTTCATAAATTCCGGGATAAAATCCTTTCCAAATCATAGACCAAATATCTGAAGGTGCCTGTTTTTGGGCAAGTTCTTCATAAGACAAGGGAAGCATCTGGATGACAGCGGCGCGACCGGCCAAAGATTGCGTAATTTTTTCAATCATCAAAAAATGTTGTGAGCCCGTCAAAATGAATTTTCCAGGGATACGATCACGGTCAACGATACCTTGAAGATAGGAAAATAATTCAGGTACATTTTGGGCTTCATCCAAAATCACACCTGTTTTAAATTGTGCCAAAAAGGTTTTGGGGTCTGACCGTGCAAATTCTCGTACATCTAGATCTTCCAGTAAAATGTACTGATGATTTGGAAAAGTTTGTTGGGCCAGGGTTGTTTTTCCTGCTTGTCTTGGACCTGAAAGGACAACAACAGGATACTGCGTTGCCATGGCTAGAATGTGGGATTGTATACGTCTCTGTATCACTGTGAAAGCTTGTCCCGTAACCATTTACATTATTATTGTACAATATGCGAATCAGATTCGCAAACTGTACAGATGCTGAATTATACAATGGTTCGTTTGGCGTGTAACCGTTCGCGCCAGGAAATGACGTATACATAAACGCAAGGGATGACGTACAGGGTCATCAGTGTTCCGATGAATAATCCGCCAATAATGACCGACCCTAGTTCAACGCGTGATGTTGAAGTTGGTCCTGTGTCAAACAACATAGGGACAACGCCCAAAATCATGGCCAATGAAGTCATCAGAATTGGTCGCAGCCGCAGACGACTGGCCTTGCTGATGGCTTCTTCTGGTGTTAACGATTCTTCTTCTCGCAATGTATTGGCAAATTCCACCATCATGATGCCGTGTTTGGTGATCAGTCCGATCAGGGTCACAAAGCCAATCAGGGTATAGATACTCATTACAACGCCACTGACCATGCTGACGCCTAAAAATCCTCCGACCAGTGACAAGGGAACGCTACCAAGCACAATAATAAAAGGATCGATCCATGATTCGAACTGGGCTGCCAACACCAAATAAATAAAGCAAATGGCTAAGATGAAAACAACAAGCGCGGTTTGTCCTTCTTTCAAATAGTTCTTGGTTTCGCCCGTAGGTTCATAATAAATATCTTCAGGCAGAATATTTTTTGCGGCTTCTTCCACCTTTTTGATGGCTTCGTTCAAGTTGGCACCTTGGCGTAGCACATACAATTGGTCACGCGCACGTGTTCTTTGATAGTGGACGATGTTCGAATAGCCCATTTTCGGTTGAATATGAATCAATTCTGACAAAGGCACTTTCAGATCTTGATAGCGTGAATCCTTTGACATGGGTTTGATATAGATACGCTTAATGTCTTCAATGGTTTGACGGTTTTTGTCTTCTACTTCAACCATAATGTCGTAAGGACGATTATCCTTTTTAAAGTCGCCAGCCTTACGTCCTTTTATGAGTGACTGGATTGTCTCAGCAACAGTTTTAGGATCAGTTCGAATGGCGTCTGTTTTTGGGTCGATGGTGATGATGTATTGTTCAGATTGTCCCAATTGGCTGGACAACGGTGGTTTTGGTAAGAATAAGTTAGAACGTGTTAGTTCGTAGTAAAGCAGGTGACTATATTGTTCTAACTGTTGCACATCCTTATTGCCGCGAATGGTGAATTGTAGGGTCTGGCTTACTGATGCTTCATCGGTTTCAATGCGGGCATCAATACCAATGACTTCTGAAAATTTCTTCTCGATTTCTTTAATAATTTTAGCCGTTGAACGTTTCCTCTTTTCATCTAATGTTAGATTCAACGTGAAATAAGTTGTGTTTTCAATGCGGATATCTCGTTTTTTAATTTCTGGAATGGTTGCCAAAAATTTATCTAATTCAGATACATAGCGTTCGGTGAATTCAATGGTAGATGTTGCGGGCGCATTTCCTTTAATGGTCAGATAGCCGCGATCTTCCTTGGGGAATAGTGCCGTGGGAACGTAGTGATACAAACCATAGGGCGGCATAAAAATAATGACCACGGACAGTAAGGCCCCCAAAAGTACTTTCGATTTTAATTGAAGTACAAAATGTAGGGTGTTCTTATAAAAAGTTTCGATGATATGCATCCAGTGATCAATCGGCAAATAGAGATCCATCCATCTATAGAATGCGTATTTTTTGCGTTCTTCACTTTCATCCTTATGTGACATTAGTGTGCGTGCGCACATCATGGGGGATAACGTTAATGCCACAAATCCAGAAATGATAACGGCGCTGGCCAGTGTAATGGCAAATTCAAGCAGATATTTACCTGTCATGCCTTCTGCCAATGCGATGGGAGAGTACACAGCGCTGAGCGTCAATGTCATAGCAATGACAGCGAAAGCAATTTCTTTTATACCTTTGAAGGCAGCCTCCATCGGTTTTAGACCTTTTTCAATATAACGATGGATATTTTCCAAGACCACAATTGCGTCGTCCACAACAAGACCGATGGCTAGAACCATAGCTGTTAACGTCATCATGTTAATGGTAAAGCCAAGCATATACATCACAGCAAAAACGCCAATTAATGAAATGGGAATGGTGACAAGCGGGATCAGCGAGGCACGCCAAGATCTTAGGAACAACAAGACCACAAAACCAACGAAAATAATGGCTTCAAAAATCGTTTTGTAAACTTCATTAATTGATTGACGAATATAAGATGTATAATCTGCTCCGACTTCTAGCACCATACCCGTGCGCAAACGTGCATTAATGGTCTTTAGCTTTTTATGCACGCCATCCACAATCGACAAAGGATTGGCTGTGGCTTGTCTGTTGATAGAAATATTAATAACCTGCTTCCCGTTAAAGCGCGATCTTGTTGTTTTTTCCTCTGGCGTCATTTCAACGCGTCCCAAGTCTTTGATTCGAATGACGTGTCCGTTGTGATCAGCCACGGCCATTGATTCAAATTGGATGGCTTTCTCATAATTTGAAACGGTTGTGACAACATATTGACGATCGCCTGAATTAATGTGACCTGCTGGCAATTCAAAGTTGTGGCGTTTAATGGCGTCAGCTACATTTAACACGGCCATGTTATGGGCAGCCAGTTTTACAGGGTCTAGATAAACATGCATTTTATAGTTGCCTGATCCTGAAACGACAACCTGCGCAACACCTTCAACAGATTCCAGATCTTTTTCGATTTCATTACGTGCAAATTCTGCTAGCTCTCCTAGATCGAATTTGTCGCTATGTAAGACGAGGGATAAAACGAAGGCTTTAGATCCACCCCCTGATTGTTTTATTTTGGGGTGCTGTACATCGGTAGGCAAATCGCGTTTTACGTCATTGATAGCTTCGATCACGTCGAATTTCAAATCCATCAATGATTTTCGGTCATTGCCAGTTACAATCACTTTGCTTTTTTCAAGTGAGCTGATGGACTGAATTGTTTCAAGTCCATCGATAGAGCCCAGGCGATCTTCTAAAGGTCTTGTGATGGCTGCTTCGATAATATCAGCGCCCGCACCTTGATATTCGGTTTCAATTTCTACAGCTGGCCTGTCGATATTGGGGTAGTACTGAATTTGCAATCGTGAAAATGCAACAAGTCCCAGCATAACAATAATAAGTGTCATCACCCACGATAATACGGGGCGGTTGATACATACTTCAGAAAGCTTCATAGAATGTGAATGATTACTCTGCTCACGGTTATTATAAAGCAAAATTGGTTAAGAAGCTGTTTCTTTGTTAGATTCGCTCGTGATAAAATAACGCACTGGTCTGGATATTTTAATAACAATGGCTGTACAAGTTCTGCGCGACGAAAAGTTTAAAAAAGAATATGAAGTTACAATTTCTGCGGAAGAAATTCAGAAAGAAAAAGAAGCCTGGATCTTGGCTAATGCTAAGGACATGCGGGTTGATGGATTCCGTCCTGGCAAAGCACCACTGATTGTCTTAATGAAAAATTATGGTGAAAAAGCACATGAAAAAGCGGTCAATAAGCTGCTGAAATCCAACCATGATGTGATCGTAAAAGAAAACAAATTGGAAGCTGCAGAATTGAAAACTGTCGATCAAACGAAACAAACATCTGACGGTGAAAGTTACAAAATATTGTTTTCGATTCCTCCAGAATTTGATTTGGTTGATCCAAAAACGATGACAGTTGAAAATCTACAGTTAAAATTGCCTGATGATCAAATGGAAACAATGATTGGGGCTATCCAATTTGAATCTGGCGAAAAGACATTTCATGAACCTGAAGCGAATCATGTGATTCAAGATGGTGACATTGTCTATTATAATGTGGCGATTTATGAGAAAGATGAACTGATTCACGAAGACAAAAGTGGTCATTTAAAAATCATGATAGGAGTTCCTGAAACCAATGCTTGTTTGATCTTGCTTCAGAAAAATGTTGTAGGGCATAAGATTGGTGATACGGTCACGATCGACAAAATAAAAATGAAAGATGTGCTGGGATACTTCCGTATGATCAGTGGTAAAACAGTTAAGTTTGTTCTTGAAATAATAGGTGTTACTTCGACTAAAAAGGCAGAGCTGAATAAAGAATTGTTTGAAAAATGTGGGGCAAAAAATTTAGATGAATTTAAAGGATGGGTTGTCAAACAAGCAGGGCAAGCTCATGCTGCAGAAGTTGAAACGTGCCACAAACGTTATATTTTTGACGCTTTAGACAAAGCGTATACGTTTGAACTGCCAGCCGATGACTTGGAGGATGAATTTAATAAAGTCTGGAATCAGTTTTTAGAAGAAAAAAAAGATTTTGAAGCCAAGGGCAAACCTCACCCTGATATGGTTGATAAGACAGAAGATGCGGTTAAAGAAGAATATAGGAAAGTGGCAGCAAGACGTATTCGTTTAGCGCACATTCTTGCCAAGACACGCGTTGCTGAAAAAATAGAGCTCATTGGTGAAGATATTCCCAATTACATCAGAAAACACATTGGCAATCCCGAGTCTGAAGAAGCGCAGCGTTGGTTCCAGTACATGGGAAACAATAAAGATTTCAGAGCGATGTATCTGGAGATGATGCTAGAAGACAAAATCGCACAAGTGCTTCACGGCAAAGCCAAGCACAAAAATGTTGAGATCACGGCAGAAGATCTAGGGAAGCGTCTTTCCAGCATTATGCCTGAATAAAATACAACAAATATTTCTTTGTTTTGGTTCTTTTTTGTTAAGAAAAATTGACAAAAGATTAATGGGCTTGGACAATGAAGCGTATAAAATTTGTTTTGGTTTATCTGTGGTTTTTTGTGGAATTTCTGCATTATTGCTATCATGTGCACATGCAGGTGCTATGCCTGTTGTGTCTGCAGTGAAGCCGAGCTCTGTTGGTATTATGCCGAAGAAGATTAAGAGATCACCTGAACAAGATGATAGAGACCAATCTCAAAAAGAAACCGTCGCTGAGGAAGAATCACGCTCTTCAATGATGGATAAAGAAGTTCAGGCCGCTACCAACGTTTTTGCGGCGCCGCTTCGAGATGCGACGGTTCAGTTGAAAGTTTCTGGGTTCTCGCAATTGGATTTGGCTGTGGCTAGCCAAAGACAGACAAATGGAGATAAGACCGGTGTTTCCAGTACTCCCTATTTCCACATTGGCAATACCAATTTAAAATTGGAAGCCTCTGTTAAAAAGGATAAGATGGTTGCGGGGTGGCTTGTACGATTGAATCCACAGTTGAACAATGGATGCGGGTCTGTTGTTGATCGTAACGGGATCTTCTTTAAACATGATGATGTTGGGCAATTTGAAGCCGGTAACATTAAAGGTGTAGACGATTCTTTATTCAAGTTTGCACAAGGTTTAATTGGTGGATCCAACGGATGGGATAGCGGCCTTGATAATGTTTTTTATTTGCCTGATGCTGCGTACCATTGTGAAGGCGTAGATTTTGTGGGCTCTACTCATACAGCTACAAAGGTTTCCTACGCAACACCCAAGGTTGGGGATGTATTGACGCTTGCGGCATCGTATACACCAAGTACGGCCCATCGTGGCAACATGAAAATGAGTGCATTCAACCATGCTGGAGAAAGTGGTGCGAAATCAAAAAATAACCCTAATGGTTTTTCTAGATTTAAGGCAAAAGACGGTGGAAAGTACGAGCCTTTTGGAACAAATAATATCACGTTAGTTGCACGCCTAGACAAGCAACATGGCGATTGGACGTTTGGTGGTGCTTTTGCTTATATCCATGATTCTGCCGAAGTGTGGGCGCAGGGTAAGGATAAGGTTGATGTGAAGCATGTGCTACGAAATACGAATTCTTTTGGTCTTTCTGGCTTGATTGGTTATGGTAAATTCAAGTTCGGTATCGAATATATGAACAATGGTAAATCACGTTTACCTGTAGATAATCAGTTGTTTACTTCAGGAAATTGGGCTGATGCAACAGATCAGAATAAGAAAGATAACGCTGAAAATGCAAAAGATGACAACGGCAATCTAAAATTCAAAACACCAAGCATTTATAATATTGAAGACGGTCATAAGGGGCATGCGGGACATGTGGTAACGACCACAGTTCAGTACAAATGGACAGAGAAATTGACATGTGCCTACGGGTATCAATGGACGTATCGTAAGTTGAATGATGATAGTCATACCACGCGTCAGACGCTTACGAAGACAGTAAACTATCGGTTTATGCCAGGATTAGAAGGTTACGTTGAAGGAGATCTAATCTTCTTAAAGCGTATGGGTAAAGAGGGAGAGGAAAAAGAGGGATCCAACGTTGGTTTTGTTGTTGTTACCGGTGTGCGTGTAAATATCTAATGACTGAAAAAGAAATCTTGCGCCAATTACTACACGATCTTTCCACGCCGATTTCTGTTCTTTTATTGTTAGAGGATCAAATGTCCGCTGATGCAAATGCAACGGTTTTGAAACTACGTCAGATTATTGAGACATATCGCAAAGAACTGAACTCTAGCCTATAATAGACTGTAT
>ERZ1292633.3910-Hain-H41-02um-R1-3910-length-14125-cov-9_pt1 | contig 14125 bp, 16 predicted proteins | sample MGYA00564406_ERZ1292633 | MGnify/ENA primary metagenome ERZ1292633 (study PRJEB36523, sample SAMEA6512639) | groundwater metagenome | collected 2019-01-08 | study: AquaDiva: Metagenomics assemblies of 32 groundwater samples
TCACAAATTTAAAAGACCGCACGATTATTACCACTCATGATGCCTTTTGGTATTATGGAAAAGCGTATGGCGTGCAGTTTGTTTCCCCCCAAGGGATTAGTACCGAAGAAGAAATTTCTGCTGCAAAAATGGCGCAAATTATTCGCATTATTAAACTGCGCAAAGTCAAAGCTTTATTTTTAGAAAACTTATCAAGCAGCGCGGCCATAAAGCAACTGGCAGAGGAAACACATACGCAAATCGGCGGCATGCTTTATGCAGACAGTTTATCTGATGCCAAAGGCACGTGCCCAACTTACGTTGCTATGATGCGGCACAACACGAAAAGTATTCGGATGGCCTTAGCTTAACCTCAGTTCGACGTAAGCCCCGGCCTCGCTGCGCTCGCCAGGGATGACGCCCTTTGCTTACATCGTTTGGGTGATCTGAAAAAATTATAGAACAAACTGGATTATTTTTTTGTATGAGAGGTAGCTTGAGATCCCGGATAGACTGCTGCGCAGCCTTCCGAGATGACACATTTAATGTGTTGCCTGGCATTATACGGCGTTAACCTAATTTTTATTTTTATTGCGATATACTTTGACATAAATATTTAATCGAGAGCATCAGATGTCCTCTGCACAGCAACCAATTAATTTACGTCTTCCACCCTTGAGTGAACTTGATTCCTCCACATGGCAAAATCATTCATTCTATCCAGATCTTGCTCCGCGGGAGTGGTTAGCAGTTAATGTTCCTGGTTTTAAGGCGCCACAATGTGCGATAAGAACAACAAATAAAGACTTATTTACTGGAATTTATTATTCAGCTTTTGCTCACTCATCTGTTTCTCATCGTTCAGGTGTGGGAGAGAGAGCTTCCCGTGTCAAGCAAGTTGGGTCATGCCTTATTGTAATCGCAGATACGCCAGATAACGGTCAGTTACTGACAGTGTTAGGCACTTGTGCGACGAAAAAATTAAACTTTCAATTAGCAATTGTGGATTGTCAAGAAGAACTGCAAAGCTCTACCGGTTGGGCAGTTGAAGGTTTAGCAACAGATTATGGGAGATCTCAACATTGTTTTTATATTCGTATTCAAGCATTTGGACATTGCACCAATCGTCGTCAAGTTTCGGCAATTGCGGGGGCAGCATTTAAAGCAAGTGGTAATCTTGTCGGACAAAATTATGATTATAGTGAAGTTGGTAGCTCATCGAAACTTACCGGTGATTTGCATAAATTTCTACAAGGTACATTAACAAAACTTGTCATTCCAAAATAATCATTTCTCAAACGTCATCCCAAATACAACCCCCACACATACTGCCAAATTCAAAGATCTTTGCTTTATGGGAATGCGGACTTTGTGGCTGTTTGGATTTGATAATAGACGTTGCTCATCTTCTGGCTTTATCCCATCGCTTTCTCGTCCAAATACAAAAATAGAATTGGCAGGCAGAACAAAATCGCACAAAGATGTTTCGGCTTGCGTTGACAATATAATCATAGGATTTGCAGGGTAGGCTTGTAAAACTGGTCGAAATTATCATGCAGGCGGACTTCTGTATGGACATCATAATCCATATGCGCGCGTTTAATGCGCTTGTCATCCCAAATAAATCCAATGGGATAGATGATATCCAACGGCACCCCGAAACAAGCACATGTCCGCATAATTGTTCCCACATTTTGCGGAATTTCTGGGTTGTATAGGGCTATGCGCATATCAGATCGTGAATTTGAAACTGCAACCCATACGGACTGTTTTTCAGGTAGCCAATACAGGTATAGGTTTGTTGCCCATCAAACAAGGCGGGTTTCAGTCCATAACGAATTGCCCGAAAGGACATAGCCGGCAATGTGCACCCTAAACCGTCGATCAAATAACATCTGACATGCTGATCTTTGATGAGGGTAGGGGCTTTGATGTGAATATTTTCAATTGCAATTAATGGTTCTTCATGGCCGGCGCCAAAAGGTTCAAGCTTTGTGATGGCCTCAATAAGGCTTGCATCAACACCTGCCAATTTGCGTTTGATATGGATCAGATCTGGGGTGTGTTCTGGTGGGGTTGCTCGTAATTGCTGATTTAGAAAATCATACAGCGCGGCTATTGATGCTGCAGATGATTCGCACTTGAATCCGCCCGCTTTTGCGTGCCCGCCGCCTGAAATGACTAAACCGGCTTCTAGTGCACGGCCTAGTAGATTGCCGATATTCACGCCATCAATTGATCGGGCGCTGCCCATAGCGATACCATTGTCTGCAGCCCCTGCAATAAAAGTTGGTTTGCCATAAATTTCGCGTACCCGCGCGGCGATAATACCCACAATGCCTGCATGCCAGGTAGGATCAAATACCAGGATACAGGGCTGTTTATCCAATTCTTCATCTTTAACACGGTTTATAGCTGTTTCTAGAATCTGTTCTTCTAGCTTTTGCCGTTCTTTATTAAGCGCGTCCAGCATAGCAGCAGAGATGGCTGCTTGATGTGGATCCTCAGTGGTGAGAATATTAACCCCTAAATACGATTGTCCTAATCGTCCGCCGGCATTGATGCGTGGTCCGATCACAAATCCTAAATCATAAGTCGATTTTACAGTGTTCAATCCTGCTATTTTACATAAGGCTTGTATCCCTAGGTTTTGCGTATTTTGTAATGTCTTGATGCCTTGTTTAACGAATGCGCGGTTCAATCCTATGAGGGGCATCACGTCGCAGACAGTTGACAGGGCCACTAAATCCAACAATGATATCAGATCGAATTTTTTGGTGCACAGTCGGTTGAGCCCAATCAAAAACAGAAAAGTTACCCCGCCTGCTGATAGATGTTTCAAGGTGTTGTCGTCTAGTAATTGAGGATTCACAAGCGCGAAAATATCAGGGACAGCCTCAGACGGCAAATGATGATCAAGTACGATGATATCAAGGTCATTATGATTGTTCAGAACTTGCGTGGCTGCCGTCCCGCAATCTACGGTAAATACCAATGTGTATTTTTTATCTTTGAAAAATTGGAAGGCAAGATCATTAGGGCCGTAGCCCTCTTTCAAACGATCAGGAATATAGACTTCAGGTTGAAGTCCATGGGTCTTAAAAAATCGAATGAGCAATGCCGAAGAACAAGCGCCATCCACATCATAATCCCCAAGAATACCAATTTTTTCTTGTTTTTGAATGGCTATTAATGCCCGTAGACATGCTTTTTCCATAGCAGGGACAATATACGGATCAGGTAGTAAATTTTTGAGTTTAGGGTCTAGACAATCCGTAATTTCAGCAGGGGACATTCGCGCTAAAAGTATATGATATAAGTCTTGCGGCAACCCATGTTGCGTATCAATCACTGAGGATTCTACCTGTAGATACGCGTAGCTTTTACCACGTAGTGATCGCATTAGATTGCCTTTTTGGGTTGCCAGCGCTCTGTCCACAGTTTAATCAATGTGGCGGTAATTGGATATGCCAAAAACATACCCAGCAAGCCGAAGTAATAATTCACAACCACGATTGCCAAAATAAATACCAGCGGTGGTACGCCTAAACGTTTGCCAATAATGCGGGGAGATAAGATTTGTGTTTCGATAATGCCAAGACTAAAAAATACGCCAATGATGCGGCCAAGCAATGCCCATGATGGATCGTGCTGGGCAAAAGCAATCAATGTTACCAAGAAAAATCCAATCATAAATCCAACGTAAGGAATGAAAGATAATAGGCCAACTAAGATACCAAGCATCAATGCATACTTAATCCCAATTAAATATAGCAGCAATGTGTAAGCAAGCATAAGAGACACGCAAACTAAGCTTTGGCCAGAGAAATACAAAAAGAAAATTTGATCTAGGTCCCGTAGGACGCGCTGATATTTTTCATGTGATGAAAGCTTGCCAAAGAATCGCATGATTTTGGAAAAATCGATCGACATGTAATAAATCATAAATGGCAAAATCACGCAATAATACATCATGTGGGTGATATCTATATTTTTCTGAATCCACCATAAGATCTTGGCCAGAATTTCTTGGCTGATTGTAACGATTTGATTTTGCATCATGTGGCTAAACTTTGTGGCCGTGCTTGGATCCATGCGTAAAAACACGCGGTGGCTTAGAGAATTAAATTGCATTTCAACATAGTCCAAAAAAAATGGGATTTTTTTAGACAGCAGCAACATGTTTTCGTTGACGAAAGGTAAAACAATCATCATAAAACCCACAAATAGTGCGATCAAAATGATGATGAAACAAAACGCGCTGATGGGTTTTGCTATATGATATTTCTCAAGATAGGTAATAGGTTTGTTCAAAATATATGAGCATACAATCGCAATAACGATTGGTTTAAACAGGGATGACAAACCAAACAGACAAATAGCAATGCACACACCCCACAAAATCTGTGGGCGATACATGGCGTAGAAATAAGAAAGACTACTGATCATTAAAGGCCTCGTGGAGTTTGAAAGCTGAATGGAATTTGCCGTATGAATTGTGGAGATTTTCTAGATATCGGAAAACTTGGACATTCGTCTGGCCGCGGATCGGGACCCCCATCCGGAGCTCCCGAGCCAGCGTCGCCCCCACCTCGCACCACCACGAAGCAATAGATCCCCCATCCTGCCTTTACGGTTAACAAACCGTTAATAAGCAAGTGTAACTGGTATTTAAACCAATCAAGAACGTGTACAATAATCCAGTATACTGTGGACAATCGCACTGTTCTGGGCTCGCAGGATTTAAGATGCGCGATCCTAAAATCGCACATCGATCTATCGCCAACCGGCCACGCTAAGCCAATTCCCGCCAAAACGGTCCTGCTCACATTATCAATGTAAAGAATAAAAGTTAAGATCTGATTTAAAATACAAGCGCGTTGCGAAAAATAATACATTAGACTGCCTGAACAACCATCCGGCCTATTGTCGCACGTGTTTTCATGTTTTCACAAATATGGGATCATCGCCTTCAGGCATTAAATTACATGACAAGGCATGTTTATTTTTATCTCCAAGATAGCCTAGATCAACAAAAGCGTAATAGGAAGATGAATAACCATCTGCTAATTTATAGGCATCAAATACAAAGCGGTTGCCATTCAAATGGGTCAGTTTCACCCATTTTTTACGATACTCCAGCCACAAGGCATTCTCTTTAACTTTTAATGCAATATTTCCATACAAATGATTTGTATAGTTGCCCACATAAGGTGTGAGTTCTTCATGTGGATGTGGGGACACGATTTTTTGATGTTCGAAAAATTGTCTGAATTTTAAATTGGATTCGTGTGCATGATTTAAAATCACTGCATTCCAATCTGTATCATCAATGCCTAAGGCCAAATCAAGACATTTAAATGTAATGGCTTCAGGTGCCATACAGTCTTGGTTAGAGCCTAAATTCGATAGGACAACAATTCCTAAATCAAGCTCGGGCGCGAAAGACATACGGGCTGTGCCTCCAATCCAAGCTCCGTTTTGGATATACAACTTTATTTTTTGATCTTTCCCATAAGGGGTCAGCATGGCACCGTAACAATAATCAACGGTATTCGTACGTGTTTTAGGGAAGATATAGCTGTTTTTAGCTTTTATCACATAATGATTTTGTGGAACGCGCAAACGGTCAAACCATTCTTGTTTAAGCAGCGCAGGATGGTTGTACATCAAAAATTGAAGCCAGCGCCCCATATCTTCAATGCTGCTTGACACACCCATGCTGCTTGCGTAAACAAATGCTTGTTCAACATTTGGCAATTCGAAAACAGTGCCCTGAAGCGTATGCGGCTTTGCAAATTCATTTGGTAATTTTTTAGCGCTGCTGCATGCTGAAAGTATTCCACCTTTTTCATGTTGGGGGGCGTAAGTTGTTTCACTCATTTTCAAAGGATCAAACAGTAATTCTTTGGCGGCTGTTTCAAAAGATTTTTGTGTAACTTTTTCAACAATTTTTTTCATCAAGCCGTGGAAATGATTGCTGTACGTGTAATCTGTTCCTGTTTGTTTTTTTATAGGCAGCTCTGCCAATATTGGCCATAGTTCTTTTTCAGAAAAACCAAGTCTCAAAAATGAATCACCGGAAAATGCCTTCAGTCCTACGCTTTGGGCCAAAACATTTCCAATTGTTACTGTTTTTGTCGTTTTTGAATTTGATAACTTAAAATCAGGGATATATTTAACAATTGGATCATCCAAAGAAATGCGGCCTTGTTCTGCCAATTTCAACATGAGGGTCGCTGTCATGCCTTTTGTAAGTGACATAACTTGAAAGCGTGTATGTCCATTGATGGGGCTGCTGTCTGATATTGATTTTGTACCTTTTAAGATAGTGTAAACTTTTCCTTTGTGGACGATGACAACAGCAATGGCAGGAACATTCCATGATTTTCTTGTTGTCTCTGTATATGCGTCCACGTCCGCAACAATTTCATCAATATTTTTTTTCAAAACCACATCAGCAAGTACAGAAAATGGGATTAATAGAAAAAAAGCTAAAATACGTGCGATAAAATTCATCAGATTTTAACCTGCATTGTTTAAATTGATTATACAGTATAGTTCCATTGTAAAGGTGTAAAAATGGTTACCTCAAGAGGGGCTTTCTTTTTAGGATTGTCATTAATTATCTGTGTTGCCATGCTAATTTATGGGCCGCAAATCGGCAAATTCCGTTATTTAACGGTGCCAACAAACCAAGGTCTTTTCATTTTGGACACAAAAACACAAATGATGAATGTGTGTACAGATAAAAACTGTCGGACTGTTCCGCATGAAGCTAGTAATGCTATGATGCCCGGGGTACAAACCACTTACGGTCAAATACAAATGGCGCCTGTCAATTCCTTAGGTGTTATCGAAAATCAAAGCAATATGATGGGTGGATTTACCACTTGCGGAAATGGTATGTGTTTGATGCCTATGCAAGCGCAGCAGCAACAGTCGCAAACGCAACCTGTTATTCAAATCAATCCGCCCAAGCCGGCAGCACCTGAAATTCTAGAAATGGTTGAACCTAGGCGCCCTGCCATGACGGCGTCGCCGATCATGCAACCGAATGTTGTTGTAGAACGGCCAAGACCAGCGTCGATGCCTATGATGATGGCGCAACGTCCGATTGCTCCAGCAATGCCGACCTCAACTGGTCCTGCTGATCAACGTGTGGCAAATGATATGGCGCAATTACAAGAAACAGAGCAGGCCTTGCTTGGTCGGTAACGTGATTTGCTGATTCGTCCCAACTGCGTATACAATAATCTGGTAATGTTTTTTATTCATGGAATTACAGATCAATGGCTGACCAGAAATCTGACCTGTTGCAAGAATTTACAGGTTTACGTGCCTTGCTATGGCCTATTCATACTTTTGAATTAAAGAAGTTCATTCCGACTGCGCTAATTATGTGGTGCATTTTGTTTAACTACACCGTTATGCGCGATTTGAAAGATACGCTTGTTGTTAACGCAGCGGGTGGTAACGTGATCAGTTTCTTGAAGCTTTATTGTGTTACACCTGCAGCAATTTTATTTGTTATTGCTTACGCAAAACTATCGAATATTTTTAGTTCTGAAAAGTTGTTCTATATCATTATCACGCCCTTCGTGTTGTTCTATGGGTTGTTTGGATTTGTTTTGTATCCAAACGTAGAATTGTTACATCCTTCAGCGCAATCACTGGAACAGTTGCATGCTGCATATCCACGTTTGTCTGGATTCATTGATATCTACGGACACTGGACGTACGCTTTATTCTATGTGCTTGCTGAAATTTGGGGCAGCGCAATGGTTGCCCTTATGTTTTGGCAATTTGCAAACAAAATTACCCGCGTGCATGAATCCAAGCGTTTTTATGGTTTGTTTGGTGTTATTGCCAACACATCCTTAATCATATCAGGGCAAGCGCTTGTATTCTTTTCAACGGGGCTTGCTCAGAATCTGACAGGCGTTGATCCATGGACACATTCTTTAAAGTGGCTTTGCGGTATGATTGTTGTCATGGGTGTATTGCCAATGCTTATTTATCGTTGGATGCATACCAATGTTTTGACTGATCCAAAATACTACGATGCTACTGAAGAGAAAGCTCAAAAAAAGAAGAAGCAAAAGTTAGGTTTAATTGAATCTGCAAAATTGATTTTCGCATCAAAAGAGCTGGGCTATATCGCTTTATTACTTATGGGATACGGCATCACTGTTAACTTGGTAGAAGTTCAATTTAAAAGCCAATTAGGACTTTACTTCAAAGGTGATTGTAACGGGTATACAGCTTTTATGGGACGTTATTCTCAGCTTACAGGAATATTAACAATTATATTCGGATGGTTGATTGGAGCAAACGTTCTTAGCCGTATGTCCTGGCTGTTTTCAGCGATTGTTACGCCACTGTTTATATTGTGTGCCGGTGGTATTTTCTTCTTCTTTATTGTGGGAAGAGACATGGCTATGAAGCTGCTTGTGGGAATGGACCCCATCATGGTGGCTGCTTTCCTTGGCGCTGCCCTTGTGATTATGTCTAAATCGGTTAAATATTCATTGTTTGATCCTACAAAAGAAATGGCGTACTTGCCACTTGATCCTGAGTTAAAAGGTAAGGGTAAGGCTGCTGTGGACGTAATTGGTGGACGCGCGGGTAAAGCGGGCGGTGCACTTATTCAAAGCACCATGGCCATTCTATTGGCTTCCAAAGATGTGCTGTTGTACGCTCCTTACACTGCCGTTATTTTTGTAGTGGTTTGCGGTGCGTGGTTACTTGCTGTGAAAGGCTTAGACGGCAGCATTAAAGGCGCTATCAAGCGTAAGGAAGTTGAAGAAATGCAGCGTGAAGTTGAAGCGAGCGACAAGAGGTAATCCCCCGTTTTGTGTCATCCCGGAAGACTGTGTAGCAGTCTGTCCGGGATCTTAGGACGTTTGGGAGAATAAAAAAGATGCATCGAACAAATGGGTTATTTTTTTAGTGTGAGAGGTAGCCTGAGGTCCCGGTCTGTTTGCTGTGCAAACAACCGGGATGACACACAGTATTGGGGGTAATTTGGCCATTCAAGTTGTCAATACAGGCATGGCTATGTGTAGCTTTGGGGCTGCGCCAGTGCCCCTGACTTTTTTACCTACGCATAAACTAATTTCTTCAAACATGCCTGCCGGCAACATTATGGATCATGTGCCTTTTTTGAACATCAAGCCTTTTGGTATGTGTAAAAGTTTGGCCAATCCCACTGTTCGGACCGCAACGATAGCTAACAAGGGGGTGTTAACTCAAATGCCTTGCACGCCCATCGTCCCTGCACCTTGGATTCCTGGTAGTCCAACGGTGATGCTAGATAGCATGCCAACCCTCAGTAACAGTTGTAAATGCATGTGTGTCTATGCAGGTGTGATTAATATCATTGTACCGGGTCAATTCACTCACATGGTAGCCTAAAAATATGCAGATCTTTGATGCCTTTCAAAAAATCCTGATCATGGGAAATAACAATCATTGCGCCAGGATAGGTCTGTAAAACCTGAAGGATATGCTCCCTTGTTTCTATATCCAAATTGTTGGTGACTTCATCCAAAATAAGCAGCTTTGGTGTTTTAGCGGCGATCAATGCCAATGACAACCTGGCTTTTTCTCCCCCCGATAATGTACTGATTTTTGCATTTACCTCTTCATTTTTGCGGAATAAAAAATCGTTCAAATGTTTGCGCATATCGGCATGTGACCAGGTGGGCACATGATTAGAGATAGAATCAAGTACTGTTTCACCTTCCAGATTTGAATAATGTTGATCCAAATAACCAATGTCTTCAGGCTTGGGTGTGAACCATGCTCCCTGCCGCCAAACCTGATGATTGTTCATAATCGCTTTGATCAGCGTCGTCTTACCAGAGCCATTATCGCCTGTAATCGCCAATCTATCTGTAGAACTAACAGTCAATGTGATGTTGGTCAAAAGTGGCTGATCATCATAACCACAAGCTCCATCGCATATTGCAACAATGTTTTTATGACCGATAGCAGCCGCAGATAATGAAAATTTTGGCAGAATTATTTCTGGCAGTCGCAACTCTGTCAGCTGATCGATCAATGCCTCTTTATGCCTACCTATTTCCAATTTTTTACGGCCAGATGTTTCTTCAGCCCTTCTTGCTTTGGCGCCTGATGTCACCGTTGGCCATTTTCTTTGTTCTATATTTTTTTCTCCCTGCCGCTTACTTTTAGAAGCGCGATTTTGTTCTTTCATTAACGCGTGATGCACGTCCTTTTTCTGTCGATCTAACCTTGCTAATTCAGCTTCGATTGATTGTCTTTTTTGTTCAACATCACGTTTGTAATCATCATACTGCCCTTTAAAAACATGGATTTTTCCATGATCAAAATGCCAAAAAGTATTCATGCACGTACGTAGCAACTCAACATCATGAGAAGCAATCATCAATGTGCCATCGAAATGTTTCAGCATCTGCATCAATGACTGACGATTATGGCGATCCAAATGATTGGTGGGTTCATCCAATAGCAATATATCTGGCTGCAACGCCAACGCTTCAGACAATGCGGCATTAAAGCGCTGCCCACCACTGAGGGCGTCAACATTAATCAATTGAGGAACAAGAGCGACAGACACATTGGATAAATTCATCAAAATCTTTAATAAAGATGTTTTGCCGCTGCCATTTTGCCCAATTAAAGCGATCCGATCACCGGTATAAATGGTGGCTGAAAAATTCTCAACACATTTCTTAGCGGGATAAACAATATTGATATGGGTTAAGAAAATGGGATGATGACTCATACTAATACTCAATTTATGGGTTAAAAAACTCAATAATTAAATATCAATACGCATCGGTAACCACATCAGCATCCTTGTCGTTATGATGGCGAAAGGCGTGCTTGTTGTCAAATCAAAGAATACAGGCCTAAGGCAACGTATACCAAGTCGCGCGGCCTTTGCCATGTTTCAAGATATATCCTTTTTTCACAAGTTCGGCCAGATGTTTTTTAAGCGTATGGCGATTTGCGTTGGTGACATCTACAAAATTACTCAAAGTCATCCTGCCATGATCACGAACAAACTGCAAAATTTGCGCAGATAATTCTGAAAAATGTAGCATGAGCTTTTTTTCACGCTCTATCTTTTTTTGCAAATGTATTTTCTGCTTTTGCAGTGCACGTAAAAAAAAATTAAACCAAGGCATCAGATCCGGATTGTCCGACTTCAAAGATCCCTGAGCTGTACGCAAAGCCAAATAATAGCTTTCTTTATTAAGCTCAATCACGCTTTCAAGAGAGCTGTACGGCACATAAGCATAACCCATTTGAAGCAAAAGCAATGTTGTCAACAATCTTGATAACCGCCCATTACCATCCTGAAAGGGATGAATCGCTAAGAACACAATAACAAATACGCCAATAGCCAACAAGGGATGTATTTCTTTGATAGCCAATTGTTCACGCGTCCATGAGACCAGCTCTTCCATTTTCATTGGTGTTTCAAAGGGTGACGCTGTTTCAAAAATAATGCCTAGACTTTTCCCAGATTCATCAAAAGCCTCGACATTGTTGGACAATTTTTTATACTCACCCCTATGCCTTTCATCTTTATCAGAAAATTTTAATAACCACCCATGCAACTGTTTGATGACATTTTCTGAAAAAGCGATAGATTCAAACCCTTGACAAATTTCTTCACAAACATGGGCATATCCTGCAACTTCTTGTTCATCTCTTGATTCAAAAGAGTGAGATTGTAAATTTAGTAAAATCTGTTCGACCTCACGGTCTGTTAATTTAGATCCCTCAATACGTGTGGAAGAACCAATACTTTCAATCGTGGCAACTTTACGTAAAGCACTTAAGCGCTCTGGTTCTAAGGTGCCAAACAATTTCCACGCACCTTTAAAATGATCAAGTTCGGCAATTAACAGAAGTATTTCTTGGGTAACCGTAATCTGCACTGACGAAAAGATACCCGTATTCATACCCAATTATATCCAATTATACCCAATTATAATGTAGCCATAATCAAGATGCAACACTTTGAAATGCCTTCAGTGTGTTCAGCATTAAATTCATGACCGTCATGGGGCCGACGCCGCCTGGTACAGGTGATAAAGCACGCACATGACCAAAGACATCGTTGTATTGCACATCTCCTTTGATTGCGCCGTCTACAGACGTAATGCCTACGTCAATCACAATGGCATTGTGGTTGAAATAGGTACGATCCAATAAACCAGGCATCCCCATAGCCGACACAACGATATCAGCGTTTTGGCATATTTCTTTCATGCTGCGGCTTTTTGAATGCACCAATGTTACTGTCGCATCATGATGACAAAGCAGCAGTGCCATGGGTTTTCCTACAAGAACGGAACGCCCCAGGACAACAGCGTTCGAGCCTGTAATATCAGGCATAACAGACTGAATTAGTTGCATACATCCTTGGGGCGTACATGGTACTAATCCCGGTTGGCCAGCTATCAATAATCCTAAGTTATATGGATGTAAGCCATCCACATCTTTTTTAGGGTCAATAAGGAACAAAAAGTCAGAGGCGTTTAAATGTTTTGGTAAAGGCAATTGCAATAAAATACCGTGCACATTTTGCGCGTTGTTTAATCCGTTAATCACGCCGGACAATTCCTTTGCTGAAGTATTGTGTGGCAAGTGAATAATGTTTGATACAATCCCAACGCGTGCGCACAATTTTTGTTTATTGCCGACGTATACAGCGCTGGCAGGGTTATCCCCAACCATAATCATGGTGAGCCCTGGTTTATTTGGCAATGCCGCAATGGTTTCTGAAATGTCTGCGATAGATTGTTCAGCGCGTAATTGGCCTGAAATAAGAGAGGTCATAAGCTACCCTCTACAAAGGAAAATAGGCCACTATCTTTCGGATAACCTCACGTACAAAAAAGAGAATCAGGTACAGGGTGATTATGGACAGATCAACACGCAAAGGTATCAATTGTCTGATAGGCGATAAAACAGGTTCATATAAGGCGAATAAAGCTGTTTGAATTTTAAAAACAAGTGGGTTTTGCTTTTTTAAAACATCCAGAGATTGCAGTAAATACAATACACCATAGATAAAAAGCCCCATTATGTAGAAATCAAGGGCAATAAAAATAACGTGTAGAAGGGGCGCTAAAATGATGTCCATGCTCAGTTGATTCAGGGATAGCTGTTCTATGGTACACACTTCTTGTAAGATGATCTAGAAGAATAAATCATGATGTATAGACGTGCGTCCTCGTCAATCAAAAACAAAATCACAGATTAAATCACCAAGGCGTACGCTTGTCCCTTTTCTGAAAAAGCTGGCCTTGTGGAACGGGTTGGCGCTGTCTGTTGTGGGCGGAACGTTGATCGTGCGTTATGGCATTATGGCGCAAATCATGCACGTGTCAAATCAAGGGCTTGTGGCGGGATCGGGGTTTTTGGGGTGGAAAGGGCATCATCTACTTATTGAGGGGCGCAAAACATTGTCTGAAAAAGATTTAAAAGATGCCATACAATTCAATCCTGCTGATCCTTTACTTGGTATCGATGCGGGTCAGATTTATGCACGCTTAAAAAAGAATACCTGGATCAATAAAGTTTGCGTCAAGAAAATATATCCAGGAACGCTGTATATCAAAATAGAAGAACGTAAACCCTATTGCTGTGTTTTACAAAAAAATCGCAGCGTGGTGGTGGACAGATTCGGCGTTGTTTTACATGAAGGGCTAGAGTCCTATTTGCCCAAGGTAAAAGGCCCCGAAGCACATTTGTATGCCCACGAAATTTTGGATGTGTTGCCCCCATTCAAAAACATCGCGTCGCGTATTGATTACATTGAAAGGAAACGTTCAGGGCGATTTGATCTGTTTTTTAAGGATGGATTGCGCATTGCTTTGCCGCAAGATAATCTGCTGCTTGCGCTTGGGAAATTATCTGCGATTTTAGAGAAAGGACAGCTACGCAAGACGCATGCCACACTTGATTTACGGGTGCCTGACAAAATCATTTACACTGGGGTTAAGCCAATTGATCAGAATAGGACAATTTGATGTATCATTTTTTGCCAAAACTGGGCGTTTTTAATCAGATCTTAACTTTTAATCTTTACATTGATAATGTAAGCAGGACCGTTTTGGCGGGAATTGGCTTAGCGTGG
>ERZ1292633.3912-Hain-H41-02um-R1-3912-length-14122-cov-6_pt1 | contig 14122 bp, 5 predicted proteins | sample MGYA00564406_ERZ1292633 | MGnify/ENA primary metagenome ERZ1292633 (study PRJEB36523, sample SAMEA6512639) | groundwater metagenome | collected 2019-01-08 | study: AquaDiva: Metagenomics assemblies of 32 groundwater samples
CCCCCCCCCCCCCCCCCCCCCCCCCCCCCCCCCCCCCCCCCCCCCCCCCCAACGGTCACGCGCAAGGACCGCTTTCAATTTCCCTTTGTCACACAAAAAAGGACCAACACATTCTACAGAGCCACACGAAAAAGACAAGGAGAGGGTGGAAGTTTTTTTTTAAAACCCCTCCCTCGTCGTTCCATTGGGTTCTCTCTCTCTCTCTCGCTTGCCCTGTTGTTCGTATGCTGGAGCTGTTCTCTGCCCAAGGCAGCCAACCGCTCGCTCAAGTGAAACTGTCCAATCCCAAGTCGGCTAAAATCGAGTTCGATCGTGCCGTTCGTGGCAACGTGTTGTCCCTCGAGGGTGACATCAGCGCGTCGCGATTGTATCTGCCGCCCGACGCGGATCGCAGTGTCGCGCCATCCTTGCAGCTGCCGGCCTTCATCCTGGCCATCCAGCTCCTATCCCCGTCCTCCGGGCAATGCGGCATCGATGCCGTGGTCACCCACCAAGCGGGCGGCGTACGCTCGCGCCTCACCACCGCGACGTACGTCAGCAAACCCGAGCTCACCGACGCCAAAGGCATGCCGCACATTAAAATCCCGTTGTCGATCCCGCGCAACATGTGGACGCAGGTGGCGTTGCATTTGGTCGGCGTGCTCTGCCACGTGTTCCGACTTCCACCGATCAAGCACGTGGACTCCCTCATTCTGAGCGGCAGCTTCAAACTGCGGAGGCTGTGTGCGGTCACCGACGAGGCGGCCGCCTTGGAAAAACCCGGCGGCATGTTGCTCTTCACACTTCCGGCGTATGGTCCGCCAACGTGGAAAACCGGTGGTGCCGCAGGGGGGGAGCCGCCCCTCGACGGAAAAGAGAACGCAGCCGTGACGCCTCCGCCGGCACGCGCAACGGTCGGGGGGCCCGCCGCTGGGCAACCACAGCCGCAGCGGTCGTCCGTGGCACAAGGCGACGCGTCACCCGCGGCAGCGAACGGGAGCCAGCCTTCCAAGGCGCCTAACGGCGTGCCCCCTGGTGCGCCTCCAACCGGCCCCGTTGCCATCATGCGCTTCTCTCGCGACGCCAACGGCAACGTCACGTTCTCCGCCTCCAACGAGGCGTTGGAGCAGGAGAGGCGAAGGCGTGAGGCACTCATGGAGGCGGAGGCGGCCGCAGCAGAGGAAGCCGCGCGGCGCAGCCGCGAAGCGGCGGATGCCGACGCGGACGGGCCTGTCCGCGATGCGGATGCGCCACAGCCGCCCGCGTCCTACGCCGACAACGACGCCGCGCCCCTCCCGGCATGGGCAACGCGCGTCGCTATCGTGTCACCGAGCAAACGGTCCGCTCCCCGGCCCCCTCCCGGCGCAGAGGCACCCGCCGCAACGGGAAGCGTTAGCTTCGCCGCCGCACAACGCTTTGATAGTGTGTCAGGGGGCGGTGGGATGTCACCGCTGCGTCGACAGTCGCTGGGCGTGGAAACAATAGGGTCGTACATTCGTCTGGTGGACCCCGCTCCAACGGCCCCAGCGTCGGCTCCCAGCGGGGCGTATCGCGTGGGCGGAGCGTCCGCGGCGAGTCGGCCTGGACTGTCCCTTCGGGCGGCAGGCGCCGCGGGAAGTAACGGCGGTTCGTCCTCCTTGGGGGTGCTGCCCACTTCGCCGCTCAAACCTCTGCCCAACGTAACCACGTCGACTTCGCCGCCGCCGCAAACCACCACGCAGCGGTCCACGCCCGAGACGCCTTCGGACGTGGCGGCGTACGAAACGTTCGGCTTCGACGACGCCGCTGGATGGGACATTTCAGAAGCGGTCGCGTCGCGGCCACGCCGTGGTGAGCCGCCCGGGACCCCGCGCGGTGGAGGACACGGCGGTAGGAGAGCGGCAGCCCCTCTGCCGCGTGTCGCCGTCGCCGGACGTGGGGGCCCCGCCGCAGCGGCAGCTGCCAATAAAGCGGCGAACGCAGCCGCTGCAGCCGCGGCGTCGAGAGATAACGTGATGGGGGGCGCCGGTCAAGAGGAGAGCCTGCTGCGGGCCGCGGCCAAGGCCCCGCTCTACATCGAGCACCCCGCCGACGCGTATATTCCGGTTCCGAGATCAGAGAAGCCCCTCGGGTTCGGATGTGGCTGTCTCGACATTGACCACTACGAAAAGGCTGACGACGGTGACGGCAGCAGCTCAAACGATGACGACGACGACGACGACGACACCACGACCACCTCAGATGACTCCGCGACGAGTACGGATTCGGGTACCGCCGCTGGGGCCGCACGACCTCGAGCAGGAAAAAGTGCTGCCGCGGGGGGCTCCAGAGTGGCCGCCGCAGCGGGTGCGCGGAAAGGTGCGGCAAAAGCAACGGCGCAGCCCGCCGGAGGGGCGCGTCCAACATTCCGCTAAGTTTGTCTCGCCGATTGCGGGTGGCTTTAGAGCTGACGGAGCAGCCGTTGGCGAAGCTCTCTCCCCCCTGCCTTTCCCCCGCGCACGCTCACTCCCTCCTCTTTCCTTTTACTCAAAGTCAACGAGTGCGCGGGGGCAAACACCGTCATCGGCGAAAGCCGAGAGAGAGAAAGCGAGAAAGAGAGTACGTAGGAGAGATGCTACCCCCACGGCAGTCGTTGTGACTGCCGCGATTTTGTGGATCGATAGACATCAGCGGGGGGTGGGCATGGGTCGCCAAGTTACCGACCGGGTCTGACTGTTGTGGATTTTCGGGCGGCGCATTAGCAGCAAAATTAGGCGATCGACCACACAGCGCAGGGGAAGAGGGAGAGAGAGATCATGGCGGCCAGTGGCACCACGGCGGGTTACAGCCGCCACCCCAAGCCACGCTCGTCGTCGCGTCCTTCCATCGCGACAGCGGCCACGCCGCCTCCACCACGACGATCGTCCGTCGATCCCCTCAGAGAGACGGTGAAGCGCGTGTCGTACTTCGGATCTCCCGCGATGGCCCGCGACGTCACTCAAAGGCTATTTCCTAGCGCGGAGCAGCGGGCGGCGCAGCAGTTGCGCCTTCGTGGAATTGAGATCGACATGTACCCTCTGGAGTCGCACGCCCCCGTCACTACCCACGCAGCCGCCGCCGCCGCCGCCAGGTCAACGGCGGCCGTGGTGGAGGTCGCGGCGGCCACAGGCGGGGGGGGAGTGGATGCGAAGCAGGGAGGAGATCTGCACCGAGGCGCTGGGCGACCGCGCTCTCGCAGTGTGGATGAAATTCGCGAGCACGTGGACAAAATGTTGCAGCAAGGCAGCGAGCGCCGCCGGTCGGTGGTGTCCAAGCACGAGCAAGAAATGTACGGTCGCGTGGGTCTCGTGATGGGACGACGCACGCCAAGTCCGAGCGTCCCCGACCTCGTCCGCCGGGTCTACGACAAGCCGATGATGAAAATAAAGGAGCGGCAGGCCGCGAAGCAACGCGCGGATGAGCTATTCCTGCAGTCGAAGCTCCGACAAAAGCAACCAGACGTGGCCGAAGGGATGCTTCGCGGCTCCGGGCGCCTGGTGAAGGACGCGGCGGAAGTGGCGAAGGTTGGCACCAAGCACCGGTTAGCCTCGTCGTCGACCGGCGAGGATGCGTTAGACGCCTCGAGAGGCCCCCATGCCGAAACCGACTTCGTCAAGTTCGAGCAAAGGCTGCTGCAGCTGCGTGCCAGAGAGCAACAGTGGCGCAGTTGCGCCGCTATTCGTCGCCGCGATATGAATTTTCTCGTTGGCTCAGAAGTCGATGCGTTTCACGACGCCGCGAAAGGTGGCAGTGGCGGCGGCGGCCATCCGCCCCAGTCGCCTCGCCCTCACACAGCGGCGGTGGCGCCTCCTTCCGAGCAGCGCTTGCGGCAACTATCGACCCCGCGCACACCCTTGGGCCACCATTTGGGCCACGCGAACATCGCAGCGTCGTCGGGTGAACCCCATGCGGCAGACGGCAAGCAACCTGCGTCCGCGAGCTTGCCCCCGGGCGGGGTGCAGCACGAGCGTGGGTTCCAAACTCGGGTGCGAAACTCGAAGTGGGATCGATGAGTGTGTCCCTCCGTGGCGCACAAATTGGATCCATTTTTAGTTGTTTTTTTTTGGATCCGACCGCTTCGAACATTGGACAAACGAATTTCTTTTAGATTGTGGGCCGCCGAGGCACCCTTCTTTCTCAAGCCCTCAGTTCGCCTCCCACAATTGTTGTGCCCTCCGCTCATTTGCTTTTAAAATGTGAGTGTCGAAATCGGGGTTCATCACCCCTTCCAATTCACAGTCCATTTCACCCCCTTCACAACGACTCAGAGTCGTATTGGAAGAGAGATCGCATGAAATTCGGGCTGTTTCTGAGTGGCGTGGCTATCCCAGGCTGGGAGGAGTACCACATCGACTACGTGAAACTCAAACTGTTGATCCGACGCTCCACGACGACGGACGCCGCGACAACGCCGTCGCTGCCAGTCGAGGGACCCGCGGCAGAGTTCATCGGCAGACTTGCCGAAGAGTACCAGCGAGCGGCCGGGTGGGTCATCAAGCAGTATGGCCTGCTGCTGAGGTCGATCGCCACCTTCGCGGAAGGGGCAAAGGGCAAAACGTCCGCGGAGCAATCGGCTCGATTTCAGGTTCTGTCCGAAGACCTGACGCATTGGGACGCGTTCGTGACGCTGAACGCAATGGCGCTCCGTAAAATCATCAAAAAGGGCCGTCGGTGGCTGCCGCCGCACCCCCTCTTGCTGTCCACAACGGGGGGGACGGCGCCGCTTCGTCTCCATGCCTCTGACTGTGTCAAGGACGTCAACGACGACACGGAGTGGGACAATGTGTTCTCTCGGGCGCAGAGTGTGGTGCCTTCTATCATCGTGTACTTGTCGCAGCAATTGGAAGCCGCAAAAGCATCGGAGGGCGCAGCAGATGTGGCCACCACCGAGAAAGGGGGCAAAGCGTCAACGGCTGCTGCCTGGCAACCGCCGGACACGTTCGTTCGGCGCACCATAAAATATTGGGTGCGACCCACCCACGCGCTCGCCGTCAAATTAAAGATACTGCCACATTTGCCCGTGCTCGAAGTGGCTCCCTCGCCGCCGCCACCGATTCATTTAACGGGATACACCCCCGAAGCGGCGGACCGGTGCTTCCGCGACTCCCAGCTCCACAATTACCTCAGTTCAGTGTACTTCGACACGCTCGATGGCTACTGCTACCATCGCCGCATTCAGTTGGAGGAGGGCGCCCTTCTGCTGCGTATCCGCTGGTACGGCGGCGAGTCGACCACCGCCGCCGCGGAGGCGACACCGGTCTCCCCGACTGTGGTGGCACGCGAAGCCGTCACGGCTGCCGCGAGGCGGGCCGTTCCCGTAGCACGACGGGAACACGTCACGTTGCCAAAACCAGCGCGCGATGGCAGTACCGTGTACTTTGTCGAGATGAAGACGCATCACGAAGAGGCCATCAGCGGTCAAAAGAGCACGAAGGAGCGCTTCCCCATCCTGGGAGAGGAGAAGGTCGTCGCGTTTCTCACCGGCGCGACGTCGAGCGATACCATCGTCGAAGACATGGCCGGCATAGGCCTCATTAAAGCCAGCAAGGTCGCCGAGTCGAAGGAGGTCGCCGGCTTTATTCAAAAAGCGGTCCTTCAGATGCAATTGCATCCCCGCGTGCGAACCGTGTACCACCGGACGGCGTTTCAGCGCTCTGACACAAACGACGTCAGGATTTCCTTCGACCTGCCTTTGATGTTGCTTCGCGAGGACGACGTGCTTGCGCGAGATCCCGCCGTGTTCTGGCCGCGCCTGAGGCGCGATGAGGCCGTGCAAACCGCGTCGTATCCCCCATCCGCCCTGCCGCTTGGGGTCCTGGAAATCAAGACGAGCGATGAGCCCCCGCCGTGGGTCAACGACTTGTTGGAGACGGGCTGGTTGACCCGAATCGACAAGTTCTCCAAGTTTCAGCACGCCATCGCAACCTACTTTCCGTCCATCTGTCGCATCCTGCCGTACTGGTTCGCCGCCTTCGACGACCTCGTGCAGGACGGGAACGGCGGTAGGTCGCGCCGCCACCGGAAGCAGCTTCAGGAGGAGGCTCCAGTCGACGAGTCCACGTTGGCCACGACGGTCAAGTCGCCGACTACTACGAAAGACAAGGTGTCTGGAGAAAACATCGCGGGTACGCCGCGACAACGGACAACGCAGGCCGCGACGAAGTCACCTCGCTCGCCGAATGGCGCCTGCCTCGGGGGTCGTGCCGCCGAGGCGACCGATGGCGCCGGGGCGCCGCGACGAACTGTCATCGCGATCAACAACAGCGACGACACGACCGAGGGAGCGACTCTCGCACAGCCCCTCATCGCCTCGCGTGACGCTCAACGCGCTCCGGCACCCGCCAACCGCCTCGTACCCTTTGGATCTCGCGGTAGCGTCAACTTGTCCAGTGCCGCCGGCCTCGCGGAGATGGACACCGTTCGACCTTCCGAACACCAGGCACCTCGCATGGTGGTGTCCTCGATACAACAGCCAATACGGTTGCCCACAAACTTACTCCGTGCCAAAGTCGAGCCGAAGGTATTCTTTGCCAACGAGCGCACGATGCTGCATTGGATGTTCGCCGCGGTGTTGCTCGTCAGCATTTCCATGACCCTGATGGCGCTGAACCGGTCCGCTTCGTATCTGGGACTCGCGCTCGGCATCTTGTCAATCATCTTTGTGGGCTACGCCCTCGCGCTGTACCGCTGGCGACTTGGAAAGCTGCTCAATCCGAACCCAACCCAGATGGTCCGCTTCGACGACCGGTTCGGGCCATGGCTTCTCGGCGCTTCGCTCATCACCGCTTCTATTATCGTGGTCTACACGCTGTGGACGTCGCCGATGACGGCTCCGACGTTCACGTGCCAACAGGCCCCTCCAACCGGAACGCTGATTCCTATTGTGTCGAATGTCACGGAGCTTCACTACCGTAGTCGGAAAAAGTTCACCGATGTCGCCACCGCGACCCAGCGAGTGGAGACGTGCTTGTCGAACAAAATCCTGCAGGGTCGTAAGTTCACGACCCCGTCCGCCACCACGGCGAGCGACACAACGGAAATGCAAAAGGATTTGGGCTGTATGTACTACGTGGACGATACGTGTCGCGGCGTCTACCTCACGGTGGAGAGGCCTAATAACGTGTTGGCGTTCAACGTGGCCGTGTGGAGCCCGTATTATCCAATGCTTCAAGCGTCGCGGCCATCCACGGTCACGCTGCAACGCGCCTACGACTTGGAGTCCAACATCTACACGAAGGTGACCCTCGGCAGCATTTCACGGCTGCCGAACACGACCGATGAGGTGAACGTCCTTTTGCGGCCCTGGTTGCTCCCGCCGATGCTGCCCACGGGCATCAACGTGACCCTGGTCGGCACGGAAATAACATCCTCCGTGACATATGGCTGCGTGCTGCAGGGCTTCGATTGCACGCTGAGCATCACGGCACGCTTCGGTAACGAGGAAGACCGCGCGTCCTACGGTACGCCGCAGTACGTCGACGCGCAGCTGGAGCTTTTCCAGGGCCGCCCGTTTACGCTGACAGCGCTACGGCACGCGCAGTCGCTGATGGAGTCGCTCTTTGTGACGGAGCAAGTGCCGTCGTCCCGCTCCGATCCGTTTCACACACGATTTTAGTGACGGTGGGTAGGCAAAATCCAGCATGTCCTCACAGACATTTATTCCTCACATTTTCCTCCTTCTTTTTTCGACCGCAGAGGACCGATTTTGCGTGTGTCACACAACGGTTCTCGGCAACACGCAAAAGACGAGCGCCGGCATTAGTGGCGAGTGCATTCAAAGCCCTATGGCGTTCTTTCTCGATCCCTTATTGTCACCAAAGTACCCGGTAAAGGCTTTCCCGTTTTTCCCCCCGGAGTTTGTTTTTCAATTTTCAATTATGACAGAGTCGACGGCAACCCTCATCGAGTGCCTCGTGTCGGTTCATGAGCGAACCTTGATGTTCTACGAGCTCATCCAGCTCTGGCTAGAGTCCCTCCCGGACGACGGTGGCGCCGAAGCGAGCACGAGGGCTCGCCGTGGAAGCAGCGGACGAAGTGCCGCACAGGAGTCGGCGCCCGAGAGAAATGCGTACAGCGCCGGCGGTCGTCGAGCCGCACGCGCCGTCGACTCTGCGGCGGTCGTCGATTCACCAGCGGTGGCGACGCACACCGATGAATTTCCATTCGTCTCAGAGTGGGTGGGCCCGTTACCGTGGAGCGATCAGGAGCTCGAGTTAGCCAGCGCCTTCGGGCAGGCCGCGGCAGCGGAAGAGGGGCACCTTCGCGCGTCGTCGCCCGGGGACGACTCGGCCGCCGCCGCCGAAGTTCTCGCGAAAAGGTTAGCGCGCCTCCAACTTTTGGCTGCCCTTCAGCACGAACGGAGGCAGGCCGCCTTCCAGCAGTCACTCTCGCAACTCCTTCCCCATCCCGACGAGTTGGCACCTTCGTCCGTCGGAGGCCATGCTCCGTTGCCGGATCCTTTTAAAATTTGCGATTCGGTGGACGCCATCCTCGGACGATTGTTCGTGTTCCTCCGCCAGAAGTGGATGGCCACGAAGACGACGACAACGGCCGACGTCTGCAGTACGGGCACAAAGCATCGCCGGCCAACGCCCCCTCAGCTGCCGACTTCGGAACCGCCTCGGACGATGACCTCCGTGCGTGATGTCGCCCAGCGGATCGGGGCCCTGCTGTCGATGGGAGTCATGGCCGAGGACGGAGTGGCATCGATCGGCGGTCCGCGCCGACGCTCCAGTGCGTCGACTCGCACGAGCGGAGGTCAAATCGCCGCCGCGGTGAAACGGTTGTTCCTTCCTTCCGCTGCCGCCGACAGTGTCCTCCGGGCGCTTCAGTGGGTGGAGCCCGCCGCCTCCACGCGAGGCGTCCTACCTGCCGTGTCGCGTCCTCCGCCGTCGCAAGGACGGCCACCGGGCCCCTCCCACGCCACGGCGGATCCGCCGCGTGTGCCAACGGATCCGATGGGGGTGCGCCGAGCGAGCGCGGACCGATCGTCTCGTGTGACGGCGAAGGCGACGACAGCGGCGACGAGCAGCAGCGAAAGTGCCATCTCCCCGTCGTCCGCTGCGCCACCGCGATCGTCGTCGACGGCCGCCTCAGAGGCGCCCCCGGGGGGAGGGGGGCCACCCCCAGCGACCGTGTCGCCGTGGGCAAGCGACAGCGACGCTCCCGCCAACTCTGGGACGCCGGCGGTGGCCGCTGCTGCTCCATCGAATTCTTTGCAATCCCAAACCGCTGGCCTCGCTTTTTCATTTCCAAAACGGTTGTCCGCTGGCACGTCCCGCGTCGGGTCAGCCTCCAGTAAGGGCGTCGGCGAGATCGCCAGCACTGCCGCGAAGCTCCCGCCCCCGCCCGATGTGGCACAGTCACCTGCGGATCCACGGGGCAACGAGGACCACCACCGGCGTGGTGCGACGCCGCAGAAGAGTGCACCCTCGAGCGCCCCTATGGGTCCTTCGGCAGCAGAGCCACCGTCGCAGCAGCTGTTGCAAGGACTGCGGCAACTTGACGCCGCCGCGTTGCAAATAGCCGCCAAGAACAGGGTCCCAAGTCACGTTTCACATCTCCTAGCTGTCGGTGCGACCGGCGGGGCGACTAAGGGCCACGACGACGGAAGGGGGGTGGCCCCTCCATCTCCTGTCCTCAGTGGTGACGGCCACCGCCGTGTTGATGGGCCGTCGTCGGGCACCTCGCCGCAACCATCATCGGGGGAGGCACCCGTCTCTCGGGGGGAGACCGGTCCCCTCCTCGATGGCGACACGCTTCGTCCTTCGGCACTGAAATCCAACGCGACGGTACGAAATCGTGGTGGTGGTGTTGCGCATGCGGCAACCCGTGCCGCGCCGAGTGATCCTGATATCGAAGCGGGGACGAATAGGCAGGCGCCGCTGACAGCTTCCGGTGCGAACGGCGAGGTTCCGGTCGAGCATCGCCGCGTGGTTGGGAGGGCCGAATGTGGCGGCAGTATCGATCCCATCGTCAGCGACGACGAGGATGCATCCTCCTCTTCCTCCTCCTCGACGACCGCTGCGGATTCGGCGGGCCTCCAAGCGGAGGCTCCCCCTGCCCCGCCAGTCACAGGGTCGCCAATACCACTGTCCGTCACTCGCCACCAGCGCCTCGACGACGCCATGAAGCTAGCGGACGCCGCCATGGCGCAGGCGATGCTGCGTGATCGATGGCTCCCGAACGGTGATGACGGGAGGGCCGAAGCGTTGCGTCGCGTCGACGAAGAGGCGGACCGGCCCAGTTTGCGCACGCGACAGCTCGAACGCAACTTGGCACGCATCATCGGCGAGCAAGCAACAGGGCAGCGATCAGCGACAAGCCATCAGCGGCATCGACCAGCGGTGGCCCCATTCCGGCTTCAAGAGGCCCTCATCGCCTCCGCTGCGGCGCGCGACGCTCAGGGAGGGACCATTGCCGCCGCCGTCGCACCCGCAGCAGCGGAGGGGTCGCAGCAAGAGGGCACGAGGTCATTGCGAGCGACCACGCCGGCGATGGTCGCGGGGAGTAAGAAAGCCGCAGCCCCTGCTGTCGAGCCCACAGCGATGATTGCCTTGTGCCGGGTGGTCACGCCGGACCCTACTGGTGTCGTCTCGCGCCCTCCCCCCGCGGTTGGTGCCGCAGCAGAATCGGACGCCTCCTTCCTCCCCGTGGTGGGTGCCGTCGTTGGATATTTCCCCATCCCTCATCTGTCCGCTGCCGCACGAAACCAACGGACCACGAACCGCTATTGGCAATCCGCGGCCGCTGGCGGCTCCTCCTCCTCCTCGGCTGGGGGCCGCGGGCATGACGTACCCCAACACCACCAAAAGGCGGGTGGGGAGCCATTTCCGCCGCCTCTGCTGTCGGATGTCATGCGAGAAAAGCTTGTGGACCGGGGACCTGCGTCGCTCGTGTCTCGCAGCCGGCAGCATTGGTTCTTGGAGCCTTAAGCGAAAGAGTAAATGTCTGTAGATCTCTCCACTCGCAACTTTTATGTGAGACAGTCGAGTACACGATGTACCGGTAAAGCCGTCACCACCTCCACAGAAAGGCGCCTCGCTTTTCCCACAGGTAGGGGGTGGGTTCCATTCGATCGAAGGGCTGTGGTGGAAATATCACAAATATACGCGCGCACGCAACAAAAATCGAAAGCCTCCTCTCGTCGTTTGCTCTCTCTCTCTCTCTCCGCCGTCTCCTTTCACGACCGAACACAAACAAAAGAAAAATGGCCGCCGCTGCTACGCCCGACTGGTGGACGGACATCGCCAAAGTCTTGACTGATGTCTTTCAGGTCGCCTCCGGCGTACAGCGCGAGGTGTCGGTGAAGAAGACATCGTCCGATTGGGCTGGGTACATCTACCGCGTCCAACGTGACAACGTATCCGCGGGGCAAACCCAACTGCGCTTCGAGAAGCTCCTCAAGGACCACATGCAGACGATGCTTCATCAACGCGTGGACGCCGCGGTGGAGAACGCGGTGACCGCTCAGCAGTGGGAACAGCTCGTGACACTCATCGCCCGCACGCTAGACCAGTACAAGATCGTGATTAAATTCGGACGGATTTGCTTTTATCACTTTGCTGTCGCTAGCGGGGGAGGTGGGGGGGCAACGAGCAGCGGCACGACGTCGCAGCGGCCGTTAACCGCCGCCGACAAGATCAGCGCTGCTTTCCTATTCGCGTTTCACCAAAGCGTCTTCGCCTGCGTCAAGGAGCACGTGCTTCCCTTTGTCATTGCGCACGTGAATCGCCGGCGGCGGGATGAAGCGGTGGACCTGCTGCTGCTGAAGCGCGCGGTGGAATTATTCATCGAGGTTGGCAGCGCGGACGCGCCCGACCGCAAACCGGAGCGCATCAAGACGGAATTTGATGAGCCCTACATTCAAGCCTTGAAGCGCTTTTACGCGGCCGCCGCTCAGGCGGAGTGGGACCGGGATGGAGGGCATTACACCTACGTGGACTACGTCACACAACGCATCTTGCTCGAGCAAGGCCTCGTCAGTGACTTGTCTCCCAGTGCCCAAATTGTCCCTGCGTGCGTTGAGGTGCTCGTCGAACCGTACATGGATCTGATCGCAAGCCATCCCATTTCCGGGTTCAGCGCGCTCGTGGCGTCGAACCGCTGGGCGGACGCACAAATGACCTATCAATGCATGAAGCGCCCCTACAAGGACGTCGGCACGAAAAAACTCGCCGCCGTGCTGGAAGACGCGCATTCGGAGATTCTTCGCCGCGCGTACAACGAGTTGGCGGCCGCGTTGCCGGCCGGTGCGAGCGCCGGGGGAGCCGCGGAAGGCGGTGGGGCAGCCTCCTCCTCCTCCTCCTCGTCCACTCCGCCACAGCGCATCTTCATGGAAACGGTGCTGCAAGCCGACGCCACCGTGTGCCGCTTCATCCAGCAGCACTGCGAAGATAACATGCTGCTTCACGGTGCGGTCAAGTCCGCGCACGTGAAAATGTTCGAGACGGAGCTGCGCATGCAGGTGAAGCCGCCTGGAGGAGGGGCCGACGAAGGCACCACCACCGTTTTCAGGACATGGACCGTCGCGGAGTGTTTGGCGGATCACGCCGACGGCTTGCTCCGAGGGGAGTTCGCCGAGCTCAGCAACGACGCGGAGAAGTGGGCGCGTGTCGAAGCGATCGTCCGGATGCTCGGATTCCTGCGCAACAAGGATGTCTTTTTCCAGACCTACCAAGGGTTGCTCGCCAAGCGCATCCTCGGGCAGGGATCGCCGAGCATGGATCTCGAAAAATACCTCATCTCCTTGCTGCGGCGAACGCTCGAGAAGAGCGTGACCACGAAGCTGGAGGGCATGATCGCCGACTTTGAGTCCACCAAGGTGATCGGCGATAAATTCACTGCCTCGTTGGGCGCCGCCGCTGCCGCCGATGCGCCACTGAACGTCAGCGTGCTCACCGCGGGCCACTGGCCTGCCATGCGGCACGACAACTTCGCCGCGGGGGGCTCGCTGAAGGGATGGATTGACAATTTTTTACGCTTTTACCGAAAAGAGTATTCGCTGAAGAAGCTCGCCTGGTACTGGGGCCTTGGCGGGGCCACGGTGACTGTGAAATTTTCAAAGGGGGCCAAAGAGGTTGCGACCAGCGTGTACCAAGCGGCCATCCTGGAAGATCTTGATGCCGCTCCCTCTCCGCTCCACGTGGCGCCCCTTGCGTTAAAGTACGGCGTGGAACTGCGCACCCTGAAACAGCACCTCGCGCCAATGATCTTGGCGAAGCAGTTTCAACTTCTCACGATGATGGACCCCACGACGGGCGCGGTCGTGGCCGCTGACCGGACCATCCCAGACGACACGTCGATCGCGCTCAATGCCGCCTTCGTCCACAAGTTGCGCAAGTTCAAGCTGCCGGTGACCACCGAACGCGCCGCCATTCCCACCCATGACGCCAAGGCGCTCGAACAAGATCGAGGCACCAAAATTGACGCCTGCGTCGTGCGCGTGATGAAGTCTCGTCGCACCCTCGAATACCGAGAGTTGCAGAACCTCGTCATCGAGCAATTGTCCAAGTACTTTACGCCGCAGCCCAAGTTGATCAAGAGTCGCGTCGAAGACCTAATCACCCGCAGCTACCTGTCCCGCGACGAGGCCGATCCGACCGTCTTTCACTACCTGGCGTAACTTTTGCGAGGAGGAGCCCCCGCTTCGTGCGTTCCGTCCCACTGAGGGATTCAAACGTCGGGCAGCGCACAGACGGGAGGGGGTTGAAGGCGGAGCACTGCACTGAATCTGGACATTTTTTGGCACGACGACGAATTTTATCCTCATTTGCGCGATGACGGCATATGGGAGGAAAGTGGATGCGCCCTGTTGGCCGACGACGTCCAACGCAAAGTGTCTAGTATTTGTGTCTGTTCGATGTGTTGCTCTGATGCATCTTCTTCCGTTGGAGGGTTCCTTCAACGCGGAAAAATTGGGCGGTGCGGGGCGAAAAATGCAAAATGCCCAGCAGGTGGAAACGCGAACGAGAAGTCGTTTGGGTCCACATCGTTGTGCTTTCCGAAACCTTGGTGTGAGGTGCACAAGTGGGACTCGAATACAAAAGAGAGAGAGAGAGAGAGAGAGAGATCGGATTTAGGGGCCTATTTTTAGTGGGGGGGGGGGGGGGGGGGGGGGGGGGGGGGGGGGGGGGGGGGGGGGGGG
>ERZ1292633.3915-Hain-H41-02um-R1-3915-length-14116-cov-6_pt1 | contig 14116 bp, 3 predicted proteins | sample MGYA00564406_ERZ1292633 | MGnify/ENA primary metagenome ERZ1292633 (study PRJEB36523, sample SAMEA6512639) | groundwater metagenome | collected 2019-01-08 | study: AquaDiva: Metagenomics assemblies of 32 groundwater samples
ATGTCCTCCTGGGGAGCACGCGGACAATCGGGAACTACACAAAGAGAGAGGGTTGTCATGGCCTCTCTCATTCAGAAATACGTTCTATCAGGTGTTCCGCCAGAAACATCATCGTACGCGATGCCTCTCTCTCTATCACTCTCTCGATCGTTCACACACTCTCATGATACGTGTCCTTCCCTTCTATGAGCCGTTAAAGGGTCGCCGCCATTGGTCCTCGGTGTTCGAAGAGCGCGGCGACATCGGCGAAGTGCTCGCCCTCCATGTTGTTCGCCACGCGCCGGCTGAAGTCCCGCGCATCCTCAAGAAATGCGAGGTCGATGTGGTGGTACGCAGGTTGGGCGGTGGCAGATTGCAGTTTTTCTCGCTCGACCATCGAGATGACGCAGGTGACATCGACCGACTCCTCACCATGAGGCGGCATCAGTCTAGCGCGGCCTACAGGCAACTGCGACACGATCACCCTTAAATTCGCCAAGGCTTTGCGCTCGTCACCTGTTAGAAATATTGGCTCCTCGAACACGGCGCGATAATAGCTGAGCTGCTGTCGAAGCCGCTCGGCCTCTTCGGGAGATCCCCCACATGCAAAGAATGATGAAATTTTTCGTCGGGTGGCGATCATCAAGCAATCTGCGATGTGTGCCAATGGTAGCCCGTTGTGGCACCGGTCGCAGGTATACAGCCGCTGCGGAGTTGGCGGAGTAGCCGAACGCAACGAAGCAGCAAATGTCTTTATCCTCGCCACGGGGTCCAACACGTTGCGGTGGCCGCAGCGACACGACACCGCAAAGGGCTCGGCCAGTGGAAACGTGTCGCTGAGCGGTCGATCGGGGAAGCACACGCGGTAACCGAGGTCCGCGGCATCTCCTTCCCTGCGGCCGACAAGCGCGGCGTGGCTGGCCGTGTGGCGTGTTGTTGTTAGGCTGGACTGCAGCTTCAGTGACGCCAGCGCCTGCTCGGTTGTAAATCCGTCGATGTGTTCGCACAGACGCATCACAGGCGGTAGTATTTGATTGGATAGGTACCACTCGACGTCCAGAGCGAAGCCATGGTCACCCATCCTCCGCGCTTCGTCGATGTGGAAGGCGCGGTCGGCCAAACGCGCGGGCGGACGGTTGGATGTGGTGGGCCCAGCCGCGTCAGCAACGTCCCCAGCTGCGCCCATTCCTCCTGTGCTGAGGTCTTCTGACTTTAATTCTGCCTTCACGGGCGACCCGACGACGTAGGGAATGAAGTCGCCGACCCGGACGGCCTCGTGGCGCTGCAGCATCCGGCGGGCGATCACAACATGAGGGAGGTTCGCGGCGGCCTGCTCGTTGTACTGCATCGGGTCCTTTGTCAGGCTCTTCGTCACGACGAACAGGTTGAGGGAGAGTAGTCGACTCCGAACCAGCGAGGCGATCTTGTCGAGCTCGCTCATCGTGAACTCGACGACGTCGTCATTCGTCTTGGTTGGGTCCAACGCGACGCGCAGAATTGCTTGGCAGATGGTTTTCGACAGCTGGCACCAATCTCGTCGCACTATTTCAAGGCCCTTCACTTCGTGCTTCAGATTTGTCCCCGCGCCCGTGTAGTCGACGACTCGCAGCGCCGCGTATTTCTTTTTTCGGTGCAGCAACAGGCACTGAAATACTCCATCGATGTCGATCTCGAGGCACCGGTACTTCTTGTTGATCTCTTTCTTCACTTGCTCGGCCATTTCTATCACGCGGCGGAGGTTCTCGACGCCGGTGAACGGCGTGGCAATCATGACGCTGTCGGTGTCGCCGTAAATGACTTGCAAGTGGGAGTTCACCTGTGGCACGAGTTCCACGGCCAGTTCGAGTGCCCGGCGGCCCTGTTGCGTCACAAGCGCCGCAAGCGGCTTTGCAAAAAAGCGGCTCATTTCGAAACCTAAGCAACCATACATCGAATTGGCAGTCAGCTTGATGGCTTTTTGACGAATTTCCAATTGTTGTTTCATTGCTGGATCCGTTTCCTCCTTCATCAATCTTTTCACCGCCTTGCGGCTGTCCACAAGACTGCGGATCACCTTTGGTAGAATGCACCGGTGCGCACAGGGCACGTCGGTCGTGAGATCGCTACCGCCGGCGCGCTGCATGGTGCATGTGGTGCACACGAGCATGTCGGCGCTGGGTATCGGCGCCGCCGCACCCGTCGACAGGTCACCGCTCTTTTCGCGGCTCACCGTGGTGAAGCAAATGTTGAACTCTTGAATGATGGAAGGGTAGAGGCTGTTGAAGTCAAGGAGGAAGACGAACTGCTTGTAAAGGCCCGTCTTGGGATCGAGCACCATGCCTCCCTTGTACTTTCCGCCTGCCGCCGTTTGCGCTGCGGCATCGGGGTCGGCATCCTCATCGATGGCCGCCTCCGCATCGGGGTCCTCCGCGCCGCGTGTGCGCTTTCTCGCCACATCCAATGCGGTGGTTGAGGCGGCGACCGAAAACCCTTTCTTATCCGGCGTGACGAACTTCAACCGATGGAACTGGTGAAGCAGCAGAAATTCGATGCGTTCTGCACGAGAGCCGGTCAACGTTCGGCTCCACAGATTTCCGGCTAAGTTCGTCAGACGCTTGGTCAGCGGCAGCACGTCGAGGCATTGGGCCAGCTGCCAAGAAAGGAACGCGGAACCGATGCACCTGGCCAGCGCGAGCTGCACCACCACGGCGCTGCAAGCCTTGTCAGTTGGCAGGGTGACGTAGCTGGCATCCTCGCCAACATCTTCGTTCAGTACTTTTCCAGTGGCATCGCACAGCTGCGCCTCTCTCGCGATGGTCAGAAGTTTGTAACTGGTCGCCTTCATGTATTCGCGCGACAAGAGGAACGTGTCGGCGATCAGCCGTCCCGCGCACACCTCTCGCTCCTGATAGGACGATTCCTTGGTGCCGCCAGCGCCGACCTGAAGGCGAGGGAATCGGCGCAACACGAGGCGGCCCAGCAACGACCAGTTACTGGTGGGCAGCAAGGTCGCCATGCGATGCAGCAACACGTCCAATGTGAACGAGATGAAGCTGTGACCCACGAGCACGTCGGGGTCATGGTCGCGGATCTCGTCGAGCAGCCAGACGAGCAGCGCGCTCTCGGTCGGAACGACTTGCAAAGGCCCCACGGCGGCCGGGCACTGCTCATGGAGCCCCGCTTCCCGCAGCAGGCGCGACGCGTCGAGCGGCAAAGGATGGGCATCGGACGGCGGCCGGGCGGCAACCCGGGTCGTGATGTGCGGGCGTCGCTTCGCGGCAGCGGCCGTGGCGGACCCACCGTCGACGTCCACGTCGCGTTCGACGGTGACTGCGATGGCCACAATTTCATTTTTCGACCCTGACGCGTCGAGTTGGCTGTGCAGCGAGATGCTCATGGCCACCAGCGGTGGGGAGACGGGCAGCGAGGCGATCATGGTGGTCTCTGCGGGGTTGACCGCCTTGGGATCGGACACCGCGATTTCGATGGCGCAGTGCGAAATGCGCTCCTTCGATGGCACCAGGCGAAAGACGGGTGGCTGGACAGCTGCAGGGATCGACCCTGCCACCGCCGGTGAGCGCCGTTGCAGTCGGAGGTAGCACGGGCCCATCACGCGCCGTTTGACCAAGAACAGCTCGAGAAGGCTGCGGCGGGACCCGAACAGCTTGTCGATGTGGTGGAAACGTTCCGCAGCAAAGTCTTCATCTTCGGCGGAGCCAAACAGCGGTGGTGCCGAGGCGGGATACTTCAGTTTGAACCAGTCTGACTCCTCCCTGGGGATGCCCGGCTCCTCGAACGCATAGCGTCGTCGCACGGGTTTGATCGTGCGCTTGTCATGGATGTTCCGGCGGCGGCACAGCTCATTGAGCTCTCCGACGACTTGCAGAGCCGTCGAGTCCGATTTCGGCGTCACGTACACGCAGCGCTCCATGTTTTGCACGCGCACACAGCAGGACGCCCAGGAAATGGGCATCCCGTTGCCTGGGTTCAGCGGCATGCGCCCGAAGAGGACCACACTACCGGGGTCGTGCGCCACCTCACAGGGCAACTCCTTGGCGTCCATCCAATAAACAATCGCGGCTCCGTTGTTCTTGGCGACGTGCTGATTGAACATCTCGGTGAGAGCGGAGCTGGGCACGCGGTTGGCCGCAGTGGCGGATGGATCGATCCCCTCCGGCTTCACAGGCGGTAAGCGCACCGGCAAGGTCGCGAACGTGGGCGGCTGGTTGGCAAGTCCCTTCGCGGCGCCGGGAACAAACTTAGTGGTGCCGCCGGTTCCCTTTTTCGCTGCGGGATTCGGCGCGGCAGCCTTCAACGTGGACTGGGGAGGCTCCTTCGACCGTGACGGCGAGTCGGCCGCACTGCTCGCCATCGCTTGCTCGACCACGTCATTTACCGCGACGACGGGCATCCGTTCGCTCGTCGCTGAAGCCGCAGCCTGCGGGATGGAAGGCGAAGGCCGCGATGGCTCCGCGGCCGAGAAAAGGGAGCTTGGATCAAAAGCCGGAGGGGTCATGCTGGTACTGCTGGCGGCAGGCTTGCGGCCCGCAGCCATGGCGGTGAGCATCGCGTCGTCGTCATCATCTCCGCCGCCCCCCGACGCCCACATCACGGCGGCAAGTTGCTCGTCGGCATCGTCGCTGACGGCCGCCGACGCGTTGCGCAGCATTGCTTCCACGTCGATGGACGATCCTCCGCCGGCAGTGAGCGTCGACTGCTGCTTGCGCGCAGGGGCGCCGCCGAAGGCCGCTTGCTGAGAAGGCGGAGGCTTCGGTAGCGCCTTAGCCTTCGACGTTGGTGGACGACCGCGTTTGCGTTGGCCCACACCCGCAGTTGCCGGTGCAGCCTCATCCACCTCGGCCTCCTTCTCCGCCTCCGCATCGTCACCTTGCGTCTCGAGAAACCGCTCTTCGAAACTCTTGCCGAGTCCGAACTTGGAGCCGCCTCCTGGTGCCGACATGCACTAAAAAGGGAACGGCAACGAAGCTTACAGGAACAGTGATGCTGCTCAGGGGAGGTGGGCCAACATTTGCAACGTTGGTTAGTGGCCTCAAGTGTGGCAGGCGAGTGATCGGTCCACGATTCACAGGCGCGATCGAAGCACCCCGGTGGAATAAGGGTGCAACTGCCGCCAGTCGGAGTTGAGAACCTTGGTGCCCCAATTCGCGTCAGAGAGCATTGCTCGCCCGACGGCCACCACGTCCGCTTCGCCCTGCAAGAGCGCTGTGATCGGCGGAGAGGGATTGGCCACGACGTGGGCGTCGGCGTCTCGGCCCTCTCGGAACATCCGGTCGATGGACAAGGAACCGACGGCGATCACCGGGGCCCCCGTGAGCAGCCGCGTCCACCCTGCGAGGGTACGAGTAGAGTGCTCTTGTGGAAAGCCGGGATCGGTGGCCCTCCGGCAGGACACGTGAAACGCTTGAACTCCGGCTGCGAGAAGAGGCAGTAGGAACGAGTGTAAGTCGCGCGACGACGGCCACTTGATTTCGCTGAAATCGTCCAGTGACCACTGGCTGAATCGGTACACGATCAGCTGGGGACGGCTGGAATTTCCCGACTCACGAAGGCACGCTTGGGCATCGGAAATAGCGGCCACCACTCGCTTCACCACCAACGCTGGAAATCGAGCGCGGTTGGCCCAAGATCCCCCGAATTCGTCGTGGCGGACATTGCGGCGGCTTGCAAACGAATCCAGGAGGTAGCCGTGAGCGCCGTGGATTTCGACACCGTCGAATCCGGAAGACACGGCGGCGGCTGCCGTCGAAGCGAATTCGTCCGCAATTCGGTCCATGTCCACCGGTGACATCGCGCGATGCGGTTGCTTACCGGCGGGGGCGCTGGTTGACGAAGGGCCCAGCGGCGTTTTGCAGTGAGAAAATATTCCCGTGTGCCACAATTGCATGATCAGGATTGGCTGATGCCCCGGGGCTGCGGCGTGCACGGCCTTCGCGACACTGCCCCATGCCTGAGCGCTATTTCCGTAGTCCTTTCGACAAAGGGGCGATTGCGGTGCATCAGGCGCATCGGTGTTGTTCACATGGACACCCTCCGTGATGATCAGCGCGGCGCCGCCCGCGGCCCGCTTCGCGTAGTAGGCGGCGACCTCTGGAATCGGTGGTGCCCCCCAGGGATCGAGCACTTGTCGACGCGTCATGGGGGCCATCGCCACCCGATTGTGCAGCACGACACCTCCCATGCGGCAAGGCTGCGCCAGTAGACGAGCCCCACGGTCGTCCGCCTCCGTCATCGCGGCAGTTTTAGTCCGCGTCTCTCTTTTCGCTTCGCTTCCGCATACCATGTGGCACTTGATGGTGTGGCGTGCCGCATACCCCAACAGTGGCGACCCGGTCGATTTGTGCGTGTGGAGAGTGCTCGCTACAAAAAGTCTAGATCTACCTGGCAATGCTTGAGGCATGGGGAACGCTCCCCCCATCGGCCGCTCGAATCGGCTCCGGCGCTCCGCAGCTTTGGATGAGCTTGTCCATCTCGGTGAGCATTTCGTTCAGCTCGTCGCCTAGAACCTCGGCGGCCTGTCCGAAGTGACCAGGGCCAAAAGCGGCGAGACTGCTGACTCCACGCGGCGGCAGCATTCGCTTGCCCATCGCCTTCTGCCGCTTGTACGTCGCGAGACGCTGCTGCAAACGGTTCTCATCGTCATCGTCGTCTCTGAGCAGCCGTGTCGCGCGGTGCGTCTCCGCGTCGTAGTCGTCGTGCGGTTTGGCCTCCATCCGCGACGGTGGAAGCAACCACTCGAGACTGTGCATGAGCATCCGGCTGTTCGGCGCGGCGCTGGTGAAAACTGCCGCCGCCTGCCGCAGAGCATACTCGCTTTCCAATGAAAACATGCGCACCTCGGAATCGGTTTTAGAATCGCACCGGGCGTCTCGCATCCGAAGCTCGAGGATCGGTTGGGCCGCTTGGCAGTGGCAGTGGCAGATGACATCAAGCACGTCGCACAAGGCGACCCGCTCGTGCGGCAAAAAGTACGCGCTTCGATTGGAAACAAGTAAGACACAATCCGCCGGTGCCGGTAGCCACTCGGTGCACATGGTGCCCTTGATGCACGAAAAGACGTCGGTCAGCGTGCGGGACGCATCGGCCGCGCGCGACGTCGATCCTGAGAGCGGGACCGAATTGCCCGAGGAATGAGTGGCCGTCCTTGCCGGCGGCAGCAATTGTCGCGCGACGCATTGATAGAAGAGCGCCACATCGCCGTTCTGTTCCATGTATTGGCGCAGCTGCGCGCTCAGTTTGAACCCTGGCATCCAGTTGAGAGGGGAGCTGGGGTGCTTCCAGGGAAGCGCAAAAACAACGTTATTCGTCGCCGGTGTTTTGAACGCGGAGTTCCATGAGCCGCGGGGCAGCCAGAAGGGTGGTCTAGGAATGCAAAGCAGCGTGCATATGAAAGGGTAAAAGAGCGGCGGGGAAATACTCTATCAGCTATCTGAAGTCATACGTTTCCGAGTCAACGTGAAGTTGCACACCGGCCCGCCAACGTCCCACGGCGTCCGCTGCTCCAATGATCTCTTCCCGTAGATCCTGTGGTGCGCTCAGGTAGACCCCCGCGCGGCGCGGTCCGGAATCGCCCTGAACAGCGGCGGCGACATCGGTGAAGAGGCGCACCCAATTCGGGTGGCCGGCGAGTACCGGCACGGCCGCGAAGAGTTCGTGTTTCGGAATCCTTCCCCTCCAAGGGGCATTCGCGTCGGTGCCGACAGCGCCGACTTCGGTCATTTCAACAGCATGCACATCGTCGGCGCGCGGAGGGCTTGGGGACAGCGGCGACCGCTCGTCGGCATGAGGCGCGGGAAGCGCTGCTCCTCCTTCCTCAACGTCGTCCTCTGCGTTCGCCGCGGACTTGATGTCGCTAAACGTCTCTCGCTGGGTCGTCGTTTTTCGCGGGGTTGAATGCGGACCGGCCTTGATTGCCGCAGGGATCGGATTTTCTTGGACGCCGGTGACGAACAAGAATAGTTGCACGTCGAACGGTCGAGGCGCCTTCAGCACCTCAACGATTTCATTCGCGAATACGATGAGTTCTTCGGGCTGCTTGACGAGCCACACCATTCGGACGTTGCGTACCCCAGAAATGCGGAACAAGTCAGGGTCAAACACGAGCGCCTCCAGTACCGGCATGACACTCGCCATGCCGATGCCGCCAGCGATCAACGTCAGGTGGCGGTACCACTTCAGTCGCAGGCCGCATCCTCCGTACGGCCCTTCGACCCGCGCGCTTGCTCGCGTCAACCGGTCACTCCGGGCCTCGGCGACGATCCAACTAGCGAACGAGTCGGTAGCCACCAATGGTGCCTTGATGTGGCACGTGAAGGTGGCGAATTCATCGCCCGATTCCTGCAGGACCTTTGAAGAAACCGAGAGGGGCACGTAGCCCGGCATGGACGCGAGCTGCACATACAGGAAGCCTCCAGGGGGAACGCGGAACGGACGGGTGCACAGCCGGTGCCACGGCGAAGGCATGCGCACCTCAATGGCACACACCGTCGATACGGGCAGCGCGTACGACCGGATCTCACCCACTCGGGTCTGCCGGTCGTGAAAGCGCATCGCGACGTCGATGAGCACAATCAAAAAGGCTGGGGCTAAGCCAGCCGCGGTGAGCGGGCTGTGAATGCAGATGCAGATGGTCGACACCGTGGCGAGGATCGCCGTGGCCAGGTAGTTGGCAAAATGAGAAAGATTGACGACGCGGAATGCAACGACCGCAAGTAAGCTCACGAACACCAAGCCCAGAATGGCAAAAGTGCCGTTCGGCCACGTGAACGCGCGTTCCGGTACCGTGGCCATCATTCCCAGTCCGTGAATCCAGCCGAGCAACACGACGCATGCCAGTAGTCCGCGAAACCATTTCGCTGCGCGGTGGAAAGAAGATCCGAATACGCGGAGCACGGGGTTCCAGCGGCACAACGGGATGAACACGAAGAAGTAAAGGAACTGCGCGCCGTTGCCAATCGTCTGAAATCCTGGCGCTGGCTTGCGGAAGGCGATGTTGTCGAGCGCGGCTCCGGTCAGCCACACGGCGACGCACGCCATTGCCATCAAGATGACAAGCCACTCACAGAGAACAATCTTGGCAAGGACATTGTGCGAGGCGAGGCAGCTGGCGAGTGGGCGCGAATAGAGAATCGCACCGGGCTCCACGAGTCGCAGGACGAAGGCCATCAGAAGCGTGAACAATATCAACGCGACCGTTGCGGCAATGTACCAGAAAGACGCCTGAGCAGCGGGAACAGTGGCGGGTCGACCACCAATGAAGTTGACCTTCATGGCACCCTGGGCAGTGTGCCGCGTCGGTAGGTTGGCCAGTGCGTCAAATGGGCCAGTTGCCCAAATGATTGTCTGTTCGGCGTCGACGATCGCGAAACTATTTCGTTCCGTCGCGCGCAACGGGCGTGACACCACGATCTCGTATCCCACCCCGCCTCCGAACGCCTTTGCGGATCGAAGCCGAAGCGGAGCGTCGACGTTCACCGGGGGTAGAAAGAATCCAGTCGCCTTGCGCCTCGTGTAGTGAACGAAGGCAGCTTGGGGCATATCGGGCGACGACGGCGCAGTAAAGTTGCCGGTGAGGCTTAGCGACCCTCCCGCGGAGGCCACTTCCCCGGCGGTCGCAGCGTAAACGAGAATGATGTCCGAACCCGTCATGGTACCCGTTTGCGTGAGCCCAATCGCACCCCAAACGTTGGTGCGCGCCCGCATCGTGAAGACAATGTCTGTTTCGTCGAAAGAGTAGCTTTCTACGTAGCTCGCCGATTCATGGTAAGCGCGACGCGCGGGTTCCACCGCGCGCTCCAAGGTCCAGGAAACCACGAGGTCGCTTCCCAATTGCAGCGTCCGGTCCCCTGTGAGCTGGCCGAGCCCGTTGCTGGTTTGGTCCGTTGAGCCTGTGAAAAAGTCGACGTTAGCGAATCCTCGAGCGGTGTGTTGCAGCCAGTCGATGGGCAACGTGGTCTGCAGGCGGCCGTACGCCCAGATCACGGATTGCGTCGACCCCGTGATGTTTGTGTCGTCGAACAGGAGGGGCGACGTTTCACTGTCTGTGGCGACGACAGCAATGCAAGCCACGATCGACGTGCCTAAGGTGAGCGACCCGAAATTCCGCAACGCCGAGTAGGTTTTGATGACACCTTGTGGCAGGCTGTCGTCGACGACGACGTTCTCAACGACTCTCAGCGGCGAGGCGCCGGCCGAGTTGACAAAGCCTCCCACGAGGATCGCGTTGTTTGGCACCGCAGCGCGTGTCGAATTGAACAACGGGATCGCGATTCTCGTGGACGAATTGCCAAACGGTGAGACGACCGGGCCGAAGTCCAACACGCCGACCAGCTCACCATCGAATTGCACCGTTTCCGATGTCACACCGTTGGGATTGGTGAGGGAGTTGATGCTGTCTCGTCCCTCGACCTGGGTGTCACGGTGCACGACTGGAAGCAGCCGAACATCCGAGAATTCGCAAGCGCGGATCGTTCCTCGTGTAATGGCGTTCTGCAGCGCTTCCTCATTGGTGGGCACTGAGGTGGTGTCCTCACCGAGGATGGTGCACTGGTACACTGCCTTGACGTCGTTGTAGTCGGCGTGTCCAGGCAGAGCCGTGATCAGCGGCACGCCAATCGAGCCAATCACCGTGTTGGACTGCTCCTGCACGGCGATAAAACGGTACATCGGGTTCGGGAATGGTGCGGTCGCGAGGCTTGTCGATGTGCCGAGATCGTAGAAGTAGACGCTTCGCGCACCGAAATAGCCCGCGCTGCGCGTCAGTTGTCGCAACTGCGGTAAATTAACATACGGTTGGCGTGACACGAAGTAATTGTGCAAGATGACGATGTTGCTGGTTTGGTTCGCGATCGCCGTCAGCTCGGCATCGGACGCGGAGAGCAGCGTGCGGAATCGGCTGTCGTCTTTCAGCGTCACTCGGCGCACGAACCACAGAGGAGACCGTTTCACGAGTGGTTGGCTCTGTGTACCATTGCCGCCCGCCGGGAGAATGAAGTAACGCGAGAACGGGAGGGTGGTGGGCGGGGACGCACCGGACCACACCACTTCGAATGCGGTGGTCAGCAGCGACTGGTTCGTTGGAGACGTGCGTCGCCCCGATACGATGTGTTTGTACTTTGCTCCGTTGATGTAAACGGTGTCCATCGTCAGACCGCTGACGTCGGGCGGCACCAAGCTGCTGAACAGGACGATCGGACCGATTTCGTAGACGGGAATGGGCTCCATCGACCAGCACAAGCGCTGCACGAGGTCGTAGAGTTCTGAAACACTCGCGACAAATGTGGGCAGCGATGAGCCGTCAATCGACGTGTCGTTTGCGCTGATGTTCGCAACGGATGCGGGCAGTGGTACGTTGACAACATAAATTTGAGCGGCGACGATGTCCGAATAAGCAACGTTTCCGGTGCCAGAAAAATCAACCACCGCATGAAGCAGCACCGGCGGGCTTGTAAAGAAGTCGGGACCATACCGAAAGACGTATTTCCGCGCGATTGTTGTTGGATCCGCCGCTGACTGAGGCATGTTACCGGTTAACTGCAAACTACGGATAAGACGCCCGCCGGCAAACACCGGAACGTTTCGCTTGCTGAAGTCTTCTACGATACTTGATCTGTGTTCGTTGAGATCGAGTTGAGTCCACACGGATGAACCGTCTATTTGCCGGGAGAAGAACACAGTGCTTGCCGATGCGGCCAGCGGGGTCGCAATTGCGCGACGGCGAGTTGTGAGTCCGCAATCCAACGCGTTGATCCGCTGATCGTTGAGCCACACTTGAGTCGTTGGGCACGTGATCGCCGAGTTGTTCGGCGTGGCGAGGCCGAGGAAGACCGCCATTTGTAAGCCCGTGGACGCGTTCACGGTCCATCCATTGCTCGACACCGCGGAGAGCAGCATCGTCTCGCTCGTCAACTGAGACACGATTGAGGCGTTTCGGGGGACGGCGACGATGCGCACGGCCTTGACGTCCGTGTACCCCTCCGTGCCGCTCAAAAAGCTGTACCCCCATTCGCCCGGACCAAAGTTCACGACAGGAAGCTGCCCCGGGACTTCGTCCGACTCGATCTGAGGTGTGCGCCGGAAAACGTAGATCGGTGCCAGGGACGGTACGGATGGTGGCAGCAGGGCCGCGAATGATCGCGCGGCCGCGGCCGCAAGTCGCGCGGCGGGATCGTCGGCCGATCGCGACACTGTTTGCAACGTTAAGGACGCATTGCTGATGGTGGCGTTGAGCAGGCCACGGTCGACGGAAACGATCGCGACGTTGAAAAGAGTCATTGCCTCCTGGCGGGTGCTGATGGTTTGGTCCAACGCGTCCAGCGACGTTAACGCCACCGGCGCGTCGCCGGGAAGCGTGGCGCTCACCACCCACATGAAAGGATAGTAATCCGGATGTCCGGGGACGGTGGCAAACACCTCGTTGTTCACGATGGGTGCCCCGGTGCTGGTTTTGAGTCTGTACACAATTGGGAGAGCGGGGGGCGGCCGGCTGATGTACCCGAGGTGCGCGCACTTGAGCGCGATGCCGCCGGACATCAACACGTCCGTCGTGGTCGCGACGCCCGCCGCGAAACTGGTTCCCACGTTGATGATCGGGCAGTTCCAAAATACGTCCGTGGTCACCTTTTTGAATCCCGAAATATCAGCGACGGACGTCAAAGTGGTGTTCACGACGATCGATGTGGGCACACGCACCAGCACGATGCGCCATAAGTCGCTGTAAGAACCCATTCCAGGCCTCGACGTGACGATCGCCTGTGACTGGAAGGACGGTGCCAACATGGTAAAGTCCTCGGCATCCGTCGATTTCAGAATGTAGGCGTCGTTTGTCGGCAGTTCGAACCGATTCGCGAATCGGGGTGCGGCAGCGGGGGCAAGAACGTAAGCCACTTTTCTACCTGCATGGTATCCTGACAACAGCGTGCTGGATGATACCGGCAAGTTCACCGTTGGGTTCCCCGCGAGCAAGGCCGGAAGCGCAGATACAACAGGAACGCAGTTGCGTACGGTGGTTGTGGGGAACTGCGTGCGGCCAACGGTCCCCTCCGCGTCTGTCACGGCCGACGTGGCGGTCACGCTGCTGACACGTCTCAGCGATTCAGCCAAGGACAGCGAATCCACAATGCGTTCTCCGCCGAAGCTAACATTGAAGATGGTGCCGATGCGCAACGGGGATTCATCCACGTTGATGATGTCCCCCATTCGCAGGCAAGTGACACGCTCGCCGTCGAAGAACGCTTGAACCATTGAAAATTGTGCAAGGTCGCGGTTTTCGACCGCGGTTTCGGCATGGACGACCGGACAATTCATGACTTGCGGGAGCCCAGTGGGTGGCGTGCCCAAGAATCTAATCTCGCTTGGCGATGCGGATGCCACTTTTCCAGCCGATGTAAAGAGTGTTCTGACGGGCTGCGAGTCGTTTCGGACGACGTAGCGAACGTGCCAAAGCCCTCCCGTGTAATTGTTGCGGCCGGGATAGGCCGAAAGGACCGGTAATTGATCGTCTGCGTTCAGCACAGCGAAAGATGATCCGTTGACAAAAATGTACATGACGGATGTGAGTAACCAGGGCGAAACGTCTGTCGGTGTCGTGAAAGCGGCTGGTACCTGAAACGGGTTCGTCGCTAGCGCGACGGGAGTGGTAGAAAAGGTGGCGGACGACGCGGCGACGGGCAGGCTGATGTCGTTGGGGGCGCAGTAGAAGGGAACCTTCGTTCCGCGATAGAAAAAATCCTCGCGCGCCAGTGTAACGCGTCGCACATCTGTGTTGGAAGAGTCGTCCATCTGAGTGGTTTGCGGTTCCGTCGTTACACCCAACCAATCCACCATCGTCGAGCCGTGTGGGGAAGTGCCGTGATACAGTGACGCGAACGACGTCGAGGAACAATTCGACGTCACGGGGGACCGAAGCGTCGCAAACAGAATGCGACTCCGAGCGCCTTCCGTCGGGCCCGGAATCACTGCGGATGGCAACGCATTGGCGGTGAAGTCACGTTCAAAGGATAGCAAGATGGCTCCGTTAATGAGTCGAACTTGGGCGTCTCGAATGAACATGGAGGAAATGGACGACGGCGCGCCGGTGCTGAATTCACTCCGGAGAGTCCGCACACAGCCCACGCTTTCAGATGTGGATGTCGTGACGTAG
>ERZ1292633.3917-Hain-H41-02um-R1-3917-length-14114-cov-5_pt1 | contig 14114 bp, 12 predicted proteins | sample MGYA00564406_ERZ1292633 | MGnify/ENA primary metagenome ERZ1292633 (study PRJEB36523, sample SAMEA6512639) | groundwater metagenome | collected 2019-01-08 | study: AquaDiva: Metagenomics assemblies of 32 groundwater samples
CAGTTCCCGGAAGTTATAAACCTCGCCATTATAGGTTATGGCGAACTGTTTATCCGGGCTAATCATCGGTTGTTTACCGGCCGGGGAAAGGTCAATAATAGCCAGACGGCGATGCCCTAATCCGATAAAATTATCGGTATAAAATCCCTCACCATCCGGCCCCCGATGCGCGATGGCATCGGTCATCTTGCGGAGCAAGTCCGGAGAAACAGGTTCACCATTCAGATTAAAAATTCCTGCAATACCGCACATAATATTATTTTAGCAACTTTATTAAACTGTTAATTATTTTATTCTGCTCTTTTCCAGTCATGGTCTGGTACAATGGCAAAGTTAAGGTTTGTTTGTCCGCCCGGCAGGCATTAGGATAATCGGCCGGGTTTAACCCATATTTTTTTCTGTAATAATCCAGAGTTACCACCGCATGGGTGCCCTGGCGAGTAGCAATACCATCCGCCGCAAGCCGTCGGGCGATTTCATCGCGCCGGCAAGGACTATTATCCTTTATCAATAATACATAAGATTGGTAAGTATGCCGGTATCCCCCTGGGGGAATCGGTAAGATAATATTTTTTAGCCCGGATAGAGATTGATTATACCGTTCGGCTAACTGGATTCTTTTCTTCAGAATCGCATCCAGTCTTTTCATCTGTTCTATGCCGATCGCGGCCTGAATGTCCGTCATCCGGTAATTATACCCAAGTGTTTTGTATTCGGGTAAAGCAAACGCGCCTTTTTTGTGCCGGGTCAGATCCGATAACTCTGCCCCATGGTCTCTTAAAGCACGGCAAATGTTCTTTATTTTCAGGTCGTTGGTTACAATCATTCCGCCTTCGCCGGTAGTAATCGCTTTACGCGGATGAAAACTAAAACAACCGGCTGCGCCAAAAGTTCCGATATGTTTACGGTGATATTCTGTTCCCACGGCGCAGGCGGCATCTTCTACTATCTTCAAACGATAACGACGGCTTATTTTTCTGATAGAATTCATATCGGCGCTCAAACCAAAAAGATGAACCGGGATAATGGCCTTGGTTTTCCCGTTTAAAGAACGCGCCCGATTTTGCAAATACCGATTTAATTGATCAATATCAATATTAAATGTGGATAGGTTAATATCAATAAATACCGGCCGGGCGTTAAGGTATTCAACCACGTTGGCCGTGGCAATAAAGGTAAAAGCCGGCACAATTACTTCATCTCCGGGCTGTATGCTGGTCGCTCTCAGAGCTAAATGCAACGCCGTCGTACAAGAGGTTGCGGCGATGGCATACCGGGCGCCGGTATAATTAGCGAAGCGTTTTTCAAATTCGGCTACTTTTGGTCCCTGAACAACCCAGCCGCTATCCAGCACCTCAGCCACCGCTTTTTTTTCAGCCGTTCCAAAAATTGGTTTAATAATTGGAATTTTATTCATTATTTTTTCTCTATTTTATGACGAAACCGATTTGAGTTTCGTCTGGCGCCATTCAATTAATTTTTTTAAACCCTGACGTAAATTGGTTTCTGCCTTAAAACCTAATTTTTCTCTGGCTTTTTGCGTAGAACCAATCCGGTGCGTGACAAAAGTCTGCCCCTGCGGTTCGTATTTGGGTTCTAATTTTGAACCGGTTAATTCTAATAATAAATATGTAATTTCTTTGATCGTTGTTTTAGTCCCCATTCCGACGTTGAAAAATTCATCCACCGCCTCACTTTTCAGGGCGCAGATATTGGCCCGGGCCGCGTCTTCCACGTAAATAAAATCATAGGATTGCAAACCGTCCCCGTAAATCACCGGCGGCTGGCCGGCATCAATCCGGTCCAGAATTTTCATTATCACCGCAATATACGCCCCTTTGTAATCCTGGCGGGGACCATAGACATTCATATAGCGCAACCCAACATAGTTTAATTTATACATTTCGTAAAACGCCCGGAATAATTGCTCGCCGGCTATTTTAGTTGCTCCGTAAAGCGTCCGGTTGTTAAACGGATGGTCTTCGGTCATCGGGATTTCAACCGCATTGCCATAGACCGAGGCGGAAGATGAATAAACCACCCGCTTGATGCCCGCATCCCGGCAGGCTTCCATCACATTATAAGTACCGATAATATTATTAAAGACCGCCTCACGCGGCCGTTCGACACATTCCAAAAGCCAGGAAGCGGCCAGATGAAAAACATAATCTTGCCCGACCAGAACGCGCCTTAAATCTTCTGTCTTCTGAATATCGCCTTCCACTATCTTGACGCGGGAGTCTTGGACGGACTCCTGCAGGTTTTCCCGGCAGCCGCGGATAAAATTCTCAAAAACGATAATTTCCTGAACCGGCTCGCGCGCCAGAAGGTCAACCAGATGCGAACCGATCAACCCGCCCCCGCCGATAACGGTTATTTTGGAATTTTTAATGTTATTCATATTTTCAACCTAATTTATCGGATAATAAACGGATTAAATTTATATAATTTCCTTTCACTTTTTCATCTAATTTTTCATCGGTCAGCAAGGTTAAAACTTTTTCGGGCGGAATTTTATTTTTTTCATTTTTTAAAGATTTCTCATCAGATTCTCCGCAACATAATGCTTCCGGCAACCGAAACCCTTCAAATGAGATTTTAACCAAACCGGCCAGTTCACCTTCACCTTTAATGACAAATCGCCGGATCCCTTTCCGGTATTCAGCCAGCATTACTTCTTGAATCTGTTGTTTCATCTGTTTAAGCGTCTCGATAGTCCGCAGGGTAAACCGGTAAGACTTTTTCGCCTTTTCCGTCAGCCCTTTAGGAGTAAGAAAATACTGTATTTTACGCGCGGTCAGTTGCTGTAATTTAACGTACCCTTTATTAACCAACCGTTTAATAATTAAATTGGTTAACCCCAGCGACATCCCGGTCTGGCGGGCAATCATCCGCTGGTTAACACCGGAATTATCGGTTACACCATTACTGGCAATCTGTCTGATAACCTGAAATTCTTTTTCCGAAATAGCCGATTGTCCCATAGATTCCTCATCCAATACTACTCTGCGTAGTAGATCCGCTCCGTAGCGCGAGCCAATCATGTTCAATAAATGAACATATTTATTATATCGCAGAAACCGGAAAGGTCAAGGGAAAAATTAAAATTATGACGTAATAGAATGAGATCTATCGATTGGACCCACAGACGAAACGACAGGGAAATCCCGCCCCAGCGGGATTTACACAGATAAACGCTGTTAATACTTGGCGACCGGTTTATGCGACGGAAATTTGAAGCAAGCCGAAGTGAGTGGAATTTAATCTGTGCGATCTATCTGGTGTTTCGCAGAATCATAAAGTATAGACCCCAACTGAAAGGACTCTCTTTTTCCGGAAGATTTGGCGTTGATTAGTTAATTGTTCTAATCGTTCCAGAACCGTTCCCTTGAAAATCCTCTCCCCGCATTCCATGCATACCCCGACTGGAACATTGTCAAATTCAAAGAGTTGACCTCTGAACCGACGCAGATATTTTATTCGTCGTTCCACTATCTTTCCACCACATTCGCATCTTCCGTATTTCATATTAGATTTTCTCCTTTATAAATACCGTAATAATTCTCACCTCGCCAATGGTATTAAAACGGCATATGACAAATAACTCACGCCCATCCAGTGTGTTACCTAATATTTTATATCTTGCTCCTCTTGAATCGTCAATATACTTCTTAACGACAGTACCGGTTAAAATAGCGTTAGTGATATCCGAAGGAAAGACGTTATCTTCTTGGGCTTCTTCGTCGGCGTAAGCAGTAATTTCATACCTTCCGCCTCTAACAAGATTTTGTATCTCACGCGATGTTTTCATCTGCTATCCCCGCGTATAATTTCAATTCGTTAATTTATTCATCAAATATGATACGAAAGTAACCTACTGTGTCAAGGGAAAAGTCGGATTACGTAAAATAAGATTTGCCTAAAAAAGATTATGCTGGAGCGATTGAAAAGAGTGCGGCAATTCCGTGAGATTGCTTCGTCCCGCTCCCCAATGGACATCGGGGGACGGGGCTTTCCGCAATGACATCCGGACGGAAAAACTCCTCGCCCCTCTCAATTATTTCCTAACGGAGTTAACCACCCGGTAAACCCGGAATTCTTTTAAGCCGGTTTTTCCTGAGGCCGTCGATGTATAAATTAACCGGAGGTCTTCTTTTTTCGTTGCCTTGGTAAAACCGGGAAAGTAATGATCTATTTTATTATCCACAACTAGATAATCTACCTGACCGGTACGCGCCCGGCTGATTACCTCCGAATAATTTTTCCCAACCAGGTCTAATTCCAGGAGGTGAATTAAACTGCCTCCGGCGTAATAAGGAATTCGGTTAGAATCACTCATGATTTTCGGCTTTTCTTTTCCATCGTGATAATTTTTAATCCATTCGCCGGTTGTTTTCTCGTTCAGTTTTACATAATCAACCGCTTTAAAAGTATTAATGGAAAAAATCGCCAGAATTAACGCCAGAATTACCCAGAGGTTAACGGCTTGTTTAGTCGGATTGGTAATCCGGAACCGTTTATTAATCCATTGCGCCAAAACAACTAATCCGGCCGCGGCCCAGAAAATTGTTATCACGGCTAAAATAACGGTATAACGTTTACTTAACCGGTCGAAAAAAATAGCGAACCTGAGCATCACCAGTAACCAGACAATCGCTAACCAGCTAACCAGCCGACCGGTTATTTTACCGGATTCAATTTTTTCAATTAGCCCTGACTGTTTTTTAACCAGCACCCCGATTATCAATAAAAACAATAAGAGGAGATGTTCGGCCTGGATACAATCTTTAACCGTAATTAAAACCCCATGAATATACCTGTTTCCGATCTGCGCCCAGTCAGAACTTTCCGGTTTCGCCTCCCATCCTTTTTGGGAAAACGCAACGGGATTCAGCATCTTTATTATATGGAGACCTTTATTGCTGATATCCCATTCGCCTTTAGTTTGTTTAATTCTGATTAAATAAGGCAGGGCCATCAATAACCATGGAAGCATTAATAAAACCAGGGCTAATATTTTTGCTTTCCAAATATTCGGCTGGTCGGCCGAGCGGTTAAATATTACCACGCCCAGAAAAACTGGCAACAAAACCGCACCGTCCGGCCGGGCGGCAAAACATAAAAGCGTCCCGGCGCCGGCCAGGATAAAGAAACGGTATTTCTTGGTATCCAATGCTTCTGAGATTAACCAGACGGAGGTAGTAACCAGGAAAATAAAAATACCGGGGGTGAGGATGCCGGCCGAAAGCCGGGCCGCCGTCGGATGAAAAGCGTAAAGCAGGCCGGTAATTAAAGCGATGGCGGGATTAAATAATTTACGCCCCAGTAAATAAAGCGGGATAACGGCCAGCGCTGAAAAAATAACGGATATTAACATCCCGGCCCATTCCCAATTATTTACCAGCCGGTAAGCCAGCGACATTAAAAACGGGTAGAGCGGATGATAAGGATGGCTGAGGGCCTGCTTAAAATTTCCCTCGTAATAATATTGAGCGACTTCAATATAAAGCGGGCCGTCGCTGGAAATTACATCGGTCTTGCTCCAGATCACCGCCCGGACTGCGCCGGACAGAAGAACTAATAATAATATTTGAAACCAGGTTTTTTTTAACATCGTTTTTTTTGGATTAATACCTTCCGGTAATTATTTAGCCCCGATGACAATCGGGATTCCATCTGCGCTTTCCTTGTAGGCACGAATTCTATTCGTGCTCATATCTAACGCACGCTTGTCCCCCGACGTTACATCGAGGGGGGTTAAAACCGTACCGACATATCAGAAGGGTAGTGGGAAGATCTTGCTTCCGCCGGCCGAAACCTACCCTCTAAAGGTAACAAACCTTAAAGCCTGTTTCACAACCTTCTTTTTTGTCATTCCTGCCCCCGATGTTACATCGGGGGTAAACTCTCCCTCTGACGGGATCCCGTGAGGGACAGCAGAAATCCAATATCCCCGTCTGGATTCCCGTTTTCACGGGAATGACAGAGGGGGACGTTTATTGGTTATGAAATACGCTCTTAGCCTAACCGGTAATTTTATTCGGCTGAATGATTACTGTAACCCGGACCGGCCGGACACCGTTTTTAGAATTTCAACCAATCGGGGCGCGATGATATCAAGAGAATATTTTTCTTCCACTATTTCCCGACCGGCCAAACCTAAAGTCTGCCTTAAAATATAATTTTCAACCAAACGCGTTATTTTTATTTCCCATTCTTCCGGAGTATCCGCCAGAAAACCGTTCACGCCGTTTTGAATAATTTCATTATGCACCCCGACCGGTGAAGCAATCGCCGGAATTCCGGCCGCCAGATATTGAAGCAATTTCGTTCCGCATTTACCCCTTGACCACGGGTCATCGCTCAGCACTGAAAGTCCAATATCAAAACTTAAAATATCTCTTGCTTCATCGTCTTCTTGCCATTGTTTTTTAATGATGGTGATTTTTTGGCTCTCCAAAAAACTGTTACAAACAATCTTGAGAGATAAGCGCGGGTATTGGACGGCTAAGTTCTCCAGAACGGGCAACAGTTTTTTAAGAAAAAACAATGATTTGCTGCCGCCCAACCAGCCCAGGATAATTTGATTGCTGGTAACCGGTAACCGGTAATCGGTTTCCCGTGAATAATCTTTCACCGGATATTTGGTTAAATCTATCGCTAAGGGTAAAATAGTTACTTTTGAATTATACGGTTCGGTTAATGATTTCAGATAACTATTGCCGGCGATAACCAGGTCGCATTGTTGAACCGTTTTAATATAGCGCGCCATTCGCCGGGGAGAATCAGGCGAGGGATGCCGCGAGCTATTAAACATTATAGCATCATCCACGTCAAAAATAATCCGGGTGCCTGTTTTTTTTAGCCGCTTTAACCAGAAAGAGTTAATCATTTTTTTTTGGATGAAAACGATATCGGCCCCTTTTACTTTTTTAAGTAATTTAAACCATCCGAAGATGGTTTCCGGGAAAAATTCTACTTGCGTGTTTATTTGATGCTGGTTAAGATACGGCAGGTATTGTAAAACACGGTAACGGCTGGCCGGATGGTTGTTCGGACGGACCAAAAAAAATACTTTCATAGGTTATCTCGTTGTTTCCCAGACGAGATGTTCCAGTTCGGGAATGAGCAATTTAGCCAGTGCAATTTTCACCGCCTTAGGCGAACCGGGGATAGAGCAGATGATTTTACCTTTTTTAGATACCCCCAGCAGCGCCCGGCTCATCAGGGCGGAACTGCCAATTTCCTTAAAACTAAGCGCTCGGAAAAGTTCGCCAAATCCATCCAGTCGTTTAAATAACAACGGTTGAGCCGCCTCAATGGAAAGGTCTTTTTTACCGCAACCCGTCCCGCCGCTGGTAATAATCAAATGCAAATCGGAGATGCCTGATAAACGTTTTATCTCCCGGCGGATAAGATTTATTTTATTTTTGATAATCTGGTGGGAAAAACACCGATGTTTTTTCCGGTTTAGAAGCGTCAGGATAAGTTTCCCGGTTTGGTCTGTTTTTTCAGTTCGCGTATCGCTGGTAATAATCAGGCCGAAGTTCAGGGGACCGATTTTGTGATGTTCCAGATGTTTTTTATGAAGGGTTTTTTGCATTACTCTAACCACTGATTACGCGAATTTAAACAGATTACGCTGATTAGAAGCAGTTTTCATCTTGCTACTCTATTGCCTATATTATTCATAAATTCAGATCAACGACCCCGCTGAAGCGGGGTCGTTGTCTACCAAGACAACTACCAAGTTTTTTGGTAGACAACGAAATTCCCGCCGGAGGCGGGTCTGCCTCAGGCACGATATTTCGTTGATTATCAGACAATGCAATTTATTGCTCCGCCTAAGGCGGTTCCGTCTCCCAACAAGGCGGAGACAGAGTGTCATCATTTTTCATGCCAGAGGCAGATCCCCTCCTGAGGCGGGCGGGCCGCCTTTGGCGGAAATCGCTGTATGAATAATGCGGGATTACACATCCAAATATTTCACTTCCAGGGCGTGTTTTTCAATAAATTCCTTGCGTTGGGCTACTTCCTCGCCCATCAGAATGGTAAAAATCCGGTCGGCTTTAACCTCATCTTCCAACCGCATCTTTAAAAAAGTCCGCCGTTTGGGGTCCATGGTGGTTTCCCAGAGTTGTTCCGGATTCATCTCGCCCAACCCTTTATAGCGTTGGATCTCTAATCCCTGCTGTCCGATTTTCCTGACACCCTGCAGAATATCCCTTAAACAAAATAAATTAACCACCGCCGGTTTCTTTTCCGCGCCGGCCTCATCCTCGGTAACCAATTGGTATTTGGGTGTATCCGAATCCAGGTGTTCGCCTTTAAAATAATCATTCATAGAAAGATTTAATTTTTCAATATCTTTTACGGTTTTTTCGATTTCTTTACTCTGATGGAATTCAATTAACTTAAGTAAAAGTTCTTTTTCGTCGCCCGATTTCTTATCCCGCCCCAAGGCGGGACGTTTTTTACGCGTATCCGTTTCAACGCTTAAAACGTCTTCTTCATTTGCGATGAGAATTTCCTGTCCGAGTTGCTTCTCTTTCTGGCGGATGTATTTATCAAGATCTTTATCGGAAAGGAAAAAGGTTTCCTCGCCGTTCAGCCCGGCATAATAAAGCGGCAGCCGGCCGGATTCGTTCTTCATTTGCAAATATTTTCCAAAAGAAACTTTTTTGTTCTGGATGATTTTATTATATTCTTCCATTTGCGAAATAAGATTGATTAATTTATGCAAGACGTTATCTTGAATCGTTTCTTTCTTTTTCCCTTTTTTGTCCAGGATAATTAAGGTCGTACCTTCCACGCCCATTTCAATCAGGGCTTTTTGCATTTCTTTTTCGTTGATAATATACTCCTCTTTTTTCTTCCGTTTAATTTTATACAGCGGCGGCTGGGCAATATAGAGATATCCCTGTTTAATCAACTCTTTCATGTGGCGAAAGAAAAAAGTCAAAAGAAGCGTTCTGATGTGCGAACCATCAACGTCGGCATCGGTCATAATCACAATTTTACCGTAGCGTGTTTTAGTAATATCAAATTCGTCCTGGCCGATACCGGTCCCGACCGCGGTAATCAAGGTGCGGATTTCCTCGTGGCCGAGCATTTTTTCGATCCGGGCTTTCTCTACGTTGAGGATTTTACCTTTAATCGGCAGGATCGCCTGGAAATGACGATTGCGTCCCTGTTTGGCCGAACCGCCGGCTGATTCACCTTCCACGATAAAAAGTTCGGTTTCGCCTATCTCGCGGGATGAACAATCGGCCAGCTTACCGGGCAGGTCGCCGCTGGAAAGCGCGCCTTTACGCCGGGTTAAATCGCGCGCCTTTCGGGCCGCGTCACGCGCCCGAGCCGCCAGCTGAACTTTTTCCACCACCGCCCGCGCACTGGAAGGATGTTCTTCCAGATAAGTATTCAACCCGTTATTCGTTAACGACTGGACAATCCCTTCAATATCCTGATTACCCAACTTGGTTTTCGTCTGCCCTTCAAATTGAGGATTCGGCAACTTGATGTTAATAATCGCGGTCAAGCCTTCCCGGTAATCTTCCCCGCCCGGCAGGGTTTCCGATTCTTTAAATAACCCGCGATTTTTACCGTACGTATTAAACGTCCTCGTCAGGGACGTCCGGAAACCGCTTAAGTGCGTTCCGCCTTCAATCGTATTAATATTATTAGCAAAAGAAAATATATTTTCATTGTAGCCGTCCTGGTATTGCATGGCGACTTCAACGTAAACATCCCCTTCCTGTTTTTCGAAATAGATAATATCGTTATGTATTTTTTTCTTGTTCTGGTTAAGATGTTCAATGAACGCTTTGATTCCACCTTCATATTTAAATGTTTCGCTTTTATCGGTTCGTTCGTCGGCCAGCGTAATGCTTAATCCTTTATTTAAAAAAGCCTGCTCCCGCATTCGGGTCGCCAGGGTATCGTATTTAAAGGTTATTTCGGGAAAAATTTTAGCATCCGGCTTGAAAATTACTTTGGTGCCGGTTTTGTTGGTCTTTCCGCGTTTTTCCACTTTGGTCGCCGGCTTTCCCCTCTGGTATTTCTGGACAAACTCATATCCGTCGCGCCAGACTTCCACCTCCAACCATTCGCTTAAGGCATTAACCACGGAAATACCGACTCCATGCAAACCGCCGGAAACCTTGTAGGTCTTTTGGTCAAATTTACCGCCGGCATGCAGGGTAGTCATCACCACTTCCAGGGCCGGTTTTTTTTCTTCTTTATGCAAATCAACCGGTATCCCCCGGCCGTCGTCAATTACCGTGACGGTATTATCGCGATTAATTTTTACAGTAATATTTTTGCAATAACCGGCCAGGGCTTCATCCACGCTATTATCCACCACTTCATAAACCAGGTGGTGTAGCCCGCGCATACCGGTATCGCCGATATACATGGCCGGCCTGGTACGCACCGCTTCAATGCCACCAAGGACTTTAATCTGAGTTGCATCGTATTTCTCAACCTTTGCCTCGCTTGTCCCGCTACCGGCGGGGGCGGTAAGAACGGCGTCTTTTACCTCGGATTTTTTGACGGGCCCCGTTGATATCGGGGCGGGTAACTTGTTTGCTTGCTTCGGCATTGTTTTTTACCTTCCAGTAAAAAAAAATATGTCCCGGATTCTCTCCTGGGGAAATTTTTCCTGTAATTTCTGAAGAATTCTATTTTTTTTAAAGTTTAAGTCGTGTAAAAATACGCTTGACTTTACTTCTACCTGTAAAATATTTTGTTTGATCCCGGAAATTCTGGTTTGAGCCGTAATTTTGTCGCCGACCACGGTCGGCCATTCCCGGTTTATCATATTTTGCCGTTTCCAATCGGTTTTACGAATCTCTTTTAAAAAACTGTCAACCAGGATTCCGATCTGTTTCGCCATAATTACACATCCACGGACAGCGGCATTACTAGATAAACGTAATTGCGGCCGATTTTAAGAATCATCGGCGAGGCTTTGTCTTTAAACTCCATTGTAAATTCTTTTTCGTTAATCACGCGCAAAACATCAATAAAAAATTCCGGATTAAAAACGATTTCAAACGGCTTCCCTTCGTATTTAGCTTTCATTTCTACCTGGGCCTCTCCGACATCCTGCGTCCGGGAAAAAAGAGTCAGGCTGTTATTTTTAAAAATCAGCTTGGTGGCTTTAAATTTATCGGTGGTAACTAAAGCCGCCCGGCGGATGGCCGAATAAAATTCTTCAGTGACCACTTCTGCTTTTTTGTCGCAATCAGATGGGATGACATTGGTATAATCAGGGAAATTGCCTTCAATTAATCCGCTGAAAATCAGGATGGAAGATTTGTTGTCCTCTCCGACTGATAACTGGATTTTTAACTGGGTTTCTTCCAGGGTCAGCAAAACTTGTTTGTTATCATCCTGGATAATACGTTCTAACAAGGCCAGGCTTTTGGGTGGGACGATTACTTTAATATTTTGCGCCACTTCTACTTCTGATTTCCGTTTAATATAAGCCAGTCGTTTGCCGTCGCTGCCGACCATCCGGAGTTCTTTTTTGCTTATTTCCAATAAAACGCCGGTTAACGCATATCGGGCAATTTCACCGGAGGTGGCAAAAATTGTTTTCCGAATCATTTCCTTTAGTCCCTGGGACTCAATACTAACGGCCTTTTTGGCGTCAAAATCCGGAAAATCAGGGTAATCGGCCGGGTCCGTTCCCATAATTTTAAAATACCCGTTTTCTGTTTTCACCTGAGAGATGTGTCCATCCGATTCTATTTGAATCTTTTCATCAGCGCTTTCCCGCAAGATGGCGCCTAATCGTTGAGTCGGAAATAAAATCGTCCCTTTTTCCTTAATTTCGGCCGGTAGTTCATACCGGACGCCTACCTCTAAATCAGTTCCGATTATCAAAATACTTTTATCGCCGGTGGTTATTTTTATATTTTGTAAAATAGGAATGGTGTTGCGGGAAGGCACGATTGAGCTGACTATTTGAAAAGCCGCTAATAACAGGTTCCGGTCACAAGTAATCTTCATAAAAGTCTCTCCTCTTTATATTATATAATAGAGTATAACTATTCTTATTATAACTAGGTCCTGTGGAAATGTCAATTATTATTGACGACAAGACGCAATTGCTTACTACTTAACGAATTAGCGTTAAAAACGTTTTTGATGGTCCGGGGGAAAACTTCCGGAAAAGACCGTAGAAAATCTGTAAATTTTGTGGAAAAATTGGAATTTTTAACAGACAACCCGGCCCGGAGTCGTTTTTTCAAGAAATTTTCCACAAGCAATAATTATTTTTTTAAATCGGATATTAATAAATTAACGGTGCTTTGAAATTCTTTATCCCGATGCAAGCGGTGTTTAATTTTTTCGACCGAATACATAACGGTCGTATGATCTTTTCCGCCAAAAGCCGCTCCGATTTCTTCCAGCGAGCGGTCGGTTAAAGTCCGCGCTAAATAAATGCCGACTTGCCTGGGAAAAGAAACGGACTTCACCCGTTTTTTTGACTGCATCTCGGCTATTTTAATATTAAAATAGTTGCTCACTACTTCCTGGATATTATTAACAGAAATAGGCGAAGTTCTTGTTCCGCCGGTATCTTTTAAGGCTTCCTGGGCCAGCGCTAGATTAATCGGACGGCCTAAAAGCGAAGCGGAAGCAATCACTTTATTCATTCCGCCTTCTAATTCACGAATATTGGAATCAATCAATGTTGCAATAAAATTAAGAGTATCATCCGGTACGGAAACCCGTTTTAATTCCGCTTTTTGTTTTAAAATAGCCATGCGTAGTTCAAAAGTCGGCGGGTCCAGCCGGACGACCATGCCCCATTTGAAGCGAGAAACCAGCCGGTCGGTTAAAGTGGGGATTTCCTGGGGCGGAGAATCGCTTGATAAAATAATTTGTTTCTGGGCGTTATGCAGGGCGTTAAAAGTATGAAAAAACTCCTCCTGGCTGCCGATCTTTTCGCCGACGCCCAGAAAGTGGATGTCGTCAATGGCCAGGATATCGGCCGAGCGGTATTTATTCCGGAATTCCTCGCAGGCGCCGCGTTTTACGGCGGAGATATAATCATTAACAAAATTTTCACAGGAAAGGTAATATAATTTTAGCCGGGGATTTTTTTCCAACGCGGTCCAGCAGGCCGCTTGTAAAAGGTGGGTTTTCCCCAGCCCGACGGCCCCGTGGATAAAAAGGGGGTTATAGGCCTTGGAAGGATTTTCCGCTACAGCCAGGGTCGCCGCGTGAGCCAGTCGGTTGCAGGCGCCCACCACAAACCGGTCAAAAGTATAATGAGGATTTAACTGGCCGCGCAGGTTAATTACCGGCCGGATTTGTTTAGGTCCTTTTAACGGTTCGGATTGTCCCGGCCCGACCGCCGGCGTCAACCCGTCCGGTAAACCTGTCTGCGTCCCGGTGTTCATCGGGACCGGTAGGCCGAAAAGGTCGGTCTGGTTCTTGTTACCGGGGGAAGCCACCAGAAAATATATTTTATATTCCCGGTCCAGAACCTGTTTGAGCGCCGAGATAATCAAATTTTTATAATTTTTTTCATACCAATCCCGGTAATAGACATTAGGCAAAGGCACCTGAATATCATTTTCCGCGGTCTCAACAAATTCAATCTGGGTGAACCAGGTTTTGAATTGTTCTTTATCAAGGCGCTGTTTGATAAAATCAAGGATTTTATTTTTTATATCCGGTGCGAGCATAAAGGGCCAATTATGAATTATAAGTTATGAATTACAAAAAAAGTAACCAGCTAAGTTCTTATTATAAAAAATTTTTGATACGGGGTCAATAAATTCTTGACAAAGATTTAAAAAACGATACAATAATAATTTTCCATTCACCCGGCCTCATCGGGGTAAAAGGGAATTTTATGGCTAAAGAATTGATGGTGCGCGTAAAATTACAGATTCCGGGCGGGCAGGCAACGCCGGCTCCGCCGGTCGGGCCATCGCTCGGCCAGCACGGCGTCAATATCGGCGAATTCGTTAGACGCGTTAACGAGGCCACCAAAAGCGCCCAGGGAATGACCGTGCCGGTGGTTATCAGTATTTATAAAGACCGCTCTTTTGATTTTATTGTCAAGACGTCACCGGCCTCGGTTTTGTTAAAAA
>ERZ1292633.3920-Hain-H41-02um-R1-3920-length-14109-cov-18_pt1 | contig 14109 bp, 17 predicted proteins | sample MGYA00564406_ERZ1292633 | MGnify/ENA primary metagenome ERZ1292633 (study PRJEB36523, sample SAMEA6512639) | groundwater metagenome | collected 2019-01-08 | study: AquaDiva: Metagenomics assemblies of 32 groundwater samples
TAGAACACAGTTACTTACTTAACGGTAGATGCACTTTTAACTTTGGTCTGACAGCTCACAAAAAACCTTGTATTTTAGCGGGGTTAAGGTATATTGAGAAGAGATGGATACAGTTCTGTCTTTAATAAGATAAAAAGGAGGTGAGTGGGGAATGATAAAGAACAGACTCAAAAGGAAGGGTGTGAAAAGGATTGTTTTTGACAATCTTAAAGACTCTCGCACCGGCAAAAAGGTAGCGATAGAAGTGCCAATCTCTCTTGATGTCGGATCTATCCTGCGGCGTGCAAAAAAGGATGCCGAGGAGTACAAGCGTTTTAGTGAAAGGGTTCGCGGAATATAATTTGTCCGTAGCCGCCAAGTAGGTTAAATCCTGCTTGGCGGTTTTTTTGTAAATTTCTAATGGTCCAGCCCCTTTATCTTGCGCCATTTTTTGGCTGCGTTTGTGCGCGCCATTTCTTTGGCGATTCGTGCGCTGATGTCGGCGAAATTGACATCGTATTTGTGGACGGCTTGCGTTTTGAGGTCCTCGGCTCTTTTTCGCGCCTCCTCTGCGCGGGCTATGTCGATGTCTTCCGCTCTTTCGGCTTTGTCCGCGAGGATGACGACTTTGTCTTTGAGCACTTCGATAAATCCTCCGGAGACGGACATTATTTTTATCTCTCCGTCTTTTGTCTTCGTTTCTATTACGCCGTGCGACAGGGTTGCTACCAGAGGAATATGGTCGGGCAAAATGGTAATCTCCCCATTTTGAGTAGGCACAGTTATTTGCGTCACCTCGTCCTTGAGGACGACGCTGTCCGGGGTAACGACTTCGAATTTTATGGTTTTTTGGGTAGACATATATTTTTTATTTCACTTTGAAATACAAAACTCGTCGAGGTAGGCATTTCTGAGACCTTGCGCAAGCGCGACTGGCGCGAGCAGAGCAATTTTTCAGCAGAAAAATATGCGTGTCTCAGAAATGCCTACCGAGTAAGAGTTTTATATTTCAAAGTACCTCATCAATCCCGCCTTTCATATAGAAATCACCCTCGTTCTTTTCATCGTGCTTGCCGTCGAGAATTTCTTTGAAGCCCCGTATCGTGTCGGCAAGTTTTACATATTTGCCCGGATGTCCGGTGAATGTTTCCGCGACGAAAAATGGCTGGGACAAAAATCTCTGGATCTTTCGCGCGCGCGATACGATGAGCTTGTCTTCGTCGGAAAGCTCTTCCATTCCGAGGATGGCGATGATGTCTTGCAGGTCTTTGTATCTCTGCAAAACTTTTTGCACGCCGCGGGCGACTTCATAATGTTCCTCGCCGACGATCTTCGGATCCAAAATGATCGAAGAAGAATCCAGAGGGTCCACCGCCGGGTAGATGCCGAGCTCAGCCAAACCGCGGGACAGCACCACGGTCGAGTCGAGGTGCGCAAAGGTGGTGGCGGGAGCTGGGTCGGTGAGGTCATCAGCCGGCACATACACCGCTTGGATGGAGGTGATAGAGCCCTTGGTTGTCGAAGTGATGCGCTCCTGCAATTTGCCCATTTCCGATGCGAGTGTTGGCTGGTATCCCACGGCTGAGGGCATTCGTCCGAGCAGGGTAGACACCTCGGAGCCCGCCTGTGTGAAGCGGAAGATATTGTCGATGAAGAGAAGCACATCTTGACTTTGCTCGTCGCGGAAATATTCTGCGATGGAGAGCGCGGACAAAGCGACTCGAGCGCGCGCACCCGGCGGTTCATTCATCTGACCGAAAACCATAGATACTTTATCCAAAACGCCAGAGTCTTTCATCTCGTGATAGAGGTCATTGCCTTCGCGCGTGCGCTCTCCCACGCCGGCAAATACGGAGTACCCGCCGTGCTCGGAAGCGATGTTGTGAATGAGCTCCATGATCACCACGGTCTTGCCCACGCCGGCACCACCGAACATTCCCACTTTTCCGCCCTTCACGATCGGACAGATCAAGTCGATGACCTTGATGCCCGTTTCCAGAATTTCTGCGCTCGTGGACTGCTCGGTAAACTTTGGTGCCGGTCGGTGTATCGAATATCTTTTTTCCGTTTGGGGTGCTGGCTTGCCGTCGACGGGGTTTCCGAGGACATCGAAAATGCGCCCGAGGGTATTTTTGCCGACGGGAACGCTGATCGACGCGCCCGTGTCCGTGACCTTGTCTCCGCGCTTCAAGCCGTCGGTCGAAGTCATAGCGATCGTCCGCGCGACATTGGAGCCGATGTGCTGTTCGGTTTCCAAAACTATTTTTTTGCCGCCGATCTCCACTTCCAGCGCATTAAAGATCTCCGGCAAGCCGTCTTCAAAACGCACATCGACGACGGGTCCGATGATCTGCTGTATGACGCCTACATTTTGCGATTTTTTTTCTGACATATTTTTGATAAATTATTTATTTTTTAATGCATTCGCCCCCGCACTGATCTCCGCTATCTCCGCCGTGATGCTTGCTTGGCGCGCTTTGTTGTAGAACAAGGTCAATTCGTCCACCATATCTCCCGCCGCATCGGTCGCTTGATGCATTGCGGACATTCGCGCGCTGTGCTCCGATGCATTCGACTCGAGGAGCGCCTGATAGAGCTGTACTTCGATGAGGCGCGGAATCATTTCGTCCAGAACTTCTTTCGGGTCGGGCTCAAATGTATATTCATCTTTTGTGTCGGGGAATTCATTGCTTGTCTTCGGGTGCCCTTCTTTTTCGATAACGCCCAAAAATTCGTCTTGCGAGCGCATTTCGATGGGCAGGATCTGCTTCACGCGCGGAATTTGTTTGGACGCATTCACAAAGTCAGTATATGCCACCATCACCTTATCATACTTTCCGCTCAAAAAATCACTGATGACCATTTTTGCAACGGATGCGATTTCCGCTATTTCAAGCGCGATGTCATTTTTGTGAAAATCGGCGGCTATATTGTAATGGTGATAATGAAAGGCCGCTTCTCCTTTTTTTCCTATTAAAATGAAGTCGGTTTTCGCTTTGTGTTTTTTGACGGACTCATGCGCCTTGTTCAGGATCGCCGTATTAAATCCGCCGCACAACCCTCTGTTCGAAGTGATGAGAATGATGCCTACCTTTTTCACTTCGTCTTTTTTTGCGAGTAGGGGATGAATGAAGCCATCCTTGCTATTCAGCGATTGACTCACATTCAAAACCGTCGACCAGCTCAAATGCGCGTAAGTACGCGTGCGCAAAACGGCTTCAACCGCTTTGCGCATCTTCGCCGCCGCCACCATCTCCATCGCTTTCGTGATCTTTTTGGTATTGCCGACGGACTTTATTCTTCTTTGGATGTCTCTGGTTGAGGCCATTTGTGTGGTTAATAGTTAAGAGCCGATAACCGTTGACTTATAGTCGCCGATCAAGCTCCGCAATTTATTTTCAATCTCTTCATTATATTCTCCCGTGCTTGCGATCTCACCCAAAACTTCTTTGCCATTTGTGCGAGCATATTCATAGAGTCCCATTTCAAACTCCCTGATCTTCTCCACGGCTATGTCGTCGAGGAAGCCGTTGATGAGTGCGTAAAAGATGAGAACTTGGTTGGCTACAAGGAGCGGGGAATACTGGTCTTGCTTGAAGATCTCCGTGAGCCGTTTGCCTCTCTCAAGTTTCGCGCGCGTGCTTGCGTCCAAGTCGGAACTGAATTGCGCAAAAGCGGCGAGCTCTCGGTACTGAGCCGCTTCGAGTCGCATTTTTCCCGCCACCTTTTTCATCGCCTTGATCTGCGCGGCACTGCCCACGCGAGAGACGGAAAGACCGGCGTTCACCGCGGGGCGGTTGCCTTTGTAGAACAAGTCCGGTTCGAGATAGATCTGCCCGTCGGTGATGGAAATGACATTGGTCGGGACATACGCGGAAACATCCCCCGATTGCGTTTCGATGATAGGCAGTGCGGTGATGGACCCGCCGCCGTGCTCCTTGTTCAGCTTGCACGCTCGCTCGAGCAATCTTGAATGGAGATAAAAAACATCTCCCGGGTACGCCTCGCGTCCCGGCGGTCGCCTGAGCAAGAGAGAGATCTCGCGGTACGCGACGGCATGTTTGGACAGATCATCGTAGACTATTAAAACATCTTCGCCTTTGTCGAGAAAGTATTCAGCCAAAGCGGTGCCGGCATAAGGAGCAATATAGAGGAGGGAAGCGGGGTCGGATGCGCCGGAGAGAACAATCGTGGTGTATTCCATCGCACCGCATTCGGTAAGTTTCGCCACGATGCCGGCTATTTTCGATTCTTTTTGTCCGATGGCTACATAAATACATTTCATATTTTGCCCGCGTTGATTGATGATGGTGTCTATCGCGATAGCGGTCTTGCCGATCTGTCGGTCGCCGATGATCAGCTCTCTTTGTCCGCGACCGATGGGGATCATCGCATCGATGGCTTTGATGCCGGTCTGTACCGGCTGGCTCACGGACTGGCGGGCGATGACGCCGGGAGCAATCTTTTCTATCGGATACGATTTACTCGTTTCTATTTTTCCTTTGCCGTCGAGTGCCTCGCCGAGGGGACTCACTACTCTGCCGATCATCGCCTCGCCGACGGGAACCTCCAAAATTCTTTTCGTAGTCTTCACCTCCGACCCTTCTTTGATCTCGGTAAAATCGCCCAAAATAACGGCGCCGACGCTGTCCTCTTCCAGATTTAAAGCGACGCCGAAAATAACCCCTTTTTTCGTTTGGAATTCCAACATTTCGGACATCATGACATCGGAAAGCCCGGCAATCTTCGCAATGCCGTCGCCGACCTCGGTCACAAATCCGATAGTTTTGCTTTTCGCTTCCGCCTTGAAACCGGCAATCTGCTCCTTTAGTTGTTCTACGATAATATCTTTGCTGATCATAATATTTTTTTTATTTCGGCTAGCGAGGAGCGCGTGGATGAGTATTCTCGTACACAGCGTCCGAGCGACGACGAAATATTGTACCTAGTTATATTTTACCATTCTATCTTGCAAATCGACTAATTGCGTTTTTAAGCTCAAGTCGATCATTTTGTCGCCGTAGGTGATGACCACTCCTCCCAAAATATCTTTATCGATCTTCGTACGCAGTGCGACCTTTTTGGCTTTTGATAATTTAGCGATATGGTCACTCAGGCGATTCACTGTTTCTCCATCCATTTCTTTCGCACTTACTACCGTCGCCTCGACTATCCTTTTTTCACTATTCCAAATCTTTATAAATTCGCCGATGATCGCATTCGCTTTCGTCAGATGGTTGTTTTTGGCGATCAATTCTACAAACTTTTTTGATATGACGGCAACCTCGAAAGCCGTCTTGCCGTCGACTGATTCATACAAGCTCTGTGCGTAGCATTTCGGCGTAATCTTCATATTTTTATTTATTCTGAGCTACAAAGCTCGTCGAGCGCAGGCGTTTCTGAGACCTTGCGCAAGCGCGGCGGCGCGAGCAGAGCAATTTTTCAGCAGAAAAATATGCGTGTCTCAGAAACGCCTGTCGAGTAAGAGCTTCGTAATTCAAAATCATTTTATTAGTATTTTCTCCACGATCTCCCTGTCTTTTTTCGCATCGACTTTTTCTCCCAGAATTTTTTCGAGAGAAAGAACGACCAGATTCGCGACCTCCTTTTTTATTTCCTTGATGGCTTGTGCTGTTTCTGTTTGTCTTTTTGTTTTCTCCATCGCGACAATGCGCTCGATTTCTTCCTTTGCTTTGTCGATGGTTTCTTTTTTCCTTTCCTCAGCCAGCTTGTCGGCTTTTACGAGTATTTCACTTGCATCTTTTTTCGCTTGGGTGATGATGGCGGCGCATTCTTCTTTGACCTGCTCCATTTTTTCTTCTATCGCCACGGCGTTCTCCAAGCTTTTTTCTATTTTTTTAGTTCTCTCGCGCATCACTTTTGCAAGCGGTTTCAAAGCGAAAAAATAGAGAACAGCGAAAACGATGCCGAAGTTAACAGCCTGAGCCAAGAGCAGTTTGGCGTCAATGTGAAATATTTCTATCAAGCTTTCCATTACAAATCTCTATTTAATGCTAAACGCGATGACCAATGCGTAGATGGCGACGGCTTCCACGAAGGCGGACGCCAAAAGCATCGGCACCAAGATCTTGCTTGCCGCTTCCGGGTTGCGACCGATCGCTTCCATCGCTTTCGAGCCGATCATCCCAATACCTATTGCCGTCCCCAATGAGCCAAAACCGATAGCCAAAGCCTTTGCCAACATTACTGATTCCATATATTTTATAAATTAAATGATTAATGCTCCTCCTGTACCGTGTTCATCGTCAAATATGCCAGAATCAATATAGCAAAGATGAGCGCCTGAATCAACCCGACTATCACCTCCAGAAACATAAAAGGAATAGGCAGTCCGAAAGCCAAAATTGCCGACATTGATGCGAGCAAAACCTCGCCGGCAAAGATATTGCCGAACAGACGGAACGAGAGACTTGCCACTTTCGCCACTTCGCCGATTATTTCGATCAACCCGACGAAAACTTTTATCGGATTGACGATGAGGATGGTCGGGTCGGTGCGAATCTTTTTGGGGATTTCCAAAAGCGCTTTGATGTTTATAAACTTGTTCAAGTAGTGCCACACGCCCACTGCCATCACGCCGAGAATGTGGCTTGCGACGATGCCGATGATGGCGAGAGCGAGCGTCGTGTTCAAGTCGGCGGTGCCGCCGCGGAAATAGGGGACAAAGATTTTTTCCCCGTGCTCGCTCACGACCTTGCCGATGGATCCGATGCCCGGCAAAAGCCCCAGCCAATTATTCAATAAAATAAAAATAAAAAAACTGAAGATCAAGGGGAAAAACTTCAATGACTTTTCTCTTGAATTGGTGACGGAGTCAAATATCCCCAGAGCTCCCTCGATGATGATTTCCCCGACATTTTGGATACCCCGCGGGACCTGACTTATCTTGGCGCGCACGATCAAGCTGACGACGATGATGATGAGGACGATGAACCAAGAGCTGAGGAGGGAATTGGTGATGGGAAAATTTCCGACACTGAAAATCTGCTCGGCAAAGAGAGTGGTTTCGTGAGCGGTTTCTCCCTGAGCCGTGCTCGAGCTTGTCGTATGTATTTGTTCAACTTCGTGAAGTTCGTTCATTATTTTTTGTTTTCTATTTTTTGGTATTCATCCGTCGCATTTTTTGTCAGTCCGAATATGGAAATGGCGAAAGCCAAGCCGACGCTTGTGAGAAAGAGCCATGGCTCCGTGCCACACCGCGCGTCCAGCCATTTCCCAAAAAGGATACCAACCAGAATTGGTGCGACTATCCAGCTTGAACGACTGGCAAACAAAAGCAAAGACGGTCTCCACCACGCATCGTTTCCTGCATTCTTTTCCATTGCACGACCATCTTACCTTAGTTTCGAACGAGGGGGAAGCCCCTTAAATAAAAAAAAGAGAGTTGCGGTGTCCAGCAACTCTCTAAATATCCCTGCTTACATAAAGCAGAGGACTAATTTTTTGGGAGATCCTTCCACTATCCGAATTATCTTAAGGTGAACCACCTCATCCATCTCCTCTTCGTGGGTGAGGCACATTTTTAATTTTTGCCCGACACTTACTTGCCCACCGTCACCAACAACGGTGGCCGTTCCCCATAAATACGGGTCTGCGGCTGGTGGATTATTTTGGTCATCCTCAAGGATGTAAAGCGTGCAGAGCTCTTTCACTACTACCTCCTTTTTGTTCGTATTTATACAGTTCGTATAACTTGAGAAAGGCGGAACGCTCTATACCGCTTTCCCTTGGGGTTTCTCCGCAAATACTCAGCACTTCTTCCATTGCGGAGGATTTCTCCAAATCGCGCATAAATATCTCGTTGAGTATCTTTAGCGCGAAGAGTTCTTCGGCGCTTCCATCTTCGGTCGCATGGTACGCTTCCGTGATTTCTTCACGGGTCGCGCAAAGGCTGATCCACGCGCGCAATGTGCCACACTTGTTGATGTGGCCTCTAGCTTTGAAATACCTTTCCCGAGCTTTTTCGGCGAGACTGAGACTTGCATCCATCTCGATCGGAGTCCGTTCAGAATCCGATCGGTAGACTAAAGGAATCATCCGCGATGGCACCGGGTTGTCATCAAACCTGAGCACCCTCTTTATTGTATTCGGATGAAACCCTGTTCTTTTAGCAAATTCTACCAAATCCTGCATCCCCACACCTCCTCTAATGAATTTTTTATGTTCTATTCTACAAGTACATTACTATGATACACACTTATTGTCAATAGAAAATGGGCGGAATCAAGCTGTCAGAGAATCCCGAGTCTTTGGAAGTGGGCTGTTTTTTCTTTGGCGATGTTTTCGACGCAAGAGCTTATGGTCATGAGAAGATTGACCTTGAGGGAGATCGTCGCCTCTTTTTTCTTGAGCTCGTCATCCAGCTTGTTTATCGCTTCCAGAATTTGAATGCTGTTGAGCACCTTGTTCGCCCCCAGCTCTTTTATTTTATCTTCCTGATTTCTTGAAAAGGAACGAAGGAAATCCGTTTTTTCAAAGAGGGCATCTTGTGATAATTTTGACAGCTCTTCCTGTATCGCCTCAATAAAAAATATAATGGACGCGACATTCAGATTGTCTTCTGATGCCTTCTTGTCGACTATCTTGCTTACCACTTTCTTTATTTCGACGACATCGGCATCTTTTTTGTCCACAAGTACGGCGGATGATCCTCTGACGATCTCCAAAGTCGTCTCTCTGACCGATAGAGATATTTTTTCTTTATCGATCAATGCGTCGCTCTTTTTGTGGCTGTGTTCTTTTGTGTCAAAATCAAAATGCTCCCCCTCCGGTTGCTTCAATGGCTCAGCGAGCTGCTTGCCATAATTTTTGCAACCCAGCATGTATGACTCACAGAGCCCGTCACTACTCAACGGCTGTTGGCATTCCGGACAAACCCTATCGCCGCTCTCATTTTTGATTTTAGGTCCTTCCATAAATAGATGAGTTTCTTTGGTCCCGCATTCAAGATCATCTTACACGAAATCCCCAGAAAATCATATCGCCGGTTAGCGGCCGTAATATTCAAAAAGCGCCTTGATGCCTGCCAGATTTTGCTCCCACTCGACAGTCTCGTGAGTTTTGAGCTCTACGGTGATCGACGGAATGTTGATCGAAGCCAGCCACCCCTCGGAGTCGCCGGAGGTTTCGTATGCGTCAAATGATTTAATTGCTGTATACTCGGACGCCCGAGCGTAGGCATTCATGAGATCGATCGTCTTTGGAAGAATGCCATCCTCGCACTTTGACGCATACACGGCATTTGCTTTGCTGTGCCAGAAGACAACACTGTCCGGACCATAGGATAGAACGAAGTCTCGGATAGCCGCCGCCTCCGGTTCAGAAAATGCTTTTGACCCGCCACTTACCACCCTATTTTTCCATGTACTTTTCGGTTTCCACTTGCAGTCAAAGTTGCGGTTGAGGTCTACGCTGTGCGCATTGAATCGTCCCGACTCGGCAAGCTTTTGATTGTTTGGCACATCTCCGACTTCAAAGCGACCTTCCTTTCCGACCACGCGATAAACGCCGTCCGGGTTGGCGGATGGAATCACCGCGATAGTCAAATTTTTTGGAATGCTGTTTGGATTTGCTTCCAAATAATCCATGAACCGGTATGCCAAAATGACGCTGTTCCATTCGTATCCGCCATGAATGCCCCCGACAAATAAGAGGTGGGTTTCGCCTTTCCCGTATAGATACGCTTCAATCGCGCGTCCTTCTACTGATGTGCCGATGACCTCGCGCTCCACCGATGGAATGATTGCTGGTTTGACGAGAACCGCCGGCGTCACGGGCGCTTCTCCTTTGTTTAGATCACCAATGGCAAACACGCCGATGCCAAATAGGGCAAAAATACAAATAGTTATGACTGGATACTTCTTGAAGATAGCCCGCATTATTTAGCGTAATATTTTAGCAATGCCTTGATGCCTGCGAGATTTTTGTCCCATTCGGTATCCTGATGCGTCGTGAGGAGCACGCTGATTGCGGGGATATTTTTCTTTGCAAGCCAGTTCACCATATCGCCCGTTGTCTTGTAGAAATCGTAGCTGGAATACGCTTTGTATTTGGATGCAGTCGCGTATGTATCGGTGAGCGCTTTTGTCGCAGGAGCAACGACCCCATTGTTACAACTTGAAGAAAATACACCGCCGGCGGAGCTGTACCATACTACAACAGCAGTAGGGTTGTGGGCTTCTATATAATTTTTGAATGCTAAACTTTCCGGTTCAGAAAATACTTTGCTTCCACCGCTCACCGTCATGGTCATCCACTGACCTTTTGGCTGCCAATCACAATCAAAGTTACGGCTGAGGTCTACAGTGTTGGCATTGAAACGGCCTGATATTCGGACCTCGTGCGAGGTGGATACATCCGCTTTTGCGAAACGGCCCGCTGTGCCCACGACCTTGTTGAGGCCATCAGGATTTAAGACAGGGATGACGGTGACTTTCAAGTTTGCGGGGATGACCGTAGGATTTGCCGTGAGATAGTCCATGAGTTCGTAGGCGAGGAGGACCGTGTTCCACTCATACCCGCCGTGGATACCGCCAACAAACAACAGCTCTTTGCTGCCTGCACCATAGTGGTGCGCCGTGATGTCGCGCTTTTCAACAGAGGTTCCAAGGACAGTTTTCGTTGTGTCGACTGGTTCCTTGATCTTCACCTCAGGCATTTTTTTTGTTTCGGTCGTGGTAGCCGTCGAAACAGGGCTCTCTACAGGAGCACTAGGCAAATTTTTGATAAAAAAGTACACACCGGCGCCAATAATACCTACAACAACGAGCCCAATGATTATTTTTTTCATATAATGTATTCTACCATAAATAAAAAAATGCAACTATGGTTAATTGACTTTGTGACTTGTAACGCACAAACCACAAAATAAAGGATATTTTTACTTCTTGTATCCGAGTTTATACTCAAAATTCTCGCTGATCTTCCAAACACCTTTCTCTCTGAAAGCAGGAATGTTTTGTCGGCGAGCGGCGTTTGTAATTGCCGATGCAGATTTAGCGTGACTTTTCGTGTATTCGGAAAGCCGAATGATTTTGTCGCCATTGAGGTAAGTGATGCGTTTATGCAGTGACTCCATGAGACCGAGATAGACAACTTTTTCAAGCGTCTTGGTATTTTTGTTGTCACGATAGTCGCCAAAGGATTTGTAGTATTCTTTTTTCTCCCGGTCTCGAATGATAATCATCGGGAACCCCAAACGCTGGAGCTGATAAGAGATCAGTACACGGCCAATACGGCCATTGCCATCGCAGAACGGATGAGTAGTTTCAAAATCCAAATGAAACTTGGCGATCTTGTCTAAGAAGTAAGCAGACATATTACTCGTGTATTCGGTAATGGTAGACGCAATTAGTTTCTCTACTTGTTCCGGAGCAGGAGCAACATGCGTACCGACTCGGACATATTCGCCATGGGCACGAAAGCGACCAGCAATCTTGTCGTCAATGTCACCGATGAGCATCTGATGTAAAAGCAAAATGAGTTCTCGATTTACTTCAGTATCTTTTGATTTGGTGCGAATGTAGCCGATAACTCGAGCAAGATTTTTTGCTTCGTACACCTCGCGCAAAGAAACATTTCGAGCAACCTCCATGTCCAAAAGAATCTTCTCAGTTTCCTTGAGAGTGAGCGTCGAGTTTTCGATAGCGTTGGAGTTGTAGACACTCTCCGGCACTTCGGCCTCATCGATCATAACCAAAAGCGAGTCCTTCCCTTTGCGGAGGATGTCATATTCGGCCTTGAGAATCTGAAGGCGATCTTTGATTGGTTTTGTTATAGCCATAGGTTTAAATAATGCTTACATGGACAGTATGGTCTATTTATCTCTAAAAGTCAATCTTTAGTGAATAGAGACCATAAAATGCCTTGTATTTACTAGAACTTGTTTCCATGCGGTCTCTGCCACAGGGATTTTGATTTAGAATCTTAAAGTAAAGCGTGCGACCGCTCCGTGGGTAGGTATATTTCGTCGTCACTCAAATTTGTCTGGGTACCGCCTCGACATTTTTCTTACTAGAAAAATATAGCTCCACCATTCGATCCCTACACGAAATGTGTGCAGGCACATTTCTCCGCGGAGCATAAATAAAAAAGTAAAAGCCCCCAGAAGTGGGCGTTCATTTTATTGCTCCGCATCGTGGGTAAGTTTAGAGCTCTGAACTGGAGGGGGATAGAAATGGAGATATATTATGTTGATGACTTACAGACATTAGCCCTTCCTCTTTACTCTACTAATGTGTTACAATTAGCTTATTATGAAAAAAGAAGTAAACACCAACCACCGCTCCGCACTCAAAATAAAAATTAATGGAAAGTTATTTGATTTAGGATTTACTCTGATTGAACTCCTTGTCGTTGTTGCAATCATCGGAATCCTGAGCTCTGTTGTTTTGGTAAGACTGAACACTGCGCGAGAGAAAGCCCGCGATACTCAGCGAGTAGCCAATGTAAACCAGATTACGAATGCCATCGCTCTTTACCAAAGTGATAATGAAGGAGTACCGCCTGGAGATGATGGTGTCGAATATGTAAATGGCAATCCAGAATGGATCCCTGGGCTTGTGCCAAAATACATCTCAATTGTTCCATCGGACCCAATCGATGCTGATGAACACAAATTTCACTACTCTCGAATGGGTAATGACTATGAAGTTATTTCTTTCCTTGAACAGAATGGTAATCAGGCTGCTTGCGGTGACGGTGGTTCCTCGTGCCAATACTACGAAAAGGCAGGTGGCAAGTTTTTAGCAATCGCAAACCCCGGCGCGAGCGGATGGCGCTTCGCATCTTCAACTACTATCGTTGACAGCTCGTCACCGACAGCTACCACTACACCACCTGCAGTCACACTGCCCGCACCAACAGAACTTAGGGTAGGATTTGGTTACGGTAGCGGTGTAAGTGGTTGGCTAAAAATTTCAGAAAGTTTAAATTTTAAGTTTGATATGAACAGTCTTTCTGATGTAAGCGCATTTCGTTTGTACCAAAAAAGGCCACAGGACTCATCGTTCAATCTCGTCGGAGAATTTAGCAATCCGTCAGCGATCACCGTTTGTTCTACAAAAAGAACATATGGAACATGGGTCCTCACATCACTTGGTGGGGGGCCAACAGTCTGCCCTGGCCCTAGGTGGTCATTATCACGCACCAGCTCACAACCAGTTTCCAGCTATGCGGTAGGCGATTATTTGTATTTCGTCACAGCGCTTGACCTCTCTGGCGCAGAAGGCCCGGCTACTCAAATTTCCACATCAACTCTCATCGGAACATTTCCTATTGAAACTCCTATAACATTTGAACCTTCCGATTCATTAAATCCAACTTTTAGATGGCAACCGGCAAGCGGTTGGTCTGAAGCGCTGGGCTACTGGGTTATTGTGGCGCCAAGTGACGGAAGCAGTTCACAACGAATGCTAACACCTTTCACTTCAGTCGGACCCGATATTTCCAAAGTGTATGACAGTACTGCGTTGATTCCCGGCAAAGAGTATTCCGTCTGGATATACGGCCGTTCACATAATTCCACCCAAACCGAAGACAAAGCTTCATTCGCTTCAGAAATAGTGACTTTTGTGGCTCCGCCTGTTGCTCAGTAGGCCGTAAAATAGCATTGCCATTTTTTTTGTTGACCATACGCCCTTGGTCATGCGCGTAGGGAGCGGTCCAGAGTTACTAATCCGCTTCCCGAATCTATATGATGCGAGGTAAAAAATCGCTGTTGTTTTTGTTGCAGTTTTCCGTACATAGTGTATATTATTTGTAGGCACTTGTGAGGACTTAGTTCTCCCACGGTTAAATCATAAACCGTAGCCAAGTGCCAACGAAATATCGTCACCAAATGGTGGCGATTTTTCGTTTTAGTTTATTTCGGTATAGGTACTGCGATTTTCCACACCCCATTCTCAAGAAAAGCCGCATTGTTATTCCACTTGCTTTTTTTTAGTAACTTGTGTTAGAATCTAGGTACTAAACGTGAAAGGCATCCTATATGGGTGCCTTTCGTTGTTTCTGTCTATTTTTCCTGCATCTTCAGGAGTTCTCGCAGGTATTCAAAATCGGTCTAATGGTAATTTAAGCAGTCTGTTTTCTCAGAATCTCTGTCGCAATCTT
>ERZ1292633.3921-Hain-H41-02um-R1-3921-length-14106-cov-8_pt1 | contig 14106 bp, 11 predicted proteins | sample MGYA00564406_ERZ1292633 | MGnify/ENA primary metagenome ERZ1292633 (study PRJEB36523, sample SAMEA6512639) | groundwater metagenome | collected 2019-01-08 | study: AquaDiva: Metagenomics assemblies of 32 groundwater samples
CCAAATCATTGGTCAGGTCTAAATAGCGCTGCATGAAAATTTATATGTCTGTTTTCCTTAGTGTACCGCGCCTAGTCCCAAAACACACTTCCCTGTTTACAAAGACAGCAAAACATCAGGGAAGAAACTGACACTTGAGATGAAAAATGCTGCTTCACCCTTGAAGGGGCGTTTGTAACACTCGGGGGGAGCCAGATTTAATCTTTAACGCTTCCGTAAAGGTGGACGTTTCTTGCCGGTGGTACTGGTAGCAGGCGCCGTTGTTGGATTGACCAACTTCTTTTCTATAATTCCTTTGGCCTCTGCTGAACTTAATTCGAAAAAATTAGTTCCTTTAGGAACGCTGGCATTTGTTGTTTTCCATTTTAAAAATGGACCAAAGCGCCCAACACCTAACGTGATTGGCTCTTCTTCCAATGTGCCAACGGGGCAGGGCAAAGAATACAAGAAAGTTGCATGCTTCAACGTTGCATCATCAGGTTCAACAAAATTTGGTAATTTGAGATTCTTTGGCTTGTCTTTCTTCGTAGGCTTTTCCTTTTGACCTTGAATATAAAATCCATACGGACCTTTTTTTAAGGTAAAGACAATCCCTTCATTAGTTCCCAAAATCCTATCTGGTACTTTTTCAAAAACTGGCTTGGGTTCGCCGTCGTCTGGACTCATCAGTTCTTTTATATTTTTGGTATAGGTACAATCTGGGTAACGTGAACACCCAATAAAGGCACCAAACTTGCTTAGCTTTAAATGTACTTCCCCAATTGTACAATCTGGACATTTATGCTCAGGATAGGTCTGAAATAAAGTTGGACCAATGTGTGATTCTAGATAATTGATGACTTCTGTAATGCGCAGCGGCAATGTGTCTGTGACATTTTTATGAAAATCTGTCCAAAAATCTGTCAGTACTTTTTGCCAGTCTGTCCCTCCTGATGAAATCGTATCCAAATTTTCTTCCATTTGGGCTGTAAAATCATATTCGATATACGTGGGAAAATATTTACGCAAAAACAAAACGACAAAGCGCCCAATCATATCAGGTGTAAAACGGCGTTTTTCTAAAATAACATAATTGCGGCCTTTTAAAACCTCAATCATTGAGGCATAGGTTGATGGTCTGCCAATGCCTAATTCTTCTAATTTTTTGATCAAAGAACCTTCGTTGTACCGTGCAGGTGGCTGCGTGAAATGTTGATCGGGGGTCAACTGCTTAAGGGGCATGGCTTGCCCTTCTTTCATGACAGGCAGCATCTTAATATCATCACCTTCTTGCACACCATAAATCGCAAGAAATCCTTCAAATTGACAGACTTGCCCATTTGCCCTAAAAACATGTAGGCCATCCTCAGACGCAATATCTACCTTCGTTTGCAAAAATTCTGCATTAGCCATTTGGGAGGCAATACTGCGATTCCAAATCAAACTATAGATTTTGAATTGATCATCATCCAGTTTGTTTTTCAAATCTTGAGGGGGTAAATTCGGTAAAGAAGGGCGAATACATTCGTGTGCTTCTTGCGCATTTTTAACTTTACTTTTATAGCTACGCGCTTCCTTTGGTAAGTAGTCTGCTTTGAATTTGTCTTTAATATATTGACGAATCGTAGAAATAGCATCCGCTGACATAGCTATACTGTCGGTTCTCATATAGGTAATCAGACCGGTAACTTCACCGGTGATCGAAATACCTTCATAAAGTTGCTGCGCAATTTTCATGGTTTTAGAAGCCGAGAATCCAAATTTGTTGGCGCCGTCTTGTTGTAAGGTCGAGGTGATATAAGGTGGCAAAGGATTACGCTGAACTTTTTTGCTGTCAACATCGGTGACATGATAAGTCAGAGTTTCCAAGGCCTTGGTGATGTCATTAGCTTGCGCATCATTTGAGATTGAGAATTTTTCAAGTTTTTCCTTGTTGTATTGGATTAATCTTGCTTCGACATCAGGAGCGAAAATTCCGTTAATATCCCAGTACTCTGTTGTTTTAAAGGCCTCAATTTCTTCTTCTCGTTCCACAATAAGACGAAGCGCCACAGACTGAACGCGGCCAGCTGATTTAGCCCCCGGTAATTTGCGCCACAAAACAGGGGAAAGCGTAAATCCAAATAAATAATCTAACGCGCGTCTTGCTAAATACGCTTGTACCAATTCCTGATTGATGGCACGGGGGAATTTGATCGCTTCTTCAATTGCACTTTTCGTGATTTCATGGAAAACAACGCGTGCCACTTCTTTCCCTTTTAGATCTTTTTTTAAAATCTCAGATACGTGCCATGCAATCGCTTCCCCTTCTCGGTCAGGGTCGGTGGCTAGCAATACGGTGTCACTTTCTTTTATCGCGTCTTGAATCACCTTAAGATGGACCTTTGATTTGGGGGCAATTTCCCAAACCATTTTAAAGTTTTCATCCGGTTTAACAGAGCCATCTTTTGACACCAAATCCCTGATGTGACCATAACTACTAACAACTTTAAAATCTTTACCCAAGTATTTTCCGATGGTTTTTGCCTTGGTGGGAGATTCTACAATTAACGTTTTCAAAATTTTATCTGGTATTATTCAGTATTCAAGCCATTGTTATCAGCTTTGGCGCGAATTATCAAACCTTTTCAGATCTCAACGCATGAAATTTCTGGGCATAACCCAGCCCCATAAATGGGGCCCGCCCTGAAGAAGACCAACTGCGGGGCCCGCCCCACCGCACACCACGACATAGCTCCGCCATTGCACTTTTGCAACTTCGAAAAGTTAACAAAGTGTTAATTCCGAGAGAAAGGGTTCCATCCCTCAAACCAGGTAGCCTATTATGAAAATACGCGCGTACTCTCATTAAATAAGCCAAGCGGACTCTGATTTGCAGGAACAAACCAGAACGGCACTAAAGGCCGACTACGGACCGAACCTCATCGATCTAACTGAACCACCATTATCAGTATACGGGGACAAAGATGAAGAACACGTTAACAAATCAAAACCGTTCGTATCTTAGTAATAGTACTCGGTTTATTAGTCTGTATTCCCTTATAGCGGGAGCAATAGCCGGATTTGGTTTTAACGCCTTCAATATGCAGCACGCGTGCTTGCATTGGTATGCGCCTTTGTTGACCTTGTTTGGATTTTCTGTTTTGGGTTATATTCTGCACCATACGCAGCGCCCCGTAGCGACATCCTATTGTTTTGGATTGGCGTATCATGCCGTTAGTTTGTTTTGGGTGGGCAGTGCTTTTGACTATACAACGATACCATTTGTTAAGCCTTTTATCAGCAGTGCATTAGCTGTTTTTTTGGCTACCCAGTTTCCTTTAGCTATTTGGATCTCCACATTTTATCGCAAAGGGGCTTTCTCGCTAAAATGGGTGTCAATTTTTGCTATTTTAGATTTTTTGCGGATATCATCTCCTTTGTTTTTTCCCTGGAACCCGATGGGATTTATCGCAGGTGATTTTTGCTTATCATCCATAAGATGGTGGGGGATTTTGGGGCTGTCTTGGTTCATGTTACTGCTCAGTCAAATACACTGTCTGGCCAATCGCTGGCGCATTGTTTTGGTGATTACGTTTGGTGCTTTATGCGTCGATCATTATCTGCACCAAAAACAGCCAACAGAATTTACAAAGATTTACGGCCGGATTGTACAGCCGTGTATAGCCCAAGATTTCAAATGGCAAAAAGAGAAAATTGCAGAAAATGTAGAAACATTTCGTGTGTTATCTAACGAACCGACTGCAAAAAAACTTGATTTTATTCTATGGCCAGAATCTGCTTTGCCCGTTTATTTTACAAACGACGTAAATGAGTTGGCTTTTTTAATGCCTGAAAATGTTCCCCTTATGGTGGGGCATGTGCACGTGGTCAGCCATAATCAGGTGTGTACATCACTGTCCTGCGTGGATCGGCAGGCTGGGATAAGATCAACGTATCAAAAACGGTTTTTGGTTCCGTTTGGAGAATACCTTCCCTTTGCTTTTATGCGTTGGTTAATCCCCCTCATTACAGAGCAGAAAATGGGTATTACGCCTGGCCGCAGTAAACAAATTCTTGATTTGTCAGCTGCCGGTTTGCCAGCTGCCCATGTGCTAATTTGCTATGAAAGTGTTTTTCCGCAAACCATATTTAATTATCAAAAATGGATCGTAGGCGTCAGTAATGACGCCTGGTTTGGCACGTCATCTGGCCCCTACCAGCATTTGAGATGGAATCAAATCAGATGCTTGGAAAACAATATGCCTATGGTGCGTTCTACCAATCATGGTATTTCTGCTGTCATTAATAGTCGCGGTCGTTTGGTAAAATGGCTTGGACTGAATCAATGCGGCATTATTGATTGCTTGGTTCCAGCGTCTTCTGGCCCATCTGTATACAACAGAATTAATGTGCGGCCCATTTGATGCTGCCGATATCGATGCCTGCTTTTGCCATATCGTATAGAGGGCTCATAGCGCGTAATTTATTGACCGATTCAACAACGCGTTTGATAGCATAATCGACTTCTTCTTCCGTCGTAAATCTGCCCAATCCAAACCGAATCGATGTGTGCGCCAAATCTTCACCAACGCCTATAGCACGTAGAACGTAAGAAGGTTCAAGTGATGCAGACGTACAAGCCGATCCCGATGAGACACATAAATCCTTCATAGCCATCATCAATCCTTCACCTTCGACGTAAGCAAAGCTAAGGTTTAAGTTGCCAGGAATCCGTTTTTCCTCATCACCATTCAGATATACTTCTTCTAACTGGCTGGTCACACCCTCATAAAATAGACGCGTTAATGCTTTTAGCTGCGTAATTTCTTGCGGCATATTTGCTTGAGAAATGGCGCATGCTTCTCCAAATCCAACGCACAACATGGGCGCTAAAGTTCCAGAACGCATACCACGTTCTTGGCCGCCACCCGTAATCATTGCACTTAAGCGTACGCGTGGTTTACGGTTGACATACAAGGCGCCAATGCCTTTGGGGCCATAGATTTTATGGGCTGATATGCTCATCAAATCAATCTGCATGGCCTGTACGTCTAAGGTCATTTTTCCAGCGGCTTGCGCGGCATCTGTATGAAAAAACACACCGCGTTCACGACAGAGCTGTCCAATTTCAGCAATTGGTTGAATGACACCTATTTCATTGCTGACCGCCATGATAGATACCATGCATGTTGTATCTTTAATGGCGTTTTTTACATTTTGCGGATCTATTAGGCCTTTATTAGACACAGGTAAATAGGTAATCTCAAACCCTTGTTGCTGTAAATGACGACAGGTATCCAAAATGCATTTGTGTTCGATAACGCTGGTGATAATATGATTTTTCTTGTGGCCATAAAAACCGGCAATGCCGCGCAAAGCCAAATTATTTGATTCTGTTGCGCCGCTTGTAAAGATGATTTCCTTAGGATCGGCATTAATTAAGACCGCAATTTGTTTGCGTGATTTTTCAACAGCTTCTTCTGCTTCCCATCCAAAACTATGATTTCTAGAATGGGGGTTACCAAATTTTTCAGAAAAATAGGGCAGCATCACTTCTACAACCCTAGGATCACACGGCGTTGTCGACTGATAGTCCAAATATATTTTTCGCATTTTCTTGTTTTTTCTGTTCATTATTCCGTGTATGTATTTTATACCACGTATTCGCAAGCTGCTGCACGTCCTGTTCTGGCATTGTTGCGCCCAAACTAATACGAATACATCCACGTGCGATTTCCGGGGGAATACTCATCGCTTGCAAAACAGCGGATTTGCTCACTTTTCCAGAACTGCAAGCAGACCCATTGCTAATTGAAATTCTGTTTAAATCAAATTGAATCAACTGCTTTGTGCTGTCCATATTCGGCATGCTGATCATTGATGTATTTGGTAGTCGCGGTGCATTTTTCCCAATAATGACAGCTTCTGGGCAAATTGCTGTAATGTAATGTTCCAGCCAATAAATCTGCGTTATCGTTTTCCCCCAGTCTTCTTTTAGCGCCAGTTCCATCGCTTTTGCCATACCAACAATACCCCAAACATTTTCTGTGCCAGGACGGAAAGAACGCTCTTGCCCGCCGCCTTTAAAAGGAGACTGTAATGGCATAGTGGCATTAAGGCCAAGAATTCCAACCCCAAATGGCCCGCCCAATTTGTGGGCAGAAATGGCAAATGAATCGATTGCGCGCCAGCAAACAGGCATGCGTCCAACAGCCTGAACAGCATCACAGTGAAAAAATCCTCCATACAGATGAACCAGCGCGGCAATATCATCAATAGGTTGAACAACCCCTGTTTCATTGTTGGCTGCCATGATACAAACCAATGCTTTTTTTGTGCAGCTTTTGAGCAGACGTTCTAACGCATCTAAGCAAACGATGCCATCGGATGTAACAGGACAAAGCTGTGCATCATTTCGCACTTGCAGTACAGAGGTATGTTCAATCGCAGAGACAATCACAGGGCCATCAAAAGATAATAAGACTAAATTATTTGCCTCTGTGGCACCGCTACAAAAAATGAGGCGATCTATAGTAATTTTCAGCATATCGGCTATGTCGCGTCTAGCACGTTCTATCAGATCGCGCATGTTCCGGCCATGCGTATGAACAGAAGAGGGATTGCCAACGGTATCAAGCACCGCCCACATTGCTTCTTTTACTTCCTGATGCATGGGGCGCGTGGCATTAAAATCGCAATATATACCCATTTCCTCTGAAAACCAGGACTGTCTGTTATTGTCTTGCACTTTGATTTTTAGAGTACTATCATAAGAATATGGTTTTTTATACCATTTTTATGTATGGTCAGTCAAAAAAGTAGCCCTGTGGAAGTCTTGTTCAGCAACAGTGCTGCGGGACGTATCCAGGGAAAATTACACACTCAAGAGGCTGAAAATGCACCTGTGGTTTTGCTGCTGGCACCTCATCCCCAACATGGGGGCAGCATGGATAACAAAATCATACTTGCGATGTACAAAACATTTTTTGCAGCCGGGTATACCGTGTTGCGCATTAATTACAGTGGCGTTGGAAAATCCACAAGTGTTAGTTTGGGTAATTCAGAAGGTGAACTGAATGATGCCGCTGTTGCATTAGATTGGATTGAACATCAATACCCAACAGCCCAACGCTATGTGATTGCAGGATTTTCTTTTGGGGCATGGATTGGCATGCAACTGTTGATGCGTAGACCTGAAATCGATTGTTTCGTTGCTGTGGGTGCACCAACGCATATGTACGATTTCAGTTTCTTATCACCGTGTCCTGTTGCTGGATTATTTATTCATGGAACAGAAGATGAAATTGCCCCTATTTCATCCTTGAATGCATTGATGGCGAAAATGCGTATTCAAAAAAGCATTGAAGTCCACTACGAAAAGATTGAAGGTGCAGATCATTTTTTCACCCAGCACCAAGCTGCGCTAGCGCACAAATTGAAAGAATATTTGGTTAGACGTGAGGGCGCCAAACAGCGTCAGGCATTTGGTTGATATAAGCCATAGCATGTTTCATATTTTCTTCTGTACGTGCATGAATCGTTATAAGAGGTTCACCTTTTTTGACGGTGTTACCCACATGTGCATGTAAATACACGCCTGCTTCAGGATGCAAAGGCGCGCCTGCCAATTTCGCAATTGCAACAATATCACTATTTCGTATAACGGTAATCTTCTTTTCTTGTTGTGCATAAAGCGTGCGCTGAAAAGATGCTACAGGAATTGATCTAATCGGACCGCCCTGTGCATTACAAATTTCTTGAAATTTATCCCATGCTTGTCCTGATTCTAAAATCTGGCACGCATCATGCTTGGCATGAACCATTTTGAAAATAGCATTTGCCATACAGCACGCTTTTTCTTTCAGCTGCTTGGGGGCATCCGGTTCATTACGCAAAACACGTAAAATATCGGCGGCCTCAATCGCAGGGCCAATTCCATTGCCAACTGGCGTGCTACCATCTGTGATCATGACATGAATCTGCAAACCAAAAGCACGCGCTACAATTTCAAAATGTGATTTCAAAAATAGTGCATGCTTGCGATTTTTTACTTTGACATCTCGTCCCACAGGAATGTCAATTAAAACGTGCGTCGCCCCAATTGCTATTTTTTTAGACAAAATAGAGGCAATTAATTGACTGTCATAGTCAAGAGCTAACTGACGTTCAACTTGAATCAGAATATCATCGACAGGGCTAATATTGGCATGACCGCCCCAAACGAAGCAGCCACCGGTTTGTGCTACAACAGTGCAAATTTTTTCTGAAGACAAGGCTACATTGGTTAAGACACTCATCGTGTCTGCCGTTCCAGACGGCGAAGTAATGGATTGAGATGATGTTTTGGGAATCAGCAAGCCAGCGCTGGCTACAATAGCGACAAGAATTGGTGTCGTGCGATTGCCTGCCAAGCCACCAATACAATGTTTGTCTACAACGATTTTACGCTTCCAATGTAACCGATCACCAACGTCAACCATTGCCCGCGTCAAATGAATTGTTTCTGTTTCTAGAAGTGTGTTTGCGGCGCAAGCGGTTAAAAATGAAGCGATATGAATATCAGACAAACGATCACAATAGATCGCATTGATCATGGTGAACAGTTCTTTCTTGTGTAGTTCTAAGCCGTTTATTTTCTTGTGTATGATACGCAAACAATCCAGGGGAATTACTGGGCAAATTTCACAAATCGGACGCATTAGAAATTCCTAAAAATTCACGAATTTGGCCAATAATAGACCCGCGCATTTTTTGTTTTTCTCTCGTTTTTTTTGCTAAATAAATTTTAAAGTCTTGCTGCTGTAACTCTTCTTCAAAGACAATTTGATCGGCCATATGTTGAACGCGTTCATGATATTTATCAACGATTTTTTTCAAAATATCGCGTTTGATCATATAAGCCTGCACATGAGTGACAGCAACGGCAGAACGTTCACGTTTTTTTCCAGTTATCACGGCATTTACACCGACAGCATCTGAGGGCTCTAAAATTTTTGTAACAAGCACGTCCCCAGAGGGCATCTTTTTTGTTAGCTGCACTGTCCCCGTTTTAAGCAAAAACAAAACATCACCTGTGTCACCTTCAGAAAACAAATGCTGATAAGGTGCAAATTGATGAAGCGCTGCGTGATTTGAGAGTAACTCTATTTCATTTCTTGAACAAAGTGAAAATAAGAAAGATGCTTTTAGCAAGGCTGCCAGTTCTTTTTTAGACACTGTCGGGTTCCACAATTGACGCATTTTCATATACCCTTCTGTTGGCAAATCAACGCGCATACGATAAGCAAACATGGGGATGTCATGATAGTTTAGGGTGTACCAAATTATCTTGTAAGCGATTGTTTGTATTTCATAGAAATTTTCAAAACAATCAACTAAAATCTCAACCGCAAATTCCATACTGTGTCCGTCACAGTTTTTGACATGAATCACGACGTTATCTTGAAACCAATCTTTTTCAGCCAGGTAAGGTAATTGTTTTAATTGCGGCATTAAAATATCAAAAACTAATTGGGGGGGGACATTAGGATGAATATGAAAAGGCAGCTTTATTCTAGTTTTATTGGTATCGCCGCCGTATTTGTAAATTGTGTGATGCAACATTTTTGTATTAGGTACAAACATTAAATTTGCAGTGATATCTTCTAAAATGACATATCGCCAATCAATGTCGACGATTTTTGCTTGATGATCATCTATTTTTAAAAAATCTCCTTTTTTAAAAGCAGGATTCAAATTCAGGGCCAATCCTGCAAATAATTCTTTGATGATATCTGAGCCCGCATAGCCTAGCAAAACCGTAGATCCTGCCAAAAGTGCTTCCAAATGGCGGACTTCTTTATTGAAGACAATCCACATAATTAGCAAAACAAAAATCAGATAAACCAGGCCTGCAACAACTGAGCGCAAAAAACTTGTTGATAATGTTTGCTTTTTTTCAAGATCAATAAATATCTGATTCCAGACATATTTATCAATGAGCTTGTTCACCAAATAAGCAACGCCAAACAAAGCCAAGATCCAAATCAAGCTGCTGATATAAAAATCTATCTTTTTTAGTTCTGGATGAATAAGGGGATGAAATATATGCCAACTGATACCAATTAAGCTGATTAAGCCGCAGGCTACAACCATTCTGTAGATTATATTTTTCATATGACGTGTGAAAAAATGAACAACTAAAAGCAAGGATCCAAGGACTATACTGACCCCTAAAAGCATACCTCCAATATGTAGAATTTCTGCTAAAGAGTTCACGTCCATATGATTGCATGTAAAGCTTTTATTTTAGTGTAAGGAGGTAAGGTAAAGAAAAGGTTGACGCGCCCCGCCGATCCAAAAATGGTGCGTTGCCTAAATTTTATCTACATAGCAACAATGCGGTCCTCAAAATATCATCATTTCGTAAATGTGTCCCCGGCAAATCTGATAGATATCGATTCATTCTTTCAAATCGTGTTAGATTTTTATCCGAAGGTGCATGAAGACAATGCGTGTATAATATCCTTCCAAATAAGTAAACAATGTCCATCGCATGATCTACATGTTTTTTGACCCATTCTTCATGAATTTGCTTGCTTGTCCACATGTCTTGTACATTTTTAATCCACTCTAGTCCCCCCAACTGCGACAAAATTTTTAAATAATGCATATTTGTTCCAGCATAAGGAATCAAAGGTTTCAATGTGGCATCAATTTCGTTTTCGTCCAAAATAAAATTCAGCTGATGAAATCGCGAAATCATTGTGGGCAGCATCCCGCCAAGATGGTTCACAATCAGTATTACCATGGTGTTTTCATACATGCTTTCAAATGTTTTCAGCAATGCATTTTGTGCAAAGCGATTCATACGATCAGCATTATCGATAAGCACAAATCTTTGACCATCATGTTTTTTGGATAAGAAAGAGCGCACTTTTTGAATGCTATCTACCGTGATTTCACCTTCCTCTTGAATCAAACACACATGGGGATCGCACGCGATATCGTGGCCGCGCACCCAGTACCGAATCCATTTTTGCGCAAAGAAAGATTTTCCTGAACCTTTATCACCCGTAAACAACCAGAAGGGGGTATTTTCACCTTTGTCATGCAGTGATTTAAGTAAATTCCACTGATTGTTGTACGTCGCTTCAAACATCTTTTGGTGTACCATGAAAGCATCTCCTTCATGATACCACGCGCATGTCTTTAGAAATAACATCAGCATTCGAAAAAGCCATGCGTTTGATGGAAGGTCAGGATCATGTGTTTATCACAGGCAAAGCCGGCACAGGAAAATCGACGTTATTGCGGCATTTTCGGGAGAACACAAAAAAGAATATTGTAGTATTGGCACCGACGGGCGTGGCGGCTGTGAATATTGGAGGGCAGACAATTCATTCTTTCTTCAAGTTTACACCCACAACCACCATGGACAGTGTGCGTCGGTATCAGGGAAATCCTGCTCAAAATATTTATAAAAAGATCGATGCCCTGGTAATTGATGAAATTTCAATGGTGCGTGCCGATTTATTGGATTGCGTGGATAAATCGATGCGTTTAAATGGTCGTGATCCCAAGCTGCCTTTTGGTGGAGTGCAGCTTATTTTCTTTGGGGACATGTATCAGTTGCCTCCTGTTGTGCCTGCTGTTGAACGCGAAATTTTTGAATCATATTACAAAAGTCCTTATTTTTTCTCGGCAAAGGTCTTTGAAGATGTTAGTTTGGAAGTGATCGAACTGGACAAAATTTACCGCCAAAATGATCCCAGTTTTATCAATCTATTGAATGCCATTCGAAATGATCAGTGTACAGCCAATGATTTAACCAAGCTTAATGAACGGCTTGATCGTAATTTTCAATTAACGCCAGACAGTCCTTACATTTGCCTAACCCCCCGCAACAACAGGGCAGAGCAAGTCAATGAATCGATGTTGGCTATGCTGGATACACGCAAGCATGTGTTTGAAGCGCGTATAAAAGGATCGTTTGGTAAAGAATATTATCCAGCGCTAGCGACCTTATGTTTGAAAGAAGGCGCCCGCGTGATGATGGTGAATAATGATGCTGACAAACGGTGGATCAATGGCACCATGGCGACCATTTTAAAAGTGTTATCGACGGGAGACCAGGCGGAGATTGTGGTGCAACTGGATAATGGAAAAATTCATCAAGTGAAACCGTATACATGGGAAGTATCAAAGTTTGTGCTTGAAAATAATCGCATAGAATCTGCCACGATGGGGCAATTCAAGCAATTTCCTGTGATTCTAGCGTGGGCAATGACTATTCACAAAAGCCAGGGCAAAACCTTTGATAAGGTGCTGCTAGACTTGGGGCAGCATGGCGCATTTTCTCCTGGACAGGTGTATGTGGCCCTTAGCCGATGTACGTCACTTGAGGGGATTATATTAATACACGCCGTCCAGCCCCGCAGTATTTGGGTTGATCAAGCAATAGCGCAATTCATTTCTGCATAACTGTTCTCAATTTGGCCGTCATCCTCGGCAAGGTGCGTTAGCACCGCGATCGAGGACCCATTTATTGATATAATTTTGCTTATTTCAAGCGATAATTAGAAACATCGAACAACGCCAAATGAATGGGTCCTCGATCTAGGGCTCCTAAAGTTGCCCTTGTCGAGGATGACGGATTGAGTTTATTGTAATCATATAATAAATATGCTATAATTTATTACAATATTAAATATAATGAGAAATAAAATGCCTAGGTTTGTTGGCGGTGGATTTGGTGGAGGACGTGGCGGAAGTGGACTTGGATTTTTCGGAGGTCTTCTTGCCGGTAGTCTTTTCGGAGGTGGCCTTGGAGGCTACGGCAGTTATCCTACATACAGCGGCTCTGGTTTTGCTCCAACTGCCATTAATCCTTATTCCACAGGACTTTTGGTAACAGATAGTGCAGGCAATACATACCTTGTTCCCTATGGTAATTCCTATCCCAATTGGTTGCTTGGTTCGCCAGCTTATGGTAGTTTTTATGGAGGTCTTAGGGGAGGAGGAATGAGGAGACGATGGTTTTAGCTATAGCTGATCAAATTCCATCTTCGTATTCTGATTGATATAGCTGCGCATCTTTCCAAGCGCGGCTTTTTCTATTTGTCTAATGCGTTCACGCGACAAATGATCGCGCTGTCCTATCACTTCAAAGGTATCGGGTGGTTCTTTGAAGTGTCTTGAGTGAATTACTTCTTTCTCGCGGCTGCTGAGAATTGTCATTGCGCCGTTTAAAAGTGTGGTACGTCTTTTATGTTCATCCTGCATTTCGGCCATATGTTCTTGAGTTAATTGATCATCAGGGATAAAATCCTGCCATTCATCAGACCCGCTTTCTCCTTTGTTAAGCGGCGTATTCAATGAAACTTCCCGTTTAATGCGCCCTATCATATGCAGAACTTCATCGACGGGGACCTTTAATTTTTTCGAAATCGATTCGATCATTTCATCCGACAAAATGTCTGCAGCATGTTTAGACAATTCCGCATGAATTGCAGCCGGTAATTTGAAAAACAATTTACGGGTTATGGGGGATTTGGGAATGCGAATCAGTGAATGTGACGCTACCAAAAATTCATTCATCACGGATTTAATCCACCATACGGCGTAGGTGCTGAAACGAAAACCTCGCGTAGGATCAAAGTGCTTCAAGGCGTGCATCATGCCGATGTTACCCTCGGAAATCAAATCACTTAAAGGCAGTCCATACCCGCTGTAGCCATTGGCGATTTTTCTGACCAAATTCTGATGCGACACTACAATCCTTGAAAGTAGCTTTGGATCCTGCTTGGTTTGCCATTCCGCAATCAATTCAACAGACTGGTCTTTGCGCAGTGCAGGACGTTTTATAGCCTCCTTGAAAGGATGTATCGCTTTGGACAAAATTGTATTTGTGTTGATGGGTTGACGTTATCGTAGAGGGGGATATCTTAAAAAAAGATAAATTCACCCCTTATCTCATGGGAACTACCTAGGTCTGTTTTACCGGGCCTTACAGACTCTAGCGCATGCCGTGTAGAGTTTGTTAGAACCGAGATCCAGAGTAGTAGTAAAGAGGCTCTTTTAAAAAGCGAGTGGGTAAGCAGGAATTACCCTCCTCGTCCTTATTCAGAATGAAATGATTTTTTATCTCTTGAATCGTAGGTAAAA
>ERZ1292633.3922-Hain-H41-02um-R1-3922-length-14104-cov-5_pt1 | contig 14104 bp, 15 predicted proteins | sample MGYA00564406_ERZ1292633 | MGnify/ENA primary metagenome ERZ1292633 (study PRJEB36523, sample SAMEA6512639) | groundwater metagenome | collected 2019-01-08 | study: AquaDiva: Metagenomics assemblies of 32 groundwater samples
ACGGCGGCGACACCGGTGACGATCCAGAACTGCGGGTCGCGCCAGGGGAGCGCCATCTCAGGCGATCCCCGCCGCGCGCAGGCCGTGGAACGCCAGGAACGCCGCGACCCAGGCAAGGCCGGTCATCCAGCCGAACTGCAGGAGCGGCCACTTCCAGCTGCGCATCTCGCGCCGCACGGTGACCACGGTCGACAGGCACTGCATGGCGAGCACGAAGAAGACGAGGAGCGACACCGCGGTGGCCGGCGTCAGGAGCGCCGTGCCGTCGTCGCGCCGAGCGTTGTGAATCCTCTCGAGGACCCCGGCCTCATCGCCAGCGGGATCGCCGGTGAGCACGGCAAGCGTGGAGACGAAGACCTCGCGCGCCGCGAAGCTCGTGAGGACACCCATCGTCAGCCGCCAGTCGTAGCCCAGCGGCGCGAAGGCGGGCTCGAAGAGCCGGCCCAGGTGCGCCGCGAAGCTCGACTCCTGCTGATGCAGGAGGGTGAGGCGCTCCGCCTCGCTGGCGAGCGCCAGCGCGCGTCCCGGATCGAGCGTCGCGACCGCGGCGGCTTCGTTGACAAGCGTCGAGGCCACCGCGGGCGGCTCGACCTTCGGATAGGCCGAGAGCCACCACATCACGAAACAGATGGCGAGAATCACCGTGCCCACCGTGCGCAGGAACGACCAACCCTGTTCGAAGGCCTGCGCGAAGGCGACGCGGAACGACGGACGTTTGTAAGTCGGAAGCTCCAGCACCATCGGCCGCGAGCGGCCTGGCAGGAGAGTGCGGCGCACCAGGAAGGCGCTGCCGAGCGCCGCGATCGCGCCCAGCAGGTAGCAGCCAGCGAAGGCGAAGCCAGCGAGGAACGGTCGCCCCGCGAACAAGAAGTTGGTGAGCAGCACGTAGACCGGCAGACGCGCGGAGCAGCTCATGAACGGCGCCACCAGGATGGTCGCGAAGCGGTCGTGGCGATCGGGAATGAGGCGCGTCGAGAGGATGCCGGGGATCGCGCACGCGTGGCTCGAAAGGAGTGGCACGAAAGCGTTGCCGGGCAGGCCGAAGCGGCAAAGCAGGCGGTCCATCACGAACGCCGCCCGCGCCAGGTAGCCGGTGTCCTCGAGAATCGTGATGAGAAAGAAGAGCAGGCAGATCTGCGGCAGGAAGACGATCGTTCCCGCGACACCACCCAGGAGCCCGCCGACCAGGAGGTCGCGCACCGCCCCCGCCGGGAGCTGCGACTCCAGAAACGATCCGAGATGGGCGAAGGTGCCTTCGATCAGAGCCATCGGCACGGTAGCGAGCGCGAAGATCGCCCAGAAGAGAGCGGCCATCACGCCCAGGAACACGAGGAGACCCACGAGCGGATGCGTGAACGCGACATCGCAGCGGTCGAGCAGCGTGTCGCTCGCCCGCCCCAGCGCCTGATCGCCGCCGACGCACCGCGCGACGACGCTCTCCGCCCATGCCTCGAGCGCCGCGTCGTCGTGTTCGTTGAGAGCCGCCGCGGAAGGGCGTTCGGGCGCGGCCCGCGTGCGCGGCGGCGCCGCCGGCACCGGCAGGAACGCCGGGGGCGTCGCGTCGCCCGCGACGCGCCGGGCCGACCGCCGCCGCCCGATGGCGGTCAGGAGAAGTTCGACCCCCTCGCCACGGCGCGCCGCCACCGGCACGACGGGGGCTCCGAGCGCGGCCGACAGGCGTTCGACGTCCACGGAGAGGCCGCGGCGGCGGGCGAGATCGATCATGTTGAGGGCGACGACGAACGGTACGCCGCTCCGCGCGAGCTCGCCCACCAGGTGAAGATGGCGCAGCAATTTCGTCGCGTCGACGACGACGATGGCGCCTTCCGGCGCGACGCCATCGTTCCCGGCGAGCGCCCCCGCGGCGACGCGCGACTCAGGAAGGTCGAGGCCCAGGCTGTAGAGGCCCGGGAGATCGACCAGCTCGATCGTCCCGCGACCCCGCTGTTCGGTCGCGTCGGGCAACAGCAGGCTGCCCACGTGAAGCCCGGTCGTCGTGCCCGGGAAGTTGGCGGTCTTGGCGCGCAAGCCGCAGAGACGATTGAACAGCGTCGTCTTGCCGGTGTTGGGGTTTCCGAGCAAGAGCCAGCGTCGCGGGCGCTCCCGCGGCCATCGTTCGCGCCGCTCCGGCCGCGACGCGACGGTCATTCCGCGACCCCGTTCGGCGTCGATTCGTCGCGCACCAGGAGGCGCGCCGCGACGCTCCTGGCGAGCCCGATGCGTGTCGAGCGCACCTCGACGATGCACGGGTCGCCGCTCGCCCGCACGGTCAGGCGGCTCCCGATCGTCAAGCCCATGGCGGCGAGAAGACAGGCTTCGCCTTCGGAGAGCTCGCGCCGGTCGAGTCGCGCTGCCCGGCCGGTGGCGAGCTCCGACAGCGGCACCAGCGCCGCGCTCGCTCTGACGACGACACGCGAAGAATCAGGCAATGCGCTCACCGTGCACGGCCGCGGCCGGCGCGAGCGCCACGCAGTCGCGGCAGAGTCCGAGGATCTGCAGCTGGTTCTGCTTGGCATCGAAACCGTGGGCGCGGCAGATTTCGCCCAGAAGCGCCGTGATTCCCGGGCTCACGAACTCGACCATGCGGCCGCAGCGGCGACAAGCAAGGTGGTCGTGCCGCTGTCCTTTGTGCAGGTGCTCGTAGAGGAATCGCCGACCGGAAAGCCGCACCTTGTGCGCCAGCCCGGCTCCCACCAGAAGCTCCAGATTCCGGTAGACCGTGGCGCGCGAGATGGAAAGCCCTCGCGCGCGCACGGCATGCAGAATGGACTCGGCGTCAATGTGCCCGTGCTGTGCGAAGATTTCCCGGATCAAGAGGCGGCGCTCGGCCGTCGAACGCAGGCCGCGCGATCGCAAGTATTCGAGAAAGGGCGCTTCTTCCGGGAGTGGTTTCATCTTGTTGAGACGAATTCTCAGTTGGCGCCAGAGATTCTGGACTAATCTAGTCCCCTTCGTCAAACCGGTGACCGTCCGGCGACGTAGGAGCTTTGGATGAGGATCCGCCTGCCGCGATCGGCGCGGCCGCGCTTTCAGCGCCTGCCGCTTCCCCTCTGGCTGCGTGTGCTGGTGTTGACCGCCGGGTGGTTTTTCATCCTGGTGGGGATCGCCGGGATCTTCCTGCCGGTGTTGCAGGGAGGGCTCTTTCTGGCGATCGGATTCGCTCTGCTCTCGGTGGGAAGCCAGACCGTGCATCTGTGGCTGCGCCGCCTGTTCGGTCGCTGGCCGGGCCTTTGGAAGCGGCTCGAGAAGCTGCGCCGCAGGATCCACCTGAAACTTCATTCGAACGCCAAGCCAGCTCCCCCTGTTTCCGAATCGACGACACCGTCGGGGAGCTCCGAGCCGCCCGCGCCGCCTGGCTAGCCCGCATTTCTCACCAGCGTTCGAAGCGAGGCGCCGCAGATGCCTGTGGCTGCAAGGCGTCGCGACCGAGGAGCGCGCAGGCGGGCCCTACGGCCCGTCGAGCACTCCGACGAAGCGCAACACAGCAGACGCGGGCAGATGCGTCGCCGCAGCCGGAGGTTGGTGAGAAATGCGGGCTAGCGCTGGTCGACGGGAACGAAGTCGCGCTCGGTGGCGCCGGTATAGACCTGGCGCGGCCGGTTGATACGCGCCCCTTCGTCGCGCATCTCCTTCCAGTGCGCGATCCAACCGGGGAGCCGGCCGAGGGCGAACATCACCGTGAACATGTCGGTCGGGATGCCCATCGCGCGATAGAGGATGCCGCTGTAGAAGTCGACGTTGGGATAGAGCTTGCGTTCGTGGAAGTACGGATCCTTAAGCGCGATCTCCTCGAGCCCCTTGGCGATCTCGAGCATCGGATCGTCGATGCCGAGCTCGTCGAGCACCGCGTCGGCGGCCTTTTTCAGAATGCGCGAGCGCGGATCGAAGTTCTTGTAGACGCGGTGGCCGAAGCCCATGAGGCGAAAGCCGGATTCCTTCTTCTTCGCGAGATCGACGTACTTCTGGTAGTCGCCGCCGTCCCGCTGGATCTGCTCGAGCATCTCGATCACGGCCTGGTTCGCGCCGCCATGGAGCGGTCCCCACAGGGCGCAAATTCCGGCCGAGATCGACGCGAACAGGTTGGCGCCCGACGAGCCGACCATGCGCACCGTCGAGGTCGAGCAGTTCTGCTCGTGATCGGCGTGCAGGATGAGCAACAGATTGAGCGCCTTGTCGAGCGTCGGCGACACCTTGAAAGGCTCCGCGGGCACCGCGAACATCATGTGCAGGAAGTTCTCGGTGTAGCTCAAGTCGTTCATCGGGTACATGAACGGCTGGCCGATCGACTTCTTGTAAGAGAAGGCCGCGACGGTCTTCGCCTTGGCGAGGAGGCGCACGATATTCAGCGCCTCGTCGTCGGTGTCCGGGTAGTAGGTCGAGAACGATGCCACCATCGCCGACAGGATCGCCATCGGGTGCGCGCTCGAGGAGAAACCCTCGAAGAACTTCTTCATGTCTTCGTGGATCAGGCTGTGGCGGGTGAGCTTCTCGCGCCACTCCCCGAGCTCCTTTTCGTTCGGGAGCTTGCCGTAGATCAGGAGGTAGGCGACTTCGGTGAAGCGCGCTTTCTCGAGCTGCTCGATCGGATATCCGCGATAGCGCAGGATGCCCTGGTCGCCGTCGATGAAAGTGATCGCGCTCTGGCACGAGCCGGTATTGCCGTAGCCCTCGTCAAGGGTCACCGCGCCGGTTTTTTCGCGCAGCTTCGAGATCTCGATTCCGATCTCTCCCTCGCTCCCGACGACCACCGGGAACTCGAACTCTTTTCCGTCCAGAACCAGTTTCGCCGTGCTCATCGCGCTCCGCCTCTCGCTCTCCCGCGCCCGCTCTGCCGCAGTGCGGCAGATTCTATCGCCCGCCCGCGACGACCGCCAGAGCGCTCGCCGCCTCAGTCGGGCCTGACCGTGATCTGGATGCGCAGCTTCTTCGCCCGGTCCAACCCGTAGCGCAGGGTCGAGAGCGACATGGTCTGCTGCTCGAACCGGGCCTCGCTGTCGAGGCTCTCGGTCCCGTCGTAGCCGTCGATCACCTTCCCCGCCGAGTCGATCCACTCGAAGCGAATCACCGCGTCCCAGTCACTGGTCGCGTCGTTCGAGAACTCGAGCTGAACCTGAACATCCGTCAGGTAGGACGAGCCGCCCGGGCGGAACAGCTTCGACTTGGAGATCCCGCCCAGGGAAGCGAGCCGGATCCGGTGCAGGGTCACCGGTCCGTCCGTGGCCTTGAGCTCGATCCACTGGTCGAGCTCGAACGGAACGGTCTTTTCCAGCGCGACGGCTGGGCAGAGCGGCAAAATCGAGACGGCGCCAATCAGTATCCAGATCTTGGAGCGCAAGCTCATAGTGTCCTCCAGAGGATGATCCGCATCCTAGTCGAGCCGCCGGAGATTCCGGTATCGCCTACGCCTCGCGCAGGGCGGCCGTCACCGGCAGGCGCGCAGCGCGGATCGCCGGGAGGAGTCCGCCGACGAGGCCCAGGGCGAGGGCGAGAACGGCGCCCTGGATCATGAGCGGCGCGGTGACGTCGAAGGCGAAGGTGACCTGGCTGAAGCTGTCCCAGTTCAAGGTCGAGGTGCGGAAGCCGTCGAAGAAAATCCACGCCCCGACGGCTCCGATAGCTCCGCCGACGAGAGCCAGGAGGACCGCTTCGGCGAGCACCGAGACCACCACCGCGCCGGCGCCGAAGCCGAGGGCGCGCAATGTCGCGATCTCGCGGGTGCGCGACGCCACGGCGTTGTACATCGTGTTGAGCGCGCCGAAAATCGCGCCGATCCCCATCAGCACCGAGATCACGAGCCCGAGCCCCCTGATGATTCCGTTCAGGGTTCGCCCCTGATTGGCGAAGTAGTCGCTTTCTCGCATCACCTGCACGTCGAGCCGCGGGTCGGTGGTGAGTGCGTCATTGAAGGTGTCGAAGGCGGCCGGGGATTCGAGCTTGGCGATCACGGTCTGGAACGAATTGCCGCGCTGAAAAGCCGGCTGGAGAACGCGCGCGTCGGTCCAGATCTCCGACTCCCAGAGGGCGCCTCCGGCGGAGAAGATGCCGACGACCGTCCATTCGTTTACACCCCACTTCTGGGTCGTACCGAGCTCGAGTCCGGAGAACTGCTTCCTCGCTCCCTCCCCGACGATCACCTCGCTCTTGCCGAACTCGAACTTGCGGCCGGCGATCATCTTGAGCTCAGGACGGGTCGCGAAGGCGCCGGGCGAAACACCGCGCAGTGGGACGTTGGCGGCTCCTCCGGTGGTCCGCTTCGGCTGATCGACGATCACGAACAGCTCGGCCGACGAGAACGGCGCGTCGGGCCCCTGCGTTTCGACCGCGCCACGCGCCACACCGGGCGCCTGCGCGATGATCTCGATCGAGTCGCCGAGCATCACGCTCATCATCTCGGAGTCACTCCCGGCGCGCAGCACCATCGCATTGTCCGGCGAGCCCGCGGCGCGCAGCGTCTTGCGGAAACCCTCGCCGATCGAGAGCACGGCGACGAAGACGGCCACGACACCGGCGATGCCGGCGATCGTGGCGAGCGACGAGCCGCGGCGTTGGGGAATCGTCCGCACGGCGGTGGTGGTGACGGCGGAAACCTGCGAGAACCAGTTCGACACGGAGGCCATGATTCTCCTTGTCTTCAACCACGCCGAAGCGCGTCGACGATCTTCAAGCGCATCGCCGAGACCGCCGGGAGCGTCCCGGCGACGAAACCGAGCAGCAGCACGAAGACGATGCCCAAGATCACGTCGTTCGTGGGGAAGTAGAAAATGGGCAGGAAGCCGCCGGTCGGATCGCCGGCGCCGGTCGCGAGCGCGCCCAGAACGAGCCCCAATCCGCCGCCGAGAATGGCGAGGAGACATGACTCGGCGAGCACGAGCCCGAGCACGCCGCGGTCCGGGAAGCCGAGGCTCTTCAGCACGCCGAGCTCGTTGGTGCGCTCGCGCACCGACTGCGCCATGGTGTTGCCGGCGACGAGAAGCATGGTGAAGAAGACGGCGGCGAGGACCCAGGTGATGATCGCGCCGATGTCGCCGATCTGATCGGCGAAACTCTGCGCCAGCGCCTTCTCGGTCACCGTCTTGGTTTCGTTCGATGAGTTCTCGAACAGGGTGTCGATCCGCTTGCCGACCTCGGCCGCCTGCGACGGATCGTCGATCCGCACCACGTACCAGCCGACGATCCCCCGACCGTACTGCCGCGCTTCGTCGAAGTAGTCGTAACGGAAAAGGAACTGCGTCGTGTCCGTTCCTTTCTCGGCCCCATCGTAGATACCGACCAGGTTGAACTCCCAGAGAGCGCTACCGTCCTTCTTGCGGTAGATCGAGGCCTGCACCGGAATCCGGTCGCCGACCTGCCAGCCGTAGCGATCGGCGGTCTTGCGGCCGACGATCGCCGCCTCGCGGTCGGCGAGCCAGGCCGCCTTCTGTTCCGCCGGCAACAGGAGCTCCGGATACATCGCGAGGTAGTCCTCGGGATCCACCGGCGACTGCATGACTCCCTGGAACCCCTTGTTGGGATTCTGGTAGATACCGCCGAACCAGCTCATGTGGGTGACCGCGGCGACGCCCGGAACGCGCGCGATCTCTTCCTGATAGCGCTTCGGCAACGGGAGGATGATCGCGGTCTTCTGCGTGGTGAAGAGTCGATCGGCACCGGCGACGTCGACCCCGGCGCGAAACGCCACCTTCACCGCTGCGAGGTACGCGAACAGAATGAACGCGACGACGATCGAGAGCAGCGTGAAAAACGTCCGCGCCTTGCGGCGCTTCAGGTTCCCCCAGAGGATGGGCCAGTACTTCATGCCGCCGCCACCAGCACGCCCTTGTCGAGGTGGAGCGTCCGGGTTGCTCGCTCGGCCGCGTGCGGGTCGTGGGTCACCATGATGATCGTCTTGCCCTGTTCGCGATTCAGCGTCTGCAGGAGATCGAGCACTTCGTCGCCGGACTTGCGGTCAAGGTCGCCGGTCGGCTCGTCGCACAGGAGCAGGGTCGGATCGGTGACGATGGCACGCGCGATGCCGACGCGCTGCTCCTGGCCGCCCGAGAGCTGTCGCGGGTAGTGCTTGATGCGGTCAGACAGGCCCACCACCGCGAGCGCCGTCGCGACACTTTTCTTGCGCGCCGCCGAGCTCAAGCTGGTGAGCAAGAGCGGCAGCTCGACGTTGCGCTCGGCGGTCAACGCCGGCAGGAGGTTGTACATCTGGAAGACGAAGCCAATGTGGCGGGCGCGCCAGGCGGCGAGGCGCGCTTGGGAGAGATTGTCGATCGAGACGCCGCCGACCTCGATCGATCCGGCGCTCGGCCGATCGAGTCCGCCGATCAGGTTCAGGAGCGTCGACTTGCCGGAGCCCGAAGGACCCATCAGGGCGAGAAACTCCCCCTTGGCGATCGCCACCGTCAGGCCCTGAAGGACATCGATCTTCTCGTCGCCGCGGGTGAAAGTCTTGTGAACTTCGCGAACGTTGACCAGTGTTTCCATGCTTTCCCCTGTCTGCGGAAGGGCGCCCGATTCGGGCGCCGCGTCAGCTCGTCTCTCTCGCTTCTCTCACTTTGGCGCCGGCCGGAAGATCGGCCGGACCTTCGATCACGACCCGCTCGCCGGCGGCCAGGCCGGCCATCACGGTGACCGGATCGCCTGTCGCGCCCGCGAGGCGCACCGCGCGCCGCTCGGTCACTCCCGCGCCGGCAACGACCAGCACGAATTCGCTGCCACCGACGCCGCGGATCGCGGCGCGCGGCACCTGCGTCAGCTTGCGCGCCGCGCCCTCGCCCGCCACTTCGTCGCTCAGGAAAGCGACCTTGACGCCCATGTCCGGCAGAATCCGCGCGTCGAGCTGGTCGAAGCCGATGCGCACCTGTACGGTCGCCTTCTCGCGGTCGGCGGACGGAATCGTCGTGATGACGCGCGCCGCGAACGGGCTCTCGGGATAGGCGTCCAGTGTCGCGCGGACCCTCTGAGCCGGCGTCACCCTCTGAATGTAGGCCTCGTTGACGTCGACTTCGATCTCGAGCGAGCTCATGTCGACGATCGTCGAGATGCCGGTGCGGGTGAAGCCGCCGCCGGCCGAGACCGGCGAGACCATCTCGCCCGGCTGGGCGTCTTTCGAGATCGCCACACCGGCGAACGGCGCGCGGATCACGGTGTCGTCGAGGAGCTGGCGCCAGATCGCCGCGCCGCGGCGAGCCACTTCCGTCTGATCGCGCTGCTGTAGCAGCCGAGCCGTGAGCGCCTCGGCCTGGGCCGCCGCGCTATCCAAGGAGGACTGAGACGTCACGCCGCCCGTGACCAGCTCCTGGCTGCGGGCGAGGTCCTTTCGCGCGAGCGTCAGGTTCGCCTCCGTCTCGGCGAGCGCCCTCTCGGCCGCCGAAACCTGCGCCTCTGAGAGCTCAAGCTCGAGCCGCGCCTGGCGGTCGTCGAGCCGGGCGAGGATCTGTCCCTCTTCGACCTTCATCCCCTCTTCGACGTTCACTTCGACGACTTTGCCGGTGATCTTCGACGAGACCGTCGCCTGGCGGCGGGCGGTAACGTAGCCGGAGGCGTTGAGCACGGCCGCCGGTCCCGCGCCGCCGGCAACTTCGGAAACCAGGACGGTCCGCACCTCGATGGCGCGCGGCCGCAAGAGGCCGAACGCCACGATCGCCCCCAGCACGACCGCCACGAGGCCGGCGAAGATCGCGGCGCGGCGCGGCCCGGACGTCGGCTCTTCGCTGCGGTCGATCTTCAAGGAAGCGAGCTGACCCTTCAGATCCTGCGTCATCCCTGCCCTCCGTCCTTCGCAAACAATCTACGATAACGCAGCCGATTCGTCCCGCCCCCGTCGGCGAATGGCCGTCACGAACCGGTGAATGTCAGCAATTGGCCACCCGAACCTGCTGCCCTGTCGCTTGTCCTCGAGCAGGCAGATCATCAAGAAGACATCACCGAGACCCCGCTGGCGCGGGCCAAACCAGGCAAGTTCGCAGACTTTCTCGACATTCTCCGCGGAGCTACAATGCTCGCGAGCCGAGCGATCAGAGCGAGGAGCACGCTTCATATGGCATCGAAACACGCCGACAAATCAAGCGTTGGCACTCCAGCGACGAAGCACAATGTGGCAAAGGTTCATCTCGATGCTGTCTGGTGGTCACAGAGCCGTGACTAGGATGCCCGTAACAAGTTACTCGAACGGGCGACAGGGCCTTGGCCTGTTGCGGCTCAGTTCATGAATCGTCAGGCGTCGGAGCTAGCTAGGAGAATTCCGTTTCGACTAGCTGAGGAAATCAAGTGACCGCCAAGCTCTGTCCGTTCTGTGCAGAGGATATACAGGCGGCGGCCATCTTCTGTCGGCATTGCAGGAAGCTAGTAGTGAAGCCAGAGATAGTAGACCTCGGCCGTAAGTGGGGAGGACTATCGCCAGAAGGGAGGACAACTCGGTGGGACCAACTTTCTGATGTGGATCAGCAACACCTTCGGGCCACAATCGAGTACATGGCCTCCGAGGAAGCAGCCCCTTCAGCTTCGACTGGCCGCCGCAAGATGAGTCCAATCGCGTGGGGATTCTTGATTCTATTGGGCCTTCTCGTCTTAGGGGTCGTCTTCTCCTCTACGAATAACTCGCTGGGCCAATTTAGCCGGCCAAGAGCAGCGGAGACAGGCGCTGTAGGGACTTCGTCACTGTTTAAGGGCGATGTCAAGAGAGCTGCTTGGAACTACTGCCAACAATCGATCAAGGCTCAACTGAGAGAGCATTCTGCAAGCAACGCCTATCCAAGCGACCTGGACTACGAGATAGAGACGACCCAGCTCGGCGCTGATCGGTTTCGCATTGACTCCTCTTTCCGTGCATATGGAAAGGAAGCGAGGTATGGGTGTGTTGTAGAACAGCACGCCGATTCGAGTTTTCGACTCGTCGACTTCGAATTTGACCTTGAACAATAGGTGCTGACTCGTGACTTCCAACTCCAAGGTTCGATTGATCACCTGGGGATTCTGGGTGCTGTTCGCCTTGGTAGTCCTCTCGGTCGTCGCGTCGCCAAACGGGAGCGCGAATCGCACTCCAACCCATGAAGGTCAAGGACGTCTCGGTGGCTTCGCGAGCCCCCTCCGCCAAGCGACCAATTCTGTTCGTCCTGGCGTTGGACCGCTCGAAATCTCTACAGGAAACCTCGAAGTCTGGGGCACCTACAAGATTCGGCCCATGCTCTTCCCAGCTGAGGAGTGGGAGTTCTTCGTAGTCGTAGTACCGGCCGGGACGGAATCGCAGGATCTTGGCCGGCTCGCGCGTGAGTTCTTTGTGAAGTACCCAAAGACGCGAGTTAGGTTTTTCAGTGACAAGCGGTATATCCAGCAATACGTAGACAGAGATCGCTTCTTCAACGACCAGTCGGGAGGCATACCAGAGGTTCCTTTCCCGGACGAGAATTGGGTAAGAACTCATTTCTTGGGAAACATCAACAACAGATCGAGCATTCATGCTCGGCGCTGGATGCTCGAGGACCGATATGGTTCCGTGCTCTCCTTCTTGCCCTAATGGTCGTCGGCCACAATCCATCCTCGGCCCCTGGTGGCTTGCCGCCCAACACCCTGCTCCGGCGGACAAGCGGACGTAGCCCGGTTGTATGCTGCGCTCACGAACCGTTAGGCGACGCAAGAGAGCGCTGTGGCGGGCACTAAGCACTGGATCGAGGGGATGCGGTCGATGGAGTCTGCGTTCATCAACGCCTAGCGGTGCATCGAGTGGCAAGCAACCGTGAGTTTTTTGCCGTGGATGTCTAGCAGGCAATTGGCCTTGTAAGTCAGGTGGTTCGCGATATTGACGACGCTGTGCCATCGTGAGTCGAAAGAATCATCATCCGGTGCGCGGCCAAACCAATCGATTGAGCCGGCGGTTCTGCTGCGTTTCGACTCGGATCGCGCGGTAGACGCCGAATGCGCGTGGCTGAACTCAAGCTTCGTCAGGCAAATGTCGCGCGTTTACGTGCTTGACCCGCGAGAGCGTGTTTCCGCGAGCTTTTCTGCTCAGGGGATCATGGCGACCTTGGGCGCGGAGCTCGACGGAGTTGTCGAGGGCGAGGTGCGGATTGCTCTTCTTCCGCGGCCGGAGCTGTCGCAGCAGCACGGCTACGTTCATGCCGGCGTCCTCACCACCGTGTTGGATAGCGCCTGCGGCTACGCCGCGTTGACGGTTGCACCCGCCGGACACGAGGTTCTCACCGTCGAGTTCAAGGTCAATTTCCTCCGGCCCGCGGTCGCTGACCGGTTCGTGGCGATCGGCAAGGTAATCAAGGCGGGCAAGACCCTGACAGTCTGTCAGGGCGAGGTCGTTGGCGAGCGCGGCTCGCGCCGGGAAGTCATCGCCGTCATGCAGGCCACCATCATCCATGTCCCGGGTAATGCCTGAAAGTTCGCAACTCGTCGATTGCCAAGCTTCAACAGCAGATGGAGACTCCTCGAATGGCTACGGATGAATCGTTCGTCGAGCACGTCCTGGACGTGGCGGCACTCGGTTCGCGACTGACCAGCCGCAAGATGTTCGGTGAATTCGGCTTTCACCTCGATGGGAAGTTTGTCGCCATGGCCTGCGACAACAGCTTCTTCCTCAAGCACACCGCTGCGATCGCCGCCCACGGGCTCGACCTCCCCACTCGACCACCCTATCCCGGTGCCAAGCCCTATCCCGTGGCAGATGAGTTGCTCGACACCCCGGAGACCCTCAAGAAGGTGCTCCTCGACACTGCCGATTCCCTCCCGGAATCGAAGCCGGGACGGTCCAGCAAACGAAAGGGCTGAGAAGCGCGCGCTGGCCTTCTGCGTTGACGGACTCGGGATCACGATCGGGAACCGGTGGGAGCCCGAGGTTCGGCCGCAGGGGCAGCGTCGGTGCCTTCCGCTTGTAGGATGATCGAATGACCGCCACCAATCAGGCTGCCGAGCGCTTGGATTCTGAAATCCAGGAGCATCGGGAGGCGCTTCGGCGTTTCCTTGCGTCGGCCGAATCTCTCGCTGCGGAGGCCTGGAATGCACAGCCTCGGCCGGAGCAGTGGACACCGGCGCAGATAGCCGAGCACTTGCGTCTCTCGTATCACGTGGTCCGTTCAGAGCTGTCGGGTCAGACGGGGTTCCGCGTGCGGTCGAGCCGGTGGCAGCAGCTTCTCTTCCGACTCCTGTACCTGCCGAGGATTCTCAAGAGCGGCCGCTTTCCGAAAGGAGTGCCCGCCGTTCGCGAGATCCGTCCCGAGAACGGACCGTTCGATCGGAAGGAACTGCTGGATGCACTTCGTACCGAGGGCGAGCAGCTCATCGCGCTGATCCAAGCCATACCCTTCGGCCAGGGAGCGTCGATCACGCACCCGTTTCTAGGCAAGCTTGGGCTCCTGGACGGAGTCCGCCTCGCCACACAGCACATCCGACATCACCAGAAGCAGTTGGTCGGGACCGGTGTAGCCTCAGCGTAACTTCGGAGGCGTGGCATGAGCCGACTTGCGGCCGGGAGCGATTCGCTGCTGGTTTCCTATCTGGCGCTGCGCAGGGCGATCGGGATGATCGGCGTGGCGCTGCCCTTCGCGCTGGCGCTCGGCGCGATCGCCGCCGGGAACGCGGGAGTGCAGCGCTCGGTGAGCGCCTACTACTACACCGCCATGGGCGACGTCCTGGTGGGGAGCCTGTGCGCGATTGGCGTCTTCCTCCTCTCCTACCAGGGCTACGAGCCGAAAGACAGCATCGCCGGCAACCTGGCCTGCGTCTTCGCGCTCGGCGTCGCGCTCTGTCCGACGACTCCGCTCGCGAACGCCACGCGGGCGGACGAGATCGTCGGCGCGCTGCACCTCGTTTTCGCGGCCCTGCTGTTCCTCACCCTCGCCTACTTTTCTCTCGTCCTCTTCCGCAAGACCGACGCGACGAAGACGCCGACGCCGCGGAAGCTGCAGCGGAACCGGGTGTACACGTTCTGCGGCTATGCGATCCTCGCCTGCATCGTGCTGATCGCCGCCGTCGCTCTCCTCCGCGACGACTCGCCGATCCGGCAGCTCCAGCCAGTCTTCTGGCTCGAAGCGACCGCCGTCGTCGCCTTCGGCTTCTCCTGGCTGACCAAGGGCGAAGCGCTCCTCGCCGACGAGTGAGAGTCCGCAGAACG
>ERZ1292633.2485-Hain-H41-02um-R1-2485-length-18816-cov-6_pt1 | contig 14103 bp, 9 predicted proteins | sample MGYA00564406_ERZ1292633 | MGnify/ENA primary metagenome ERZ1292633 (study PRJEB36523, sample SAMEA6512639) | groundwater metagenome | collected 2019-01-08 | study: AquaDiva: Metagenomics assemblies of 32 groundwater samples
AAGCCAAGGTGGCATAATGAGACAGGTGACCGGCACAAAACCGTCACAAGTCCAATGCACGCTTAACACATGTTCGGTTGTTACCGCGCCCACAGGCACATCATAGATCGATTGAGCATAGGTCTTGATGGTATTGCGCCATTGCTGGCGATGTTTGGGATTTTTGAAGCCGCCTTCAATGTCATCGATCAACGCCTCAGCAAAAGCACCAAAGCTGGTCACCTGTCGCTGTTTGGCCATTGTCCGTTCAAAGCGTGGATCTTTACCGTTGACCAACAGCGAGCGTATCTCAGCGGCTTTCTCGCGCGCCAGAGCCAGCGGCACATCATGCACAATGCCCAGACCAAGCTCAAACCGCTTACTTTCAAACGTTCCGATAAAGATCCAAGTACGTCCAGCAGGCCGAACACGTAGGTATAATCCGCCACCATCAGAATAGAGTCCGACGCCTGTAAGCGAGACCACCTGTCGAACTGAAAGTTTGTTACGCGCGCGCGAGGCCATTTTTTCGTGATAGCAAACCTCCGCCATCATTTCTAGCCATAATTTAAGCCATAGCTTTGGAAGCGGTTTGACCCGTTCTCTGGCGCACTGCCGTGAACTTGAAATCTCAACAAAATGGCCGTCAACAGCCATTTTTTAACGTTCATCCGAGTTCGCGAAAAATCGTGAAAGTACAGTAAATGGCGGAGCGGCAGGGATTCGAACCCTGGATGAGCTTTTGACCCATACTCACTTTCCAGGCGAGCGCCTTCGACCACTCGGCCACCGCTCCGCATTGCTTGGAAAGAATGCGCCCTAGCTTTTGACGCACGCTTTCGCAAGCGGGCAGACTGTGGCAGGGTGCGCGGATGAAAACTTTGCTCATCCCGTTCGTCGCGCTGGCATCGCTTGGTGCAGCACCCGCCCCCAAACCTGCTTTGGCGCCGTCAGAGATTGTGGCGGCGGCACCCGCCTCTGATTGGATCGCGATTGCGCCTGCGGATATGCTGGTGATGACGCTGGCGAATGGCAAGCAGGCGGTGATCCAGCTTATGCCGCCGCCGTTTAGCCAAGGGTGGATCGGCAACATCCGCAAACTTGCCGCCGCGCATTGGTGGGACGGGCTGAGCATCAACCGGGTGCAGGATAATTATGTCGTCCAATGGGGCGATGCGAACGAGAAGAAGGCGCTGCCTGCAGGGTTGGTGAGCGTGGGGGAGGGCGAGTATTCTAGCGCGAAATCAGACGTGCTAAAACTTTCTTCACTTCCGATTGAGTCTAATAAAGGACAACAGCCCCTTCACTCGGTTGATGAAATTATCAAAGAAGTAACTGCCGACTGGGCTAAGGCTTATAAAAAATCGGGACTGGCAGCATATGGTGATTCAGACGCGTATTCCGACGTCACGGGCATCTTAAAAGGATGGCCTGTAGCGCTCGATGACGAAAACATCTGGCCCGTCCACTGCTACAGCATGGTCGGTGTTGGCCGCAATCTTTCGCCCGACACGGGATCGGGTGCGGAGCTATACACCGTTATCGGTCACGCCCCGCGCCATCTTGATCGCAATATCGCGGTCGTTGGCCGGGTGATCAGCGGGATTGAAAATCTTTCCAGCCTGCCGCGCGGCACGGGTGCGCTCGGTTTTTACGAGAAAGCAGAGGAGCGCGTGGGCATCATATCAATCCGGCTGGCGAGCGAGCTGCCCACCGCCGATCAACCGCGTTTTGAATATCTTTCGACGGACAGCAAAAGCTTTGCCACCTACGCCGATGCCCGCGCCAATCGCCGCGATGCGTTTTTCAACGTGCCAGCGGGCGGCGCTGATATCTGCAACATTCCGGTGCCAGTGCGAAAGAAACCTTAACCCGCGATCTGGCGGAGCGCTTTTTTCATCAGGGCTTCGTCATGATCGACCGCGCCAATCACCGCGACATGATCGCCGTCGATCCGCCGCGCGAACAGCATAACAAATTCTTCGCTGCCTGCCATTTCGACAATGCCCTTGGGTGCAATCTGGCGCGCCTTGTCGAGAAGCAAATTGGCCTTGGCCGCTTTTGGTTCGGGTCGCCGCGCCGCGCGTTCGCTGGTGATTATGGCTTTGAGGCCGCCCGCTGTACGGTTAAGCAACGGCAGGACTTCGCCCTTTGCCAGGCTTGTCCGCTTTGCGTGGCCCAGCACCAGCGCATATTCAGCGAGCCGCGTTTTATCATGATCAATCCCGAAAACGAGCTTGACGATAGGCGTCATCGGCGCACGTTCCTGCACCGCAATCCCGCTATCGGCGAGCAGTTCGGCATAGTCTTCGGCGTTTGCTTCAGCTTCAAGCGCAAAATCATAGGCACGCGAAAGCGCCTGATAGAGCGCTGTGCGGCTCCGTTGGTCGGCATCAACGGCTGATTCGGCCGAAACACGCGCTGCGGCAAGCCAATCGCCGAGCGATTCTGTGCCATCGGGAAGAAAGTCATCCTCTTCAAATGCCAAATCCTCACCATAATCGGCGACACCGAGAACGTCGGCACGCGGGGTAATGCACGGCTCTTCGTCGCGCGCGCTTGGGCCGTCTGCCCAAACGGGAATGGGTTCGCTGTGGCGTGGAAGGTTCGCCTGAAGTGCACGTTCAACTTCATCGGCCAGGCCGGCAATCATCCCGGCGTCGGCCACCTCTTTCCAGTTAATTACGCCGTAAATGAAATCAATCGTGTCATCATCAGAGGAAAAGGGCATCAGAATGCCACGATACATGGTGTTATTGCCACGGTGATTGACAAATTCGGCTTCGAAGCCAATCGGCGCACAGTTGGCGATAATTTGAAGATAATGGTCGGTCAGCCGCGAAAGCAGCGAACGACTCGGAATTTCGCTTGCACTGATCAGTTCTGCAGGGAGATTACATTCATCGCGTATGGCTGAACCAAGATAGGTCATCGTCGGATTTTCGACGCCGCCAGTGAAATCAAGCAAAACGCTGTTCGCCGAAAAATCTGTCAGGCTCGCAGGATCAAGATCCTCAACCGAAGGATAGGCACGACCATCAAGCAACGAAACCCAGTAATTATAGGCGCGCACATGCATCCGCCGTTCGTCGGTACCGATCCCGATTGGTGTATCAACGCCTTCATCATGATACGATGATTGCACGGCGTCCCCTTCGTGATTGAAAACCCCTGTTCCGTCCATCACAATTGCCCTTACTCAACCGACATAATCTCTACACCCACTCTGCACCCGTCATGGTTGACGAAGAGTTAAGAAGAGAGTCGTTTGGCCAAATTCTGTAGGGTGGCGGATGTAAATTGCGGGCTGGCCTGATCACGATACTTGTTTTGACCAAAACACCTGTGTAAGGCCGCGCTCAGCGTATTTCCATGCCGCCTTAGCTCAGTTGGTAGAGCATCGCATTCGTAATGCGGGGGTCGTAGGTTCGAATCCTATAGGCGGCACCATGGTTTTTCGAACCCGCGATCTCACCATATTGCCATAGGCTCCCTGTGCCGCATGATATGCCGGCACTCCTCCACGACATGTGTTCTTCATTTTTGGTGAAGCAGCGCCTAATGTGGCGCTTGACACGGTGGAGGCTTACGCATGACGATCCTGGTAATTGATGAAGGCACAACCTCGACACGGGCAATGCTTTTCTCGCCAGATGGAAAAATGCTTGGCAGCGCGCAAGAACCACTCACCCAGCATTACCCCTCGCCCGGCCTTGTCGAACATGATGCCGCAGAGATTTGGACAAAGACGCTTGCCTGTACACAAGCGATGGTCGCGCGGGCGGGCGGTGCAGGCCGGATCAGCGCGATTGGCATCACCAATCAGCGCGAAACAATTGTCTTTTGGGATCGGCGGACTGGTGAGCCACTCGCACCCGCAATCGTCTGGCAGGATCGGCGCACCGCTGATGATTGTGCGCGGTTCAAAACCGCCGGGCATGAACCAAGCGTGCAAGCCAAAACCGGACTGCTGCTTGATCCCTATTTTTCGGGTAGCAAGATTGGCTGGGCGCTCAAAAATTGGCCCCAATTGAAAGACGCAGGCGAAAATCTCGCCGTGGGCACAGTCGAAAGCTATCTGGTTTATCGGCTGACGGGCGGTGCACATGTCAGCGACGCCACCAATGCCTCGCGCACCGCGCTGATGGCGATTGGTAGCAGCGGTTGGGATGATGGGCTCCTCAGCCTCTTCGATGTCCCGCGCAGCATTTTGCCTGAAATCGTCGATTGTGCAGGCGATATCGGGGTCACCCTACCCGAAATGTTCGGCGGCCCGATCAAAATCACCGGCATGGCTGGCGATCAGCAAGCCGCGACTATCGGCCAAGCCTGCCTTGATCCCGGCCAAACCAAAGCCACCTTTGGCACCGGCGCGTTCATTCTTACACAAACAGGCCGGAAACTCCCCCAATCACGACATAAGCTGCTCTCAACCATCGCATGGCAATTGGGCGGAGAGCGCCACTATGCGCTTGAAGGCTCGGTCTTTGTCGCTGGCAGCCTGATCCAATGGCTGCGTGACGACCTCGGCCTTATCGCTCAAGCACCCGAAACAGAGCCGCTCGCACGCAGTGTGGCGGATAATGGCGGGGTCTATGTCGTGCCCGCACTTTCAGGCCTCGGCGCGCCTTATTGGCGGCCTGATGCGCGCGGTACAATCACTGGCCTAAGCTTTTCCGCCAAAAAGGCGCATATTGCGCGCGCTGCATTGGAAGCAATGGCGCATCAGGCGCATGATCTCAAAACCGCATATGCCGCCGACGGGTGCGACTGGCAGGAATTGCGCATCGATGGTGGTATGGTCGCCAACGATTGGATGGCGCAGGATTTGGCGGACATGCTGAATATCACTGTCGAGCGCCCCGCTTTTATCGAAACAACCGCGCTTGGCGCGGCAATGCTTGCGGCGGTTGGCGCGGGCATCTATCCGTCGCTGAAAGACGCAGCGGTAATGCGCGGCACAGTTGGGCAATTTGGGCCCAATATAGCGCCTGAAGTGCGGGCTCAGCGGCTGAGTGGCTGGGCGCACGCTATCGCACAAACTTTGAATTGAGACATAATAGGGCGATGTGACCGCGAAGATCACGCGAGCGAAACCTTCGGTAGATATTGCCTTTGGCTGTGCTGACGTTAAAAGTGAACAACATGGGAACTTCAGACTCGGGCAATATCGCATATGTTGTTGCGATCGGCTATTTACTCGGCGCAATCCCGTTTGGCCTCATCCTCACACGACTGTTTGGCGCGGGCGATTTGCGCACGATAGGATCAGGCAATATCGGCGCGACCAATGTGCTGCGCACCGGGCGCAAAGGGCTCGCAGCGGGCACGCTGCTGCTTGACATGGGCAAGGGCGCTGCGGCGGTCTGCATTGCGCGGATGATTATGCCAGAGCTTGCGCTGGTTGGCGGGCTCGCAGCCTTTCTCGGGCATTGCTATCCGGTGTGGCTCAAATTCAATGGCGGTAAAGGTGTGGCGACCATGCTTGGCATATCGCTGGCGTTTAACTGGATCATTGGGCTGGTTTTTGCCGCTGTCTGGCTCGGCGCGCTTGCGGTTACGCGGATTTCCTCGATCAGTGGAATGGCGGCGGCAGTCGCAGCGCCAATCGCCGCGTTTGGGCTGTACGGCTGGCATCCTGCAAAAATGCTTGGGTTGATGGCGATTGTCGTTCTGTGGAAACACCGTGAGAATATCGCGCGCATCCGGGCAGGCAGCGAACCAAAGGTCGGCGCGAAAGCGTGACCACTGCTGCCGAACAGGATTTGCTTGATCGGCTTCGGCTGATCCGTTCGGCCAACATCGGGCCGGTCAGCTATTTTCAGCTTCTCGCCCGCTTCGGTAATGCCGCTGCGGCCCTCGCCGCAATCCCCCAGCTTGCCGCGCGCAGTGGCGGCAAAGCCCCGCGCATTGCCGATCTCAACGATGTCGCCGCAGAAATTGATGCGGTTCAACGGCTCGGCGCGCGTTACCTGTTCCTTGGGCAGGGGCTGTATCCGTCATTACTTGCCGAGATTGACTCCGCCCCGCCTGCCCTCATCGTGCGTGGTGATCTGAGCCTGCTTGAACGCCCCGCGATAGCGATTGTCGGTGCGCGCAATGCCTCGGCAGCGGCGTGCCGCTTTGCGCGTGATCTGGCACGCGGCTTGGCTGACGAAGGCGTGCTTATCGTCTCCGGCCTTGCGCGCGGGATTGATAGCGCAGCGCATCAGGGTGCACTCGATGGCGGCACCGCAGGCGTCATCGCGAGCGGGATCGACATCACCTATCCGCCCGAAAATAAGGCACTTCAAGAACAGATCGCCACCCGGGGGCTGCTGATCGCCGAACAGCCGCCGGGGCGTGAACCGCTTGCGCGCCACTTCCCCTATCGTAACCGGATCATCGCCGGGATGGCGCTCGGCACGGTGGTGGTTGAAGCCGCGCCAAAATCGGGTTCGCTCATCACTGCGCGGCTCGCGGCTGAAGCAGGCCGCGAGGTGATGGCCGTCCCCGGTTCGCCGCTTGATCCGCGTGCGCAGGGGTGCAACAGCCTCATCCGTGACGGCGCAACGCTCATTCAATCGGTCGCCGATGTCCTTGAAACAATCCGGCCCATCGCCTCAATGATGGCCGCACCGACGAGCAGCTTCCGCGCCGAGCCCGTCTCCGCCGATGCCTCGGATGACGAACGTGGGATTGTGCAAAACCTGCTAAGCCATGCCCCCGTGCAGGTCGATGAAATCATCCGCCAGTCAAGTCTGGCACCTGCAACCGTGCAAACCATCCTCCTCGAACTCGAACTCGGCGGACGGTTGGAGCGCCATGCGGGCGGGCGGGTCAGTCTTGGCTAACCCCGAATTCCGCCATTGCAGCACGGTCAATCGCCAAGTACACGCTGTCACACCAGCCGATATGCGTTTCAAACGTCCGCTCGGCGCGGCCGGTTTCGCGAAAGCCCAATTTCTCGACAAGGCGCACCGAAGCGTTATTACGCGGATCAATATCCGTAGTGAGCACAGCAATATCGGGTCGGGTTCGCCAGATATGGCCAAGAAACGCACGCACAGCCTCTGTTGCGATTCCACAACCCCAGAAATCGGGATGGAGGATATAGCCAAATTCGGGGAGCCGATAGGCACCCACCTTCCCCGCAAGCCGTCCGTCAATCTCGACGATAAAATCCTCGCTGACGCTTTGCCCCGCCCCAACCATATCTGCAATCCATCCCTTGGTCTGCGCAAACACACTGTGCGGGGGCGACGACCAGTAGCGCATGGCCGCCTCATTTGAGAGTATCTTATGCATTTCTGTCGCATCATCCATCCGCGCGCGGCGGAGCAAAAGACGTTTTGTTTTGATCATGATTTGCATCTTGACGATAAATGATTCATTCCGCCACCCTCGCGCGTACACGTGAGAGAGATTTTTGCCCCATGAAACTTGTTGTCGTTGAATCCCCTGCCAAGGCCAAAACCATCGAGAAATATCTCGGCCCTGGCTTCCGCGTGCTGGCCTCGTTCGGCCATGTCCGCGATCTACCGCCCAAGGATGGCTCGGTTGACCCCGACAATGGCTTTGAAATGCTGTGGGATACCTATGCCGACAAGGCCCGCCAGCTCAAAGCCATCACCGATGAAGCCAAGGGCGCGGACACGCTGATCCTCGCGACTGACCCTGACCGGGAGGGTGAGGCGATTAGCTGGCACGTTCAGGAGGTGCTCGCCAAAAAGAAAGCACTGCCCAAGCATGTCGAGCGCGTCACCTTCAACGCGATCACCAAAGCCGCCGTGCTTGAGGCAATGGCCAAACCACGCGAGCTCGACCATGATCTGATCGATGCCTATCGCGCGCGCCGTGCACTCGATTATCTCGTCGGCTTCACGCTGTCGCCAGTGCTGTGGCGCAAGCTGCCCGGCGCGAAGTCGGCAGGGCGCGTGCAATCGGTTGCGCTGCGGCTGGTGGTTGACCGTGAGCGCGAAATTGAGGCGTTTAACCCGCAAGAATATTGGTCGGTTGTCGCCAATATGGAATATGATAGCGTCAGTTTTATTGCCCGTTTAGTTCGTCATAAGGGTGAGAAAATTGATCGGCTGACCATCGGCAATGCAGGCGATGCTGCCTCTGCCAAGGCGGCGGTTGAGGCGGGTCGCTTCATCGTGGCGAGTGTTGAAACCAAACCACTCACACGCAATCCGCCGCCGCCCTTCACCACCTCGACGCTCCAGCAGGAGGCCGCGCGCAAGCTTGGTTTCGCCGCCAGCCATACGATGCGCGTCGCCCAAGGCCTGTATGAAGACGGCGCGATCACCTACATGCGTACTGACGGCGTGCAGATGGACACATCCGCAATTTCGGCGGCGCGCGGGGCCATTGCCAATCGCTATGATGCCTCTTATGTACCTGATAAGCCGCGCATCTATCAAACCAAAGCGAAGAACGCACAGGAAGCGCATGAAGCGATCCGCCCAACCGACTTCGCCAAGGATAAGGCGGGCAGCGGTGATCACGCGCGGCTGTATGATCTGATCTTCAAACGCGCGATGGCGAGCCAGATGGCCTCCGCCCGGCTTGAGCGCACCACGGTCGAGATGAGCGATGCGACTGGCCAGACGGGCCTGCGTGCCACCGGCCAAGTCGTGCTCTTCCCCGGTTATCTCGCGCTCTATGAAGAAGGCCAGGATGATGAGGGCGATGAAGATGCCCGCCGCTTGCCGATGCTCAAATCGGGCGATGCCCCAGCGAAAAAGTCGGTTGAGAGCGAGCAGCATTTTACCCAGCCGCCGCCGCGCTTTTCAGAGGCCAGTCTGGTTAAAAAAATGGAGGAGCTTGGCATTGGCCGCCCCTCGACCTACGCTTCGGTGCTTCAGGTCTTGAAAGACCGTGACTATGTCAGCGTCGATAAAAACCGCTTTACGCCTAACGAAAGCGGGCGGCTCGTCACGGCATTTCTTGAGCGTTATTTTGAGCGTTACGTCGCCTATGATTATACCGCCGGGCTAGAGGATAGCCTTGACGATGTTTCGGGCGGACGGGCGCAGTGGCAGGATGTGCTTGCTGAATTCTGGAAGGATTTCAAACCTAAAACCGTCGAGGTGATGGAGCAGAAACCGTCCGAAGTGACCGCCGCACTTGATGTATTCCTCGGCGACTATCTGTTTCCGCCGAAGGAGGATGGCAGCGATCCGCGCCAATGCCCGCTGTGCAGCGACGGCAAACTCTCGCTTCGCGGTGGCCGTTTCGGCGCGTTCATCGCGTGCGCCAACTATCCTGAATGCAAATATACCCGCAAATTCGCCCAAGCGGGCGCGGCGGACGGCGGCGCGGATACTGGCCCCGAAATCCTTGGGAAACATCCCGAAATGGGAGTCGATATCACGCGCAAGTCAGGGCGGTTCGGACCCTATGTCGAAATGCCGCGCGGCGAAGGTGAAAAACCCAAAATGGCCTCAATCCCCAAGGATATTCCCGGCGAAGAATTTGGCCTGGAATGGGCGATCAAACTGCTCAGCCTGCCGCGCGTCATCGGCGATCATCCAGAGACTGGCAAACCGATCAGCGCCGCGATTGGCCGCTATGGCCCCTATTTGATCCACGACGGCAAATATGGCCGCCTCCAGAGCACCGCAGACGTGTTTGAAACCGGCATGAACGCCGCCGTCGTCAAACTCGCCGAGGCCGCCGCTGGCGGCAACCGGGGCCGGGGTGCGGCGCGTGAGCCTTTGAAGGTTTTGGGCGCGCATCCACGAACCGATCTGGAACTAAAAATCATGGAAGGCCGATTCGGCCCCTATGTCACCGACGGCACCACCAACGCGACGCTTCCCAAAACCGTAACCCCCGAAGCGTTGACGCTTGAGGAGGCCGCCCAACTGATCGACGACCGCGCCGCCAAGGGGCCAGGGATCGGCAAGAAGAAAAAGGCCGCTCCCAAAAAGGCGGCGGTGAAGAAAGCGCCTGCCAAGAAGAAGGTCGTGAAGAAACCGACAGCCACCAAAAAATAATCCTCTCCCGCAAGGGGAGAGGGACTACCCAATCGCCTCGCTCGCCTCAAGCCAGACCGCTTCCGCCGCATCAATCTTTTCGCTCACTTCCGCGCGCAATTTCATCAGGTCAGTCATTGAGAGTTTGGCATCGGGCCCTTCGGCTGACGACGGATCGAACATTGCACGCTCAATCGCGCTGCGGCGTTCGGTGAGTTTGGCGAGCGTTGCCTCGGCAGTTGACGCGGCCTTGCGCGCGGCGGCTTCCTTTTCACGGGCTGCCGCTGCGGCTTTGCGTTCTTCCTTTTTGTCGCGTTTGGGGGCGTCGGTTTTGACCGCGCCCTTCAAGATCAGGTCGGTATAATCATCAAGGCTGCCGCTAAATTCATTGGCCTGCCCGCCGTCGACCAGCACCAGCCGGTCGGCGGTCAGCTCGATCATGTGGCGATCATGGCTGACGATCACGACCGCGCCTTCATAGGCGTTGAGCGCCTGCACCAGCGCCTCACGCGCGTCGACATCCAAATGGTTGGTCGGCTCATCAAGGATCAGCATGTGCGGCGCTTCACGCGTAATCAGCGCAAGTGCGAGCCGTGCGCGTTCGCCGCCGGAGAGCTTTCCAACCAATGTGGTTGCTTTTGCGCCTGAAAAGCCGAACCGGCCAAGCTGTCCGCGCACCGCGCCGGGCGAGGCACCCTTCATCATCCGCGTCATATGCTCAAGCGGGGTGTCGGTCGTGTCTAGTTCCTCAACCTGATATTGGGTGAAATAGCCGACGCGCATTTTGCCGCTGACGGTCATATCACCTTCCATTGCGGGAAGCTGCGCCGAAAGCAGCCGTGCGAGCGTCGTTTTGCCATTGCCGTTGCGGCCCAAGAGCGCGATCCGCTCATCGGGGTCAATCCGCAGGTTGAGCTTGCGCAGGATCGGCTTTTCCGCCTCATAACCGACGGCGGCCATATCAAGCGTGACGAGCGGTGGCTTCAGTTCATCGGGGCTCGGAAAATCAAAGCTCAGCGTCGGGTCTTCGCTCGCCGCCGCAATGGGCTGCATTTTCTCAAGCATTTTGGCGCGGCTTTGCGCTTGCTTGGCGGTTGAGGCGCGGGCCGAATTGCGCGCGATATAATCCTGTAGCTTGGCACGCTGGGCGTCTTGGGCCGCGCGGGCCGAGGCAAGCTGCGCAAGCCGCTCGGCGCGCTGGCGCTCAAATGCGTCATAACCACCGGGGTAAAGCGTCGTCTTGCCACCCTCAAGATGGAGGATATGATCGACGACATTGTTGAGCAGATCGCGTTCATGGCTGATGAGCACCATCGTCGCGCGCGTGCCCTTGAGGAAGCTCTCAAGCCACATCGTCGCTTCAAGATCGAGATGGTTTGAGGGCTCATCAAGCAGCAGAATGTCCGGCTCGGAGAAGAGCAGCGCCGCGAGGGCCACACGCATTTTCCAGCCGCCTGAATAGCTGTCAAGCGGGCGGTGCTGCATCGCTTCATCAAAACCAAGGCCGACCAATATCCGTGCGGCGCGCGCTGGTGCGGCATGGGCGTCAATCGCGATCAACCGTTCATGAATTTCACCAATCCGGTGATGATCCTGCGTATGCGTTTCCTCATCGAGCAGCGCCGCGCGTTCTACATCGGCGGCGAGCACAGCTTCAAACGGCGTCGTCTGGCCCGCTGGGGCTTCCTGCGCGATATAGCCGATCCGCGCCGCCTTGGCCATGTCGATGCTGCCCTCGTCAGCCTCGCCCAGTTTGGCGATCACCTTCATCAGCGTCGTTTTGCCAGCGCCGTTGCGCCCGATCAGGCCAACACGCGCGCCCGTGGGCAGCGCGGCGGTCGCGCGGTCAAGAATAGTGCGCCCGCCAAGGCGCACGGTGATGCCGGAAATGTTGAGCATGGGCGTGCCCCTAGCCGATCAGCGCTTGCGCAGCAATGGGTTGCGATCTGGCCAAATGTTGTAATCGATTTTATCACTCAAAGAAGGCAAAGTTCACACCGTCCAATCGCCCATTTTCCGAGAAATCCTGATTGATAAAATCGATCAATGCCCAAGCGTCGCCACACATAGCACAAGGTTGAAAGGCTCTGGCCAGATTGAACATTTACGGAACATAACATATCTTGGAGGCTGTAGGAAATATCTCTGACTCAGTTCAATCGGGTGAATGACTTTCCCCCCTCCCCTTGCGGGAGAAGGGTGGGGTTAGAATGATACCCTTGCGCTCACTCTTACGTCCCTGCCAGCCAGCGGGGCGAAGTCTTTGAGGAAACTCGCCGCCCGCCGTGCGGTCACATCAAAGATATTATTGGCAGAGAACGTCAGGCTCAGCGCGCCATCTTCACCCAGCGGTTTGAAGCCAAGTGAGGCGTTGACCATCATATAGCCCTTGGTCGGGGTTTCAAACGCGGCGATGCGGTTTTGCTTGTTAACGCGCTCGATCTCGATGCGGCCATTCACGCGTGGGGACTGCGCCTCAAGCGCGCCGAGGATGCGGAGTGCGGGAATGCGGGCAACGGAGCCGCCGCCACCGCGCACCTTCGCACGCGTATAATCCGCAACGCCGTCAAGGTTGATCGTGAAATCGCGGATTTGGGCGATCTTGGCGCTGGCCTCAATCTCGGCCCCATAATAGCGCACGTCGGATTGGGCGAAGGCAAATACGGGCAAGTCATCCTCAATCGCGCCGGTCGGGTTTTCGATGATGAAGCCCTTGAAATCATTGCCGTAAACCGATGCCGAAATGCTATATCCCCTGCCCTTGCCGCGCAGCGTGAGTTCGGCACCCTTGCTCTTTTCCTTCTTGAAATCGGGATTGCCAACTTCAAATGCTTGCGTTCCGGCGTGCGGGCCGTTTGAGAATAACTCCTCCTGCGATGGCGCACGCTCGGTGTAGGATGTGTTGAGGCCAATGCGCCAACCGGGTGCAAATTCCACGCTCGCGCCAAGCGAGCCGGATATCGCGGTGAATGTCCGCCGGGCTTCGGCTGTGCCAAGGTCTGCATCTTCGCGTGCTGAAAGGATCGAACGCTCGATGCGCGCGCCTGCCTCGGCGCGGACGGTGCCAAGGTCGAACGATTGCAGCGTGAAGAGACCGTATTGCTGGGTATCGCTTGGCGGCAGAAATTTCTCATCGCCCACAATCACAAGGTCACGAATAAAAAATTGCCCGCCAAGCGCGCCCTGCCAGCCGCCGCGTTTGCGCTGGACAAGCTCAAACCGCCCTTCAAAGCCGTCATTGGCGAAGGTGGTGCCAATCGCGCCGTCTTCCTCAAGCTCATTATGCTTATATTTGGCATAGCCGCCCCGGAATTTGATTGCCTCAATCGGGCCGCTGGCGGGGTTTACTTCACCGCGCAGATCAACGCGGGTCTGCTTGGCATCAAGGCGGACCGCCTCCGCCTCAACCCCCGGCACAACAGAATATCGGATTGGCAGGCCGATGAGGCTATCATAACGGCTCACCGAAAAGCCTAGATTACCATTGCTGGTAATAATCGCGAGGCCGCCGGCAACATCAAAAGTACGCCCGGCACTGTTGGGGAGTTTACCCTTAAGATCGGCAAGCGCTGCAACATCCCCGTCGCCGCTGGCAATCGCTGCGGCCCGCAATTGCGGGGTTAGAACGAAGCCGCCAATATCAAGATCGCCGGTCTTCAAATAGCTGCCGTCGAAGTGGAGAATCACGCGCGAGGAAATCGGCAGATCAACCCGCCCGCCGCCTGAGCGTTCATTGGCAGCATCGCCGTAGGTGGCGCTCCCATCAAAATGGATTTTCTCATCAGTGATTCGGCGTGGGATGCGGCTATCAATCACGTTAACAACGCCGCCAATCGCTGAAGAGCCGAACAGCAAGGCCGATGGCCCGCGTAACACCTCAATCCGGTCAGCCGTCAGCGGATTGATCGCCACCGGATGATCAACGCTGGTGTTTGACACGTCAAAACTGCCGATCCCGTCGGACAGCACACGGACGCGCTCGCCCTGAAAGCCGCGCAGCACCGGGCGCGAGGCATTGGGGCCAAACGACGTCGCCGAAACACCCGCTTGCCGGCTGAGCGTTTCGCCGATTGTCGGGCGCAGTTCACGTACCAGATCATCGCCCGCAACCACTGACGTTCCCGCTAATATGTCTGAGCGGTCACGCGCGCAAATCGCGGTA
>ERZ1292633.3924-Hain-H41-02um-R1-3924-length-14102-cov-5_pt1 | contig 14102 bp, 11 predicted proteins | sample MGYA00564406_ERZ1292633 | MGnify/ENA primary metagenome ERZ1292633 (study PRJEB36523, sample SAMEA6512639) | groundwater metagenome | collected 2019-01-08 | study: AquaDiva: Metagenomics assemblies of 32 groundwater samples
GCGCCATTGCGCCGCGGTCGGTCGTGTCGCCTCCCCGCGCCAGGCAACCCACGCATAGAGGAGGCCCCCCGCGGCGATGTAGCGGACCCCCACCATGAGGAACGGGGGTATCGTCTCGATCGCGAATCGGATCGCGAGGTAGGTGGAGCCCCAGATCAGGTAGATGCAGGCGAACGCCAGCACGACCAGGGTCGTGGGGTCGGAGGAGTGCGTCGTGGCGGCGATCTTCATGGGTTGAACTTAGCGCGCGCGCTTGCGCCGCGCGCTCCGCTCCTTGCTCTCGAACTCGGCGCCCGTCGGGAGGGGAGCGTGCTCTTTCACGGTGGAGAGGACGATCGTCGTGCGCGTCGAGCGGATGCTCTTGATGGTGCCGATACCGTCGCGCAGGAGCGCGCCGAGCGCCTCGGTGCCGGCGACGCGGACCTTGACGAGATAGCAGTCCTCGCCGGCGACCTGGTGGACCTCCTGCACTTCGGGGAGGCGGGCGATCTCGCGCCCCGCTTCTAGCCCTCCGATTCGCTCCTCGGCGTGGACAAAAATGAAGGCTGCCAGCCCGGCGTCGAGGGCGCGGGGATCGATGCGCGGTTCGTAGCCCTGGATGACGCCGGTGCGCTCAAGCTTCCGGATCCGTTCGAGGACGGCGGAAGGGGCCAGCCCGACGCGGCGCGCGATCTCGGAATTCGGCGTGCGCGCGTTCTCCTGGAGGATGGCGAGGATCGTGCGGTCGGACGCGTCAAGCATCGGTTTTAACTCCTTTCAACAGAATGTTATTCATTAATCTAAGTGATTTCAAGACTATTATTCTGAAAATGACAGTTCATGGCGTACTGGACGAATCGAAGCCCGCGACTCCCGCCCGGGGAGTAGACTCTTGGGAGCGAGCAGCTTCCCGCACAACGGAGGCAAATCTCGATGTTCCTGCTACTCCTCGTCACGACCCTCGGCGTCGCGCTCTTCACGTCGTTCCTCGTCGTCTTCTTCTTCAAGAAGCCGATCCGACAGATCCTCGATCGCATCATTGGCGAGGAGATCGCGGAAGGGTGGCAGCGCTTCCTTCTCTTCGCCGTCTACGTCGTCGGCGTCTCCTCCGGCGTTCAGATCTGGAAACTGGAGCAGTATGTCCATCCGCAGCAAATGGGCCCGGACGGGAAGTCGACCATCCTCGCGCTCGACGGTCCCTCGATAGGCCTCGAGATCTACCGGACGATCATCCAGGTGTTGCAGGGCGTCGCCTGGGCGCTCCTCGTCTTCTTCGTGGTGGCGCTGATCGCCTTCGCCATCATCCGCCGGGCGGAAGGGCGGCGCGGCGAGGGGGGCGCGAAGTGAAGCGCAAACGTCGAAGCACGCTGCGCGTAAGGACGTTTCAATCCGTGAACACCATCATTCAGCCGGCACCGGGGGCGCAAGGTAGGAGACTATGGGACATGGATACTTCCAGGTCGTTCGTGCTCTCGTCTTCGTAGCGGTCCTTGCAGGCAGCACGGCGGTACACCCGACACCAACCGCCGCCCAGTACATGTACCTCGACGCCAACGGCGACGGGCTGCACACCGACGCGGACGTCGTCCCCGTGAGCGGGACGGTGACGTTCGACGTCTGGCTGGTGACCGACCAAGACCGCGACGGCAAACAGGCGAAGTGCGCCCAAGATCCTCAAACGCCGATGACGGTGAACTCGTACGAGTTCGTCCTTCGCGCGGTGAACGGCAGGATGGCTTGGACGGGCTTCATCAACCGCATGGAAAGCGCGACGACCTCCTTCGGGCAGGAGATGAGCGATCGCGAATATCACAACGGGATGGGAGGCGGGACCATCCTCCCCGCGGGACGTTACATTCTCGCAAGCGTCGCCGCGACCGTCCTCCGCGGGACTCCCGAGATCCAGGTCGTGGATCACGGCGCGACTCTCCCCGGCTATCAGATGACCTCGTTCGGCTGCCAGTGCCTCGGCGTCGATTTCGACAACACCCTGAAGCTTGGCCAGGAGTGGCAGGACGTGGACGGCCTGCCCTGGTCCGGCGTGCCGAACGTGGGGCCCGTGCTCGACCCGATCGCCAGCATGACCGTATCGGAAGCCGTCGTGCAGTCCCAGACGATCCACGCCTCAGATCCCGATGGCGACCCGGTCGGATTTGCGAAGCTGTCGGGACCCTCCTTCATGACGGTAACGACGGCCGATTCCGGAACGGGGGTCGCGACGGGTACCGTCTCTCTCGCCCCGAACTACACGCACGCCGGCGACTACACCGCCTCCGTTCAGATCACGGACGGCGCTCTGGAGGCGGCGGGGTCGTTCGCGATTCATGTTCTCAACGTGAACCGTCCGCCGCAGCTTACCCCGCCGCAGGACATGACCGTCACCGCGGGGAGCACGGTCGAGCAGTACCTCGATACGGGAGACTTCGACGGCCAAGTCGTCACCGTGACGAAACTCACAGGTCCCGCATTCTTCACGGTTGGATGGCGGCCCGAACAGTATCCATGGATCTTGCGCGTCTCCCCGGCGGCGGAAGCGGGAGGGACGCATCCCGCGTCGATCCGCGCCTCCGACGGGATCGACATCGTCGATGGGACCTTCACGATCTACGTCGTCGGGATGAATCATCCGCCGGTCTTCGCTCCCCTGGACCCAATCACCATGGCGGAGGGGGAAGTGGCGCTTCGTGCCCTTGGAACGACCGATTCGGACGGGGATCCCATCACGTTCACCAAAGCCGGCGGGCCGGCCTTCGTCTCCGTCGCCACCAATGATCCAGGCACGGGATCGGCGATCGGTTCGCTCGTAGCGCGCCCGACATTCGACGACGCGGGGTCGTACTCGGTCGTCGTGCGCGCCAACGACGGGCGGTCGACGTCGGAGGTAGCGGTGAACATTTCGGTCTCGGATGCCTATCCGGGCGACACGTCGTGGCGTATCGGGACGCTGGCCGCTTCGGAGGGGGATATCCTCCGGGCCACGCGGCTCGATGGATTGTTCATCGCCTATCAGACGCCGTCGCGATCGTACCTCTCGGTCTACTACACCGCCGATCCCGATCCGCCCGACTTTCCGACCATGCCGGCGGGCGGCGCCGTGGCGCTTTCCTCCGAGGCGGCCACGCGCGCCGAGGCCACGAGCGGACCGGCCGGGTGGTCGGTCTGGTTCCAGGCGCCGGTCGGGCAGCAGTTGGCCGCGGGAGTCTACTCCAACACCCAGACGAACCCGACTGCGGATTCGCCCGGGCTCGCGCTGATTCGAAACGGTTACATCCAACCTTCGCAACCCGGCGGCTCTTTCGAAATCCGCGACGTCACGTTCGGAACGCAGACCACCGTCGTATCCCTCTGGGCTACGTTCACGATTCCGCACTACAGCGGCACGGGCGCCTATCACGGAGAAGTTCGTTATCGCGCCTCCGGCATCCCTGTATCGATCGCGACGAAAAGCGCCCCTCTGGCGTTCGCGGGCGAAATAGTGGAGGTACCGGTGGAGGCGATCGCGGCCTCTCCTCCGGCTTCCCTGTCGGCGTCCGGGCTTCCCGCCGGCGCGACTTTCGAGCCGGGCGCGGCGGGGACCGCGACGCTACGGTGGACGCCGGGCTTCGACGTTGTGGGGAGCCGGATCGTCCGGTTCCACGCGCAGAGCGCGGGAGGCGACACGGCCTCGGCGCCCTCGACGATTCGGGTCGTGACGCGTTACCCCGTCGTCGCGCCGCTCGAGGGGAATCGGCTCCACGCGATCGTCTCGAACCTCGGCGCGATCGCCGATCTTCGGCCTGGTGCGGGAAACGTCCCCTCCTTCACTCACGTGAATGGCTCCGCGCTCCCCGCCGCGACCTCCGCCGGCATCATGCTCGGAGCGCTCGTGGGGGGAGACCTGCGAATGGCTGTCGGGGGAGGCGACGGTGAATTCGTGCCGGGCCCCATGAACAACGGGGAGCCCTCGGCGCCCGATCCCCGGTTCAAGAACTACAGGATTCGAGCCGGACATCCGGAAGACTTCGACTGGGTGGAGTGGCCCACCGGGCAGGGCGCGCCCGAGGACGCCTTCGGAAGCCCGGGGCTTCAGGGCCGCGAGATGGTCTGGAGCGTCTATAACGACGCCGATGCGCTGGCCCACACCGATCAGGCCGGCGGGACCGCGCCGCTTGGTGTGGAAGTCCGGCAATCCTCCTTTGCCCGGCTCTCACCGGGGGTGGAGGAGGATGCCGTTCATCTGCGATACCGCCTCACGAACCAAAGTCCCCAGGCCTGGACCGGGGCCTACTTCTCGTTCGCGTTTTTCCCGCAGTTCTGGGAGGCGGCCGGCCATGTCGGCGTCCAGTTCAACGAGTTCGCGGGCTGCGACACGACCCTCGAAATGGCCTACGCCTACTCCCGGGAGGAGAGGCTCGTCTCCGACGGGGGCCCTCCAGGCGCGGTGGGGGTCATGTTGATCGAGGGACCGAAGGTGGCGGGCGTCGGCGTGACCGACACGCTCGGCATGTCGTCGTGCCGCATGCCCCGATGCGGCCCCGCCAGCGCGGCCGAATCGTACGACGTGCTTCAGGGCCTGAGCGCCGGCGGCATCCCACTCCATGAATACGGTGATCCGGGCCGGCCGGTCACGCGCTTCGAGTACACCGGCGATCCGGTTCGCGGCGAGGGATGGCTCGATCCCTCTCCCGTCAGCTGCTCTTCGGAGCAGATTTTCCTCAACACAGGGCCCTTCACGCTCCCCGCCGGAGAGAGCCAGGAACTCGAGTACGTGGTCCTCTACGCGAGAGGCGCCGATCGGCTCGGATCGGTCTTCGCGCTCCGACAAGCGGCGCGGGAACTGCGCGGGTACTTCCCGGGTCCGAACACCATGCCGGCCTACATCGAACCGCCCGACGTCGTTCCGGGAGTCGAAGCGGAATCGCTCGCCATCGATCTTCAGGGATTCGACATGGACGGCGACGAACTCTACATCACGGCCTCCCCCCTGCCGGAGGGGGCCACGATCCGGATGATTTCGAAGCAAACGGCGCTATTCGCGTGGAGACCGCCCTATGGATCGGAGGGTTCGTATCCCCTCCAGGTCGTCGTGACCGATGGTCGAAGCGCTTCTTACGAGGCGCCCATGCTGATCACGGTGGCGCACGGAAACTACCCGCCGGTAGCCGATGGCGGGTCCGGCTACTGCTCCTTCGCCGGGGAAATCATGTTCGACGGAAGCGCCTCGTACGACCCGGAAGGCGACCCGCTCACCTTCCACTGGGAGTTCGGGGACGGCGAGGCGGCCGACGGCATGACGGTGTTACATTATTATGCTGAGATCCGCGACTACGCGGCCTCGCTCACAGTCTCGGATCCATCACACTCGAGCACCGCGGATGTGATCGTGAGCGCCTGTGTTCCGAGCGCCGCGGATGGAATCGAAGCTACCCCAGCAGGCATCCTCCGGCTCGATTCTCGCAATTCACACTACCGGCTCCGTGTCACATTCACGGGAGATGGGGGACCAGGATTCGAGCCGGACTTGACCGGGTTCCGCCTCCATCGCGTGGCGCCGGCTCCTCCGCGTGATCGTGCCGAGACCGTCCTGTCGGCCGACGTCCAGGCTTCGACGTGGACGACGCCAGAATCGGCGACGGGAGAGCTCGAACTCGCGTTTGGCCTGGATGGTCTTCGCAGCATGCTCGCCGATCTCCCGGCGGGCGTCACGGAAGCGCGTCTGCGACTCGCGGGGCGCCGCGTCAGTGGCGCGGCCTTCGAACTTGAACTCGTGCTCTCCGTGGACGCAGGGCGCCGACCGCTGGAGCTCGGAGTCGCTCCCAACCCATTCAACCCGGTCGGAACCATTTCATTCAGAACGACCCGTCCGGGAAGCGCCCGCATTACGGTTCACGATCCCTCGGGCCGCCGGGTCGCGACGCTCCTCGACGAGAGCTGGCTGCCGGCCGGATACCACGATGTGATGCTCGATACGCGCTCCTCCCGAAGCCAGTCGCTTCCTTCCGGGGTCTACTTCCTGAAGATCTCGGCGGCGGAAGGGGAGTCGAGGGGGCGCTTCGTCATTCTCAAGTAGACGTCACGACTTGCGGGGTTCCCCGATCGGGGGAACCCCGGCGCCGGCTGGAGCGTAGTACCCTCGAACCATGAACCTCGGAACGATTGGACTCCTTCTCGGCGCATCATTCGCGTCGGGCCTTAATCTCTACGCGACGGTCGCGACCCTCGGGCTGCTCCACCGCTTCGAGGTGATCGCGCTCCCGCCATCGCTCGCCGTTTTGGCGCACCCCGTGGTGCTCGCCATCGCCATCGCGTTCTACCTGGTGGAGTTCGTCGCCGACAAGATTCCCGCGGTCGATCACGTCTGGGATTTCATCCACACCTTCATCCGTCCACCGGCCGCGGCGCTCCTTGCCTATGCGGCGGTGGCTCCAGCAACGAGCGGCGTCCCCGAAGTGTGGCGCATCGCGGCGGCGCTGGCCGCGGGCTCCATCGCCCTGACCGCGCACTCCACGAAGGCCGCCACGCGCGGCGCCGTGAACGCCAGCCCCGAGCCGTTCAGCACGGCGATCGTGAGTTTCGCCGAGGATCTCCTGGCGATCGGTCTCTCCTGGCTGGCGGTCACGCATCCCGCCATCGCGATCGGGGTCGTGACGCTCCTGATGATCGCCTCGATCGTTCTTCTCATCGCCCTCTTCCGCTTCGTACGCGCCATCTGGCGGCGCGTCTTCGGCCGCCGCGGCGGCGGCCAAAACAAAACGCCCGCCCCGGCCTAGGCCAGAACGGGCGTTCTTCGCAATTTCAGTTTCGCCCTAAGCGGGCTTCCGCTTCGTGTGGTCGAGGACCCGCTTCCGCACGCGAATGTCGTCGGGAGTCACTTCCACCAGCTCGTCGTCGTTGATCCACTCGATGGCGGTCTCGATCGTCAGGTCGCGGGGTGGTGTCAGCATCATCCCCTTCTCGGAGCCCGACGCACGCATGTTGGTCAGGTGCTTCTTCCGGCACGTCTGCACCACCATGTCGCCATCCTTCCCCTGCTCTCCCGCCACCTGGCCCGCGTAGACCTTGTCGGTCGGCTTGACGAAGAAGATGCCGCGGTCGTCTAGCGCATCGAGGGCATAAGCGGTCACGTCGCCGCCTTCCTTCACGATCATCGCGCCACGCTTGCGGTTCGGGAGCGAGCCGCGATGGGGGCCGTACTCGTCGAACATGTGGTTCAGGAGCCCCGTGCCCTTCGTCAGCGTGAGGAACTCGGTGCGGAATCCAAGAAGGCCACGCGAGGGGATCGAGAACTCCATGCGGGCTCGGTCTCCATGCTTGCCCAGATGCTGCAGCTCGCCGCGACGCTCGCCCAGTGCGGCAATGACCGCGCCGGTGTAGGCCTGGTCGCAGTCGATCACCAGTTCCTCGTACGGCTCCAGGAGGTGGCCCTTCTCGTCACGATGGAAGATCACCTGCGGTCGGCCCAGCGCGAACTCGAAGCCTTCGCGCCGCATCGTCTCCGCCAGAATGGAGAGCGATAGTTCGCCGCGTCCGAGGACCATGAAGGAATCGGTTTCAGGGTGACGCTCCATCCGCAGCCCGACGTTTCGCTCCAGTTCCCGCTCCAGCCGCTCAAGGATGTGGCGGCTCGTCAGGTACTTCCCGGAGAGCCCCGCGAACGGTGAATCGTTCACGCGGAACTCCATCGAGAGAGTCGGCTCGTCGACACGGATCCCGGCGAGCGGATTCGGGTCCGCCGGGTCGAGGATCGTCTGCCCGATCTCGATCTTGGGGAACCCGGAGATCACGATGATGTCGCCGGCCGCCGCGCGATCCACTTCCACACGCTGAATTCCCTCGAAGAGGTAGATCTTGGCGGCGCGCCCGCGCTCCAGCATCGTGCCGTCCGGCTTCACGGCCGCCAGTTGCGTCGCGTGCGTCAGCTCGCCGGAGTGAATGCGTCCGACCGCCAGGCGGCCGAAGTAGTCGGAATAGTCGATGTTCGCGACGATTAGCTTGAACGGTGCGTCCTCGATGATCGGCGGCGGAACGGTGTTCATGATGGTGTCGAGCAGGGGGCGAAGATCGCCGCTCGTCGCGGTGGGATCCTTCGAGACGAAGCCGATCCGTCCCGAACCGTAAAGCACGGGGAAGTCGAGGTGATCGTCGTGCGTCGCGAGCGACAGGAAGAGATCGTGGATCTCCTCCTCCACTTCCAGCGGACGCGCGTCGGAGCGGTCGATCTTGTTGATCAACACGATGGGCCGCTTGCCGCTCTCCAGCGCCTTCTTCAGGACGAAGCGCGTCTGGGGGAGCGGGCCCTCGGCCGCGTCGACCAGCAGAAGCACGCCCTCCACCATCGTGAGGATCCGCTCCACCTCGGAACCGAAATCACGGTGGCCCGGCGTGTCGACGATGTTGATCACGGTCTCGCCGAATCGGATGGCGGTGTTCTTCGCGAGGATCGTGATGCCGCGCTCGCGCTCCAGGTCTCCTGAGTCCATGACGCAGGTGGCGACATGCTGGTTCTCGCGGAACGTCCCGCTCTGCCGGAGGAGGGCGTCGACGAGGGTGGTCTTGCCATGGTCCACGTGCGCGACGATGGCGACGGCGCGACGGTCGGTTCTTTTCATTGCAGTAATCATAGCCCATGAGTGTAGCACAAGGGGTCAACCGATCGCGGTTCTATTGGTTGGGGGATGGATTGTAAAAGGAGCCGTGCCGCCACAGTCTGCCGCACACTGGCATGGCGTACCCCCGTCGGACCATCTCAGGACGGCGGTCCCCCACCGTATAGTCCACTGGTGAGGTCGGTCGCGCCGTTTCGTCGACGCGCCGGCGCGAAGGCCCTTCGAGGCGGGAGGTGTTCCATGAACGGACGGCTCCAGGGAAAGGTCGCCCTCGTCACGGGCGGCTCCCGTGGAATTGGCGCCGCGACGTGCGTGAAGATGGCGCGGGAGGGCGCGTCGGTCGTGGTAGCCGACGTCCTCGATGGCGAGGGCGAAGCGGTCGCGACGTCGATCGGCAAAGGGGGCGGAAAGGCTCGCTATGTTCACCTCGACGTCGCTTCCGAGGCGGCGTGGGTAGCGGCAGTTAGAGGCACGCTCCAGGCTTTTGGCGCGCTCCATATCCTGGTCAACAACGCCGGCATCGCGACACTCGAGGATGTGGAGGAGGAGACGCTTGAGGGATATCAGCGAGTCATCAACGTGAATCAGATCGGGGCCTGGCTCGGCATGAAGACGGTCATCCCTCATCTGAGGGCTTCCGGAGGTGGGGCGATCGTGAACATCTCGTCGATTTACGGCGCCATGGGTGGCACCGGCGGCTCGATCGCGTATCATGCCTCCAAGGGGGCTCTCCGCCTGATGACCAAGAACGCGGCGATCCGGTACGCGCCGGAGAAGATCCGCGTCAACTCGGTCCATCCCGGATTCATCGATACCCCCATGATCGCGCCGTTTCTCGCGGGCGGAGGACCGGAGTCGAATCCGCTTCTCACGTTCATCCTGGGGCATACGCCGCTTGCCAGGATGGGAAGCTCCGAGGAAGTCGCGAATGTCATCGCTTTCGTCGCCAGCGATGAGGCGTCGTACATGACCGGCTCGGAGGTGTTCGTGGACGGCGGATTCACCGCCGCCTGAGCGCGCCCGGGCCTCACTCCAAGGAAGGAGGAGTCCCGCCCATGCTCGGATCCACCTCACGGTTCGTCACCATCCTCGCGCTCGCCAGTCTTCTGGGAACGGGGTGCGCCGCGGTTCCGGCGCAGCACATCGGCGTCGTCGAGTCGTTCGGCAAGGTTTATGACACCACCTGGGGACCGGGGCTTCATCTCTGGTTTCCCTGGACCGGTGTGCACCGCATCAACTGTCGCACCAGCCAGATCGAAGAGCGCACCACGACGCCGACCAGCGAGGGCCTCGTGGTCGGGCTCGACGTCAGCATCGTCTATCACCCCGAGCCGGCGACCGCCAAGGAGATCTACGGCCGCTATGGCGGGCTGGATGGCCTCGTCGCAAACGTCCTGGTTCCGGAATTCCGCAGCGTAGTCCGCGACGTCACCGCCGGATTCAACGCGGTCGATCTCTACTCGGGCCGGCGCGAGGAAGTGAGCCGGAAGATGATCGAGTCCATGCGCGAGCGGATGAAGGACAGAGGCGTATTCATCGAGGCGATCCTCCTCCGGAACATCGAGCTCCCCGCGCAGGTAGCGAAGGCGGTGGAAGCGAAACTGGCCGCCGACCAGCAGGCGCAGCAGATGGATTTCGTGCTTCGCAAGGAGTCGAAGGAAGCGGAGCGGAAGCGGATCGAGGCGCAGGGAATTTCGGACTTCCAGCGGATCGTCACGGCGGGGATCTCGCCCGCGCTATTGACCTGGAAGGGAATCGAGGCGACCGAGAAGATCGCGACTTCTCCCAATACCAAGATCATCATCGTGGGTGGGAAGGACGGCCTGCCGGTCATTCTGAATACGGACAAATAGCGCCAAGAGCCGGGCTCGGCGCCGTGGCCTCACTCCTCTCGGGTAAGCCCTGCGAGGAGTGAGTCGACCATGGCGCCGGCCCGTTCCTCGATGGGGCGCCAGCCGACCCAAGCCTCCTCCTGCTTGGAGATGGCCAATGCCGCTACGCCGTGCACGCCCGCCCAAATCGTCTGAGCCACCAGGTCCGGATCACTGAATTCGGGACGTAGTCGCCCCGTGGCGATCGCCTCGACGGAGACGCGGCGCAGGTAGGCGTAGGCTCCGCGATCGGGGCGCTCCAGCCCCGCGGCGGCCCCTCCGGGGCCTGATTCGAGCGGAGTGTCCGGGGCCATGAAGATCAGCCGGTACTGGTGGGGGTGCTCCAGGGCGAAGGCGATGTAGCCCCGGCCCAGCATGCGGAGCCGGTCCAGGGGATCGGGCACCCTGGCGAGGACCTGGAAGCGGGCGGTCATGGCCGCGAAGTCCTCCGCGCAGAGGCGTCGGAATAGGGCATTCTTGTCCTTGAAATGGAAGTAGAGGGCTGTCGGAGTGTACTCCACCCGGTCGGCGATCTTCCTCATCGTTACCGCCTCAAACCCCTCCACAGCAAAGAGTTCCCGCGCGGCGTCCAGGATCCGCCGTTGAATATCTTCCTTCTCTCTGAGTCGTCTTGGCTTGGTATTCATATGGTCGATATAAAATATAACCGCATTAGAATTTATTACAAGCAACAAATTAATGAACGCAGACCGGGCTCACGAAAGCAATCGGATGGGGGAGTGGCGGTTACCAGGTTAGAAGCCTAGCGGAGCTACTTCTTCTTCGACTCCATCGACCCCGAGACACCCTCATCGTCGTCCGGGTGCAGGCTGATGGGGACAGGCGAGCCCGACCGATAAAGGTGGATCGTCCCCTGGAACGACTTGAGCTCGATTCTCGCGCTGCCAGTTCCCAGGGAGAACTGGACCCGGCGGCCCCGACTCGATCCGGTGACGGAGACCGGGAACGCGGTGACGAATTCGCCGGAAAACGTGGCGACCGCGAAGGAGGCGTCGCAGGAGCTCGGTACGGCGACGGCGACGTCACCGTTGTGGCTGGCGAATCGGTAGGAGCCCTTCGCGCGGTAGACGCCCTCGTAGACGATGGAGCCGTTCACCGTGGAAGCATCTACCGTGTCGGCATCCATCGAGCGGAGCACGCAATCGCCGTTCACGCTCTCCGCCACGACGGTCCCGCCGGAGTGCGCGACCCGGATGTCGCGGTTTACCGTGTTCAGTTCGAGGCGGCCGGAGCCGCCGGCCACCTCGACGTCGCCGTGCACCGTCGTTACGTGAACCTGGCCGCGCGTTCCCTCGACGGCCACGTCGGTGTGAGTCCCCGTGACTTCCAGATTCATCCACGCGGGTGCGGTGATGTGGATGTCGGTGCTCCGCTGCGCCTTCGGCGAGGTCGTGGTCTTGATCAGAATGGCCCCGTCGACCGAGCGGATCCACACCTTGTCCTGGTCCGAGTGGGTCGCCTCGATCCGAATGGCGTCCTTCGGCCAGGTCTCGATGATCACCGAGCCGGCGTAATTGGCGACTCGAAGCGTCGTGCCACGCGGCACGGCGAACGTTGTGTCGGCGTCGCTGGTGAGGGTGAACGCGGTGATGGCGGCGAGTGCGAGCGAGGTGAGCATCCGGTTCTCCCTATTCGGCTCCGCCCGCGAGGGCCACGGCCCGTCGCAGGAGGTGAAGTTGACGTTCTCTCATCGCATCGAGATGGTCCTGGATGTAGGGGTTGCCGGGATCGGCCTCGAGGGCGCGGCGAGCCTCGCCCACGGCGGCCTCGATGCTCCCCAGACTCTCCTCCAGGGCGCGAAGCGTCTCCGGATCGATTGCCTCCCTCCGCTCGTCGAGCAACCGCTTCAACTTCTCAATCTCGGAGAGCGCGGCCTCGACCGGTGCGTTCGACACCGTCACGGCGGCCACCCGATTCGATCCGGCGGCAAGACGAGTGGCCCTCTCCCGGCCGGCGAAGTCGGCGGCGAACCAGAGGAGGGAAGCGGAGACCAGGACCAGCGCCGCGAGGCCCGCGGCGAGCTGCGGCATGGAGAGGGTGAACCGGTGTCCGGCCCACCCTCCCCTAGACGCAGCCCGATTCTCTCGAGGGGCGGGCGTCGAGAGTTCGCGGATTCGCGACTCGATTCCCGGCCAGAGATCGCTGCCGATTCCGATCGACGCGTCGAGTTCACGCAACCCTCGCGCACGCGCCACGACGTCACGCAGATCGTCCAGGACGGCGGTGCACGCCGCGCACTCGGCCAGGTGGGCGCCGCACTCGCGACGCTCGGCCGGCGAGAGGATGTCGTCGAGATAGTCCGACAGGCGGTCGGTCCAGCGGTCGATCATCGGCGTTTCCCCGTCTGGAAGATCTGAAGTGCTCATCGGGTCAGGTAGCCTCGCAGGAGCATCCGCGCGCGGTGAAGCTGTGCTTTGGAGGTGCCCGACGTCACGCCCATGAGCTCTCCGATCTCCTCGTGCGTGAAGCCTTCCATGTCATGCAGCACGAAAACCGTGCGGGCTCCCGGGGGGAGCTTCCCGATCGCGCGCTCCACGTCGAGATCGGCATGATCGGTCCGATGCCGGCCCGGCACGTCGTCCAGCGCGTACTCGTCCGAGACGAACCGGTCCCGCTCCGTTCGAAGCGTGGCGCGGCGCTGGAGGATGACGTTTACGGCCACACGGTGAAGCCAGGTGCCGAAGGCCGACTCGCCTCGAAACGTCCCGATCTTCTGCCACGCGCGCACGAAGATGTCCTGGGTCACGTCGTGGGCGTGCTCGGACCCCATCATGCGGCGGACAAGCCCGGCGACGCGCGAGACATGCGAGTGGTAGAGTCGCTCGAACGCGCGCAAATCCCCGCGCTGAGAGCGCGACACATCGTCCGGCTCAGCGCCCACGGTTATCGGCGCGACCAGCGTTGTCGGTGGCGTTCTTCCCTCCCCCCGGGGCACCCTCGGTACCGTTTGTGAGATAGGTCGGACGCCCACCAGGGTTGGAACCCCGCCGCGGCACTCTCGCTCCCTGGCGCATGGGATCGACTCTAAGCCTCTGGGGGGGAAGAGCAAAGCGGGGAGGCGGCGCGGGGCCGCCTCCCCTGGATCACGACTATCGCCTTTTACGGCCGGGGGAGAACTACTTCCCGTCGCCGTCGAGCAGGTTCCCCAGACCTCCCAGGATCGATCCCTGCTCGCGCCCACCGCGTCCTGTCTGGGGCGCAGCCGCGAAGATGCGGCTGGCGAGCCGGCTGAACGGGAGCGATTGAAGCCAGACTCGGCCGGGGCCTCGGAGCGTCGCGAAGAAAAGCCCCTCGCCGCCGAAGATCGCGCTCTTCAGCTTACCAACGAACTGAATGTCGTAGGAAACGCTTGGCTGCATCGCCACGATGCACCCCGTGTCGACCCGGAGCACGTCCGACGGTCCGAGCGTCTTCTCCTCCAGGGTCCCGCCTGCGTGGCAGAAGACCCATCCGTCGCCGGTCAGCCGCTGCATGATGAACCCTTCGCCGCCGAAGAGGCCGGCGCCAAAGCGGCGGTTGAAGGCGATTCCGATCGCCACGCCCTTGGCGGCCACCAGGAAGGAGTCCTTCTGCGCGATGAGCTCGCCCCCCAGTTCCTTCAGGTGGAGCGGCTGGATCTTGCCGGGGTAGGGGGCCGCGAACGCCG
>ERZ1292633.3926-Hain-H41-02um-R1-3926-length-14100-cov-4_pt1 | contig 14100 bp, 14 predicted proteins | sample MGYA00564406_ERZ1292633 | MGnify/ENA primary metagenome ERZ1292633 (study PRJEB36523, sample SAMEA6512639) | groundwater metagenome | collected 2019-01-08 | study: AquaDiva: Metagenomics assemblies of 32 groundwater samples
CCACCCTTCAATAAATTAACCCGGCCATAAAACTCCAGCTTCTCCATATTGAAAAGCTCCCAATCCAACCCCAGCTTCGGGAATTCATCCTTCGGGAAGAGGCCCTGATAGCCAATATTATGTATGGTTAAAACCGAGCGCGTCTTTTTAAAAAACTGATCATTTCCATAAACTGTTTTCAGGTATATGGGGATTAAAGCAGATTGCCAATCATGGCAATGAATAATATCCGGTTTAAATTTTATCTCCTTTAAGAGGTTTAACGACCGACGGCAATAATAAGCAAAACGATCTAAATTATCCTTATGGTCGCCCTCTTTATTGCCGTATAATCCGTCTCGATTGAAATACTTTTCGTTTTCAATAAAATAAACTTTTATATTATTCCCCATCCCGCAATAGGAGATGTCGGCACTCAATCTCTTAAGATCAAATTTAGCGCTATCCACCGCTTTATAGCGCGGCAAAATAATAATAACTTCCTGTTTTTCTTTTTCTAATGCTAAAGGTAATGCCCCGGCTACATCCGCCAACCCTCCGGTCTTGGCATACGGAACCACTTCGGAAGCGCAAATTACTATCTTCACCCCGCACCTTCTTTCTTATTCATTACAACAAAATTTAACCACTCCTTATTTGAATTTATTGAAGGTGCGGGGTTCATACTTCCTCCCTGCCTGCCGCCTGCCTGCCGGACAGGCAGGGACAGGCAAGCATCTCCAGCCAATTATGGCCCTTTTTTATATCTACGGTAACCGGCACGTCGAGTTTTAAAACCTTCTCCATTCTCTCGCGCACTAAACTGACTAAAGGCGATAGTTCGCCTTTGGGCAAATCAAACACTAATTCGTCATGAATTTGCATGATCATTTTTGATTCTAACTTTTTATCTTTAATTTCATTACGGATATTAATCATCGCTAATTTAATCAGATCAGAAGCCGAACCTTGGATAGGCGTATTTACCGCTTGGCGCTCCGCAAATTGGCGAACCATCATATTCTTGCTATTAATTTCAGGTATATACCTTCTCCGGCCCAAAATAGTAGTGACATATCCGTCATTCTGGGCTTTTTTTATCTCGCTTTCAATATACTCTTTAACCCCGGGATAGCGGGTAAAATACGCGTCAATAAAAGCCTGCGCTTCATTAAGCGAAATTTTCAGATCCCGACTCAAACCAAAAGAAGTCAGGCCATAAACAATCCCAAAATTCACTCTTTTAGCCGTATCACGCATCTCCCCAGTTACTTCTTTCTCCTCTATTCCATAAATCAGGCTGGCGGTAATTTTATGAATATCATGGCCGGCGATAAACGCACTGATTAAATTTTCATCTTTAGATAAATGCGCCAGCATCCTTAACTCTACCTGGGTATAATCACAGGAGATCAGCAAATTTTCTTTACTGGAAGCGACTATCGCGCGCCGGATATTTTTACCGATATCGGTTTTAATCGGAATATTCTGTAAATTCGGATTACTCGAACTCAACCTCCCGGTCTCGGTAGCGCATTGGTTGAAAGAAGTATGAATTTTTCCGGTTTTCTCGTCCACTAACTCCGGAAGCGCATCAACATAGGTTGTTTTTAATTTCGTAAGCTGGCGGTATTCTAATAATAATGCCGGGAGCTTATGTTTAGTGGCTAATTTATTCAACACTTCTTCGTCGGTAGAAGGCCCGGTCTTAGTCTTTTTAATTACCGGGAGTTTAAGATTGTCGAATAAAATTACCCTAAGCTGTTTCGGAGAATTAATATTAAATTCCGTGCCGCTTAAATCATATATATCCCGGATTAATTCTTTGAGCCTTTTTTCCAAATCTTTAGAGAGTGAAGCTAATAATTTTAAATCCAGCTTTATCCCGCAAAGCTCCATTTCAGATAATACATCGGAGAGCGGCATCTCGGTATCAGTAAATAATTTAAAGAGCGACTTCTCTTTTAACAAATTCTCCAACTTCGGTTTTAGTTCTTTAATCAAAGTAAGGCCTTCCTGGGAACTTATCTTTCCGCTATGCGGTATCTTATCCAGATACCCTAAAGCTATACTCTCTAAAGCATAATCCGATTGCGAAGGATTCAAAAGATAAGCCGCAATCATGGTATCGAAATATAAACCCTCGAAAAGTATCCCGTCTTTAGCCAATAAAACTTTACACTTCTTTAAATCATGGCTAATCTTTCTAATATTGGGATCGGAGAGGATTTTCCTAAAATGATCGCCGACTTTATCCAGATGCATAATTCTTTCCTGGCAATAAAAAAATATGCTTTCCGGACTTTCGATAGAAAGATACATTTCGTCCCCGGATTTAAAAATCTTGGTTAAATCTCGGTCACTACATTCTTCCGTCTTTACCTTAACAACATTTTCATCTTTTAAACCTAACCCCACTAAGAATTTTTTAAACTCTAAGCGTTTAAAGAGATTCGCCAGTTTAACTAAATCCGGATTGCCAATCTCTAAATCTTTCAAATTAAAATCTATCGCTACATCATCTCCGGATAAAACTACTAATTTTTTATTTAATGCAATCTTATCTTGGCTATCCTTTATTGTCTGCTTTATCTTTTCTTTCTTTATACTATCGACATTTTCCAGCAAATTATCCAGCGAACCAAACTCCTTAATTAACCCCAGCGCGGTTTTTTCTCCGATACCCGAAATCCCGGGGATATTATCGGCATTATCGCCCATTAGACTAATCACATCCGCGACTTGGTTAGGCTTGACTCCGAAACGCTCTTCCACCATATTTTCGTCATAAGTCACACCGGTATCTTTATAAGGGCTAAATACTTCCACATCTTCACTCACTAATTGCAAAATATCTTTATCCGAACTGACAATAGTCACTGGAACTTTTAAAGCTTTAGCTTTTTTCGCGAAATTAGCGATAATATCATCGGCCTCGAATCCCGCTTTTTCAATAATTGAAAAACCGTAGGCCGAAACTATCTCCTTAATTAAAGGAATCTGGCTGGAAAGATCACCGGGCATCGGCGGACGCTGAATCTTATACTGGGCAAAAAGCTTGGACCTGAAGGTTTCCCGAGAGACATCGAAACAAACGGCTAAATACTTCGGATTATTATCTTTGATTATTTTATTTAAAATATTTACAAACCCGTAAATAGCTCCGGTAGGCTGGCCGAAAGAAGTAGTCAGGCCTCTGACCGCATAAAAAGCCCTATAACAAAAAGCCGTAGCATCCAATAAATATAATCTTTTACTAGCCATGAATAAAATGTTTGGAATTCAATTTTGGTAGGGGACTTTTACTCTTAAGTAGTTTCTATCGTGATAATGCCCTATTCTGGGATCTGTCGATAAACTCCTCTATATCCTTATTACCCGGGTCTAAGATTTGGGCGTCAGATGCTTTTTTTATAGCGGTGGCGTAATCTTCTTTCTTAAAACTATCACTGGCTTTCCTAAAATATTTACGCGCCAGTAATTTATCATCATGGCTTAACATATACTTTTCGTTAGCAACGTCTTTCATAAGTTTTACTACATCTTTCTCCTGTGAATCTTGGGCCGGTCGTGGAGACAAACTTAGGCGGATGTCTTCCAGGCGCTCTCTTGCCTTCCTGGTCCAGGGATCTTCAAGATCCCCTAATTCAGCCCTCTTCTTCCAGCAATAAGCAGCCTTGCTGAAATTCCTTTTTTCTTCATATAAAAACGCTAGATTAGTATAAGTACTTAAATAATAAGGATCAATCTTTATAGCTTTAATATAACTCTCCTCTGCCCGGTCAGTCATTTCTTTAGCTTCGTAAATTACACCTAAATCATTATAAGCGACCGCATAAGTAGAATCCACCTCTATGGCTTTTTGATAATACTTCATCGCTGAATCCAAATCTCCGGTATCTTGAACTTTGATCCCTTCATCACGGTATTCCCGCGCCTGCTTCTGCAAAGTAGTAAGCTCTTCCTGCTTGCCAGAATTAGGTAAATTTTGGGAGAAAGCAGAGAGATTCGAAGCAAGGAACAAAATAACTAAATTTAGGATTATTTTTTTCAAGTCTATCTTGGGAATTGAGATTAACATTTATTTCTTTTATTATATATTATAAGTTAGATACGTCAAGAGAATTATTGTATTAATGGCGTATTAATGGCTCCATATAAAGAGCGGGATGTTTAACCTTTTTGATAAAACTTTCCAACTCCTCTACAGTGGTAGCAACTCCTTCATCCGCAATCTTTTCCAGCAAATTAGGTTCGCCTATATCTTGGACGGTTTTTTCCAATTTACTCCCCAGTAATTTCTTTAATTCCTTAGGCATCCAAACCACGCGTTTTAGTCCGCCTTCAGCGGAAATAAATTTTTTGCTTAAGATATATGACTTACTCGCCCCTAGGAATCCGGGGGTTTGCGCCCCTCTCTCCACTAAGCTTGCCAGAGTAGTAAAATCCATTCCCACTGGGGTCGGGCCGGAATAATTTCGATGCACAACCATTGCTCCATTAACTTCGGGGATGATAACAATAATACATTCAAAATACCCGCAAGCTGTCTGGGGAGAATTAATTAAAGAATACAAACTAACCTTTTTGATTGTTTTACTAGATTTGCTATTTACGAAATCATTTACACTCTTCCACTGGCCCAATTTTTTATTAAGCGCTTTACCTTTAAAAATTGGCTGATTCGGGCCATAAGGCGTAATTTCAAAAGCAGCCTTGGCATCCAACCAGGAATATGCCCCGCATATTCCCATTCTTTCCGGAGTAATGACACAAACGTGATTTGGCGTGAGTGACTGACAAATCAAGCAAGAATAATAAGTATCCACGCTCTCGTCAGTCATTCCTTCTAGGCGTTCATCCCGCTCTACGAAAACTTTTTTTGCCTTAATAAGCAGCTTTTTAATATCTTCTGGCTTAGTGTATATTTTAACCTGAACTTTATCTACAATCGCCTTATATTCCTGATGCAGCATCGCGTGTAATATCACCCCGAGGTCTTTTAACCTGAAACCATTCTCATAAGCTTTCCGACTCACTCTGATTAAATTCATCTGACGCTGGCCGGAATGCATCAGGCCACTGGCATAATTAATAAAGCGATGAATCTGGCGTTCCAGAATCGGCTCGAAATCTTTTTGCATCTTGCGGCCGTAAACATCGATCACTATCGCCAAAGGCAGAAATCTGATACCCGAACCCAACTTATCGATATCCGGGCCGATTATCTCGATCTTACCGTCTTCTACTTCATTTTCATTCTTGGAAGTTAAAAATTCCAGGGAGGGATTTTTTTCGCCGCCAAATTCAATGCGCAGGTCTTTTTCGCTAATTCTCTCGCCTTCGAAATCCGTTAAATAAGGCAGAGAGATATTAATACTTACCTTAGGAAATTTTTTAAGCCGGGAGGCTAGCACTTACTTCCCCTAACTTGGCGATTATATGATCCACCAACATCATACTTATCACTAAACTATCTTTACGCACCACGCTTCCGCAAGCAAAGATATTATCCTGATTAGTGCGCATCCATCCATCGACCAGAATAAAATCATCTTTGATCCCGATATCAGTGCCTTTTAAAAATTCAATATTAGATTTATAATCATCGATAAACAAAACCGCGCAAACACCTAAAGCCTTACCGCTTTTAAGTTTAACCGCTTGAGTCTCGCCTTCGCCGATTATTTCGCTTATAGAATCATTGATAATTTCCGTATTCTCCGGGATATTAGAAGGATCGAACGTAGCCGAGCTTAAAAGCTTTACCTCCACCCCATATTTCTTCGCCACGGCCTCGGCCATTTTTAAAGCAAAGCTATTGCTCCCTGCGATGCAGACCGGATGCGCGATATAACGCTCGATAAACTCTTTCGTATCATTTAATGTATAAATACGATAAACCCCTTCTTTTTTAGCTCCCGGAATATCAGGAATGGACGGGCTTCTTCCTGAAGCGATGACCAAAATATCATAATTAATATTTCCTTTGTCTTTAAAATAAAGCAGTTTTTTCGAAATATTCAGGCTCCCGACTTTCTTATTCTTGATAAAATTTATTCCCAGCTTAGCATAATCCTCTTCACGACAAAGAAAGATATCTTTTTCGCTGATTACGCCGCTGATAAGATCTGCCAATTTTAAGTGGTCATAGGCGGGATATTCCTCTTCGCTAATTAAGGTAATCTGACAATTCTTATTCTTCTCCCTTAAACGCAAAGCGATATTATGACCGGAAAGCGAAGCTCCGATTATAACGATATGGTTTTTCATAATGATGCGGCGTCTAATACCCGAGGAACTATCTTGTCGAAGCCAATGGGCATAATATGCACCCCGTTACAAATCGGCTTTAAATCTTTAATCAAACGAGCAGCGATTTCGATAGAAACAGCCGCCTTGTCTTTGGCTTCTTCCATCTCTTTAATCAGATTATCCGGGACAAATACTCCGGCGACATTCTGATTCATATACCTGGCCATACCCGCGGATTTAAGTAAAACTATTCCCGCCATAATTTTAGTCTTTAAATGTTTAGTTTTATTTAAGAAATTCTCGAATATTTTTAAGTCATAGACTGCTTGAGTCTGGAAGAATTCAGCCCCCGCAGCAATTTTTTTCTCCATCTTTATAATCTGCGGCTCTAATGGGTCTGCCCCGGGATTAACCACCGCGCCTAAGCAAAATTTCGGCGATGGGCCGGTCAATTTATTGCCCTTCATATCGCTTCCCGACTCCAATGTTTTAGCCACTTGTAAAAGTTGGACTGAATCCAGATCAAATACCGGCTTAGCTTCCGGATGATCTCCTAGTGTCGGATGATCACCGGTGAGTATTAAAACATTCTCAATACCTAAAGCAGCGGCAGATAAAAGATCAGATTGCAATGCCAAGCGATTGCGATCACGACAGGTCAACTGGTAGATCGGCTCAAACCCCTGATGCTTTAACAAGCTTGAGACTGCTAGTGAACCGAGGCGCATCACCGAGCTCTGTAAATCTGTGACATTAATCGCGTCAACCCGATTACGAATAAGTTCAGCATCCTCTAAAAGCTGCCGGATATCAATACCTTTTGGCGGCCCTATTTCCGAGGTCACCATAAATTTTCCCGCTAATAATTTCTCTTTAAAAGTCAAATTAAACTCCCATAATTATGACACCAATACATTCCCGCAGAATGCGGGACACTTGCCCATCCCTTAAGGCAAGGTGCCTTTAGAATTGGGTGCCTCACCAATATATTTTATTGCTGCAGCTTAGCTGCTTCGACTAGATTGCGCATCAACATCATAACTGTAAGCGGCCCTACTCCTCCGGGGACAGGAGTAATATAAGAGGCTAATCTCTCTGCTCCTTCAAATTCCACGTCACCAACGATCTTGCCGTCTACGCGATTGATCCCCACATCTATAACTACCGCGTCTTTCTTAATCCAGTTACCTTTAATTAAACCGGCTTTCCCGACAGCCACAATAAGCACCTCTGCCCTACGTACAAACTCTTCTATGTTTTTTACTTTAATTTGGCAAATAGTAACTGTAGCGAGTTTTTCTGATAAAAGCACCGCCAGCGGCTTACCCACAATATCAGTCCAGCCAACAAGAACCACTTCTTTTCCGGATAAATCTATCCCCGTAGAATTTAATAATTCCATTACCGCGCTGGCCACGCAAGGGACGAGTTTTGCCTTACCAAGCATAATCATGCCGAGGTTTAACGGACTTATTCCTTCCACATCTTTAGCCGAAGAGACACAATCTCTGATCTTTTTGTAATCTACCCCTTTCGGAAGTGGCATCTGAATAATTATACCGCTAACTGATTTATCCGAATTTAACTCTTTTATTAATTCAACTAACTTCTTTTCTGAAGTATCTGCGGCTAATTTGTGAAGTTGATAATTTATGCCCAAATCTTTAGCGATTCTTTCCTGGGATTTTACATAAACATCAGCTGCGGCATCCTCACCAACCATAACGCTGGCTAATACCGGCTTAACACAGAGAGATTGAACTGCCTGTTTTATCTCTTGCTTAATCTTTTCCGCTAAAGGCTTACCCTCTAATAATTTCGCCAACTCTTTTCTCCATGTCTATTCTTATCTTTTTAATCAACTTATTTTTCTTGCTTAACTCTCCCCCCATAGACTTAGCCAGCTTTTTATCAGCTAAACATTTTAAATTTATCTCCACATTGAGAAATGCTGAAACAAAACCGGCTTCAAAAAGAATTGCCGCGATCGCCAGATCAGTAATCAAATTTATATTTCCTTTTTTTATAAGACCCGGACATAATTTTATCCCTTCGAAAGAGAGACGGGCAACCATAAAAGGAACGTTTAAAGCATCTCTAATATTTTTGCTTTTATAAGCTAAAACGTCTAAATCCACCAGATTCAAAAACTCTTTTCTTAAAACTTCTGATTTAGTTAGAATCTCTTTGAGCTCTTTTTCATACTTTGCATATTTAGGTTTGCCTAAAGTAAAATTCACTACCATGCCAATTAGCGCCGCGGCCATCGCCGAGTTAAGCGCGCTAGCGGATCCGCCACCCGGAGCAGGCAATCTCCCGGCTAAATCATCTAAATAAATTTTAATCGCCCGGTCTTTATACATTTTTATCAGTAGATAAAACTTCCATCCAGCTCAAAAGCATCTTTAATCAAATCTAACTTCGGCTCTGCTGAAGAACAATCCAGAGAAACCACATCAAATCTGGCTTTTTTATCCAAGAAGCTCTTTTCTTTAAGAAAACTCAACGCGGCCTTAGTTATCTGTCTCTGTTTTATTCTCGAAACAGCCTCACTCCCAGAACCGAATCTATCGCTGCTGCGTGTTTTTACTTCGATAAAACAAATTATATCTTTATCTCTGGCAATAATATCTATTTCGCCTAACTTTGTTTTATAATTGCGATATAATATTTTATATCCGTTATTTCTTAATAAATCCGCGGCCAGTTCCTCGCCCTTACTCCCTAAAGATATTCTCTCTTTAGACACCTTGAAAACTCTTTCGGTGTATCCGGGACGGTCCGATTCTCTTTAAAATATCCCGATGTTCTCTAGTCGGATAACCCTTATGCCTCGCGAATCCATATTCCGGATAAAGTTTATCATAATTAAGCATTATCCGATCCCGGGTAACCTTCGCTAAGATCGAAGCCGCGGCAATACTTAAAGACTTGGTATCTCCCTTGACAATAGAGGTATAAGGCAAAGGCAGATCCAAACGCATATTGCCGTCCACGATCACATAAAGGCTTTTACTTTTAAGGGTTTTCAATTTTCTTATCAAAGAATTCACGGCTTGCTGCATGGAAAGACGGGTAGCTTCCAAAATATTAATTCGATCAATTATTTTTTCGCTTACGATGCCAATACCAAATACGGAATTATTTAAAATATCTGGAAAAGCAATCTCCCGCTCTAGAGGGGATAATTTCTTAGAATCATCGATACGAGTATCGAAATTCTCTACCTTTAATAATACTGCCGCTGAAACTACCGGCCCGGCTAAAGGTCCCCGTCCGGCTTCATCCACACCGATAATAAAATCAAAACCTTTTTTCTTGAATTTACGTTCGTAGTATAAAATTTATTTCTTCTCTTCTTTGTTTTCTATCTTCGTCGCTTGCTTTCCGATCTTATTTCTCAAGTAATAAAGCTTGGCTCTCTTGACCTTGCCGGAACGAATTATCTCAATCCGCTCAATGCTCGGAGAATTTAGTGGAAATACACGCTCAATACCTTCGCCATAAGATACTTTCCGGACGGTAAAATGTTCCCTTACACCCGATCCCTCTTTAGATATAACTATTCCCTCAAAAGGATGCAGGCGGAATTTATCCGGGCCTTCGGGAATTCTAGTCATAACTTTTACTGTATCTCCGACGCCAAAGACGGGAAGATCTTTTTTAGTAAACAGTGATTCAATTAGCTTCATCTTGTCCATTGTTGCCTCCATGTATGGTTATTGCTACTTTAATAAATCCGGCCTTCTCTCTTTGGTTCTCTTTAACGCTTGCGCCCGCCTCCAAGCCTCTATTTTAGGATGATCTCCGGATAGAAGAACACCGGGAACATCCATTTTACGGAAACTAGCCGGCCTGGTAAAGTGCGGATATTCTAATAGATTACCCTCAAAAGACTCAAAATTCAAGGAATTTTTGTCACCTAAGACTCCGGGGATGAGCCTAATGATTGCATCGATTAAAACCATTGCCGGAAGCTCCCCTCCGGTTAGGACATAATCTCCGATAGAGATCTCTTCATCCGCTAATTCGCTTCTCACTCTTTCATCTACTCCTTCGTAATGCCCACAGATCAAAATTAAATGTTTAAAATTAGCGAGCTTTTTAACTTTATCCTGATGCAGCCTCTTGCCTTGGGGAGTCAATAGAATAACTTTGGAATCCTTCGCCTTGCGTTTTATGGCCTTGATACAATTGAATATCGGTTCTACGCGCATGACCATTCCCGAACCTCCGCCAAAAGGCCGATCATCAACTTTCCTGTGTTTATCAGAAGTATAATCACGTAGGTCATGAATATAAAATTTAACCTTACCCTTAATCCGAGCGCGCTTAATAATTGATTCATTAAGCACCGGATCAAACATTTTCGGAAATATCGTAAGAATGTCTATGCGCATTGGGAGTAATTAGCTAGAAACTCTTTTTTAAATTCACTAAATTGATTATTCTTAATTGCCTCGCGAATCTTACCTGCCAGATCCAAAAAGAAATAGACATTATGCAAAGAGAGGAGCGTTAATCCGAGCATCTCTTGAGCATTAAATAAATGCCGGAGATAGGCACGACTGAAATTCTTGCAAGTATAACAGGAACATCTTTCATCGAGAACCTTAAAATCTTCGATATAAGGAGCATTACCTATTTTTATTTTGCCGGTACTGGTAAAAGCAGTGCCATTTCTTCCATAACGCGTCGGGACTACGCAATCAAACATATCAATCCCGCGCTCTACCGCTTCAAGGATATCCTGCGGATAACCTATGCCCATGGCATAACGCGGCTTTTCCACCGGCAATAACGCGGCGGTATTGCCAAGAATACTATAGATTAAATTACTCGGTTCGCCAACAGATACTCCTCCTATGGCAAACCCGTCAAAATCTATACCGGTTAATTCTTTCGCGCAAGTATTACGCAAATCTTCATAGGTCGCCCCTTGCACTATCCCAAATAAAAACTGCTCTTTAGTCGGCCCATCTTCACCATGCTCTTGTTTGTGCTCATAAGAACGTTTTGCCCAATTAATCGTTCTTCTCATTGCCAACTCGGCATGATCCCTAGTGCAAGGATAATGGCTGCATTCATCGAGTGGCATAATAATATCCGAACCTAGATCCCGCTCTATATCCATAATATCTTCAGGAGTAAGAAAATGTTTAGAACCATCAATATGCGACTGGAATTCCACTCCCCTATCACTTATCTTCCTTAAAAGTGCGAGGCTAAAGACCTGATATCCGCCGCTATCAGTAAGAATAGGTTTATTCCAAGACATAAATTTATGCAATCCACCGGCTTTACGAATAACTTCCATACCCGGGCGCAAAAATAAATGATAAGTATTGGAGAGCATAATCTGAGCGCCCGCATCCTCTATGTCTCTCGGATAAAGGCCCTTAACCGTAGCATGAGTCCCCACCGGCATAAAACAAGGAGTCTCAATCTCGCCATGCGCAGTCGTTAATCTCCCCAGCCTCGCCTTACTATTTTTATCTTCTTGAATTAGTTTAAACATTTTTAATAAATTTTACCTTTTTTAAATACCTCTACCTAGCTTCTGTTTCGTCATCCTGAACGAGCCGTAGGCGAGTGAAGGATCTATCTATAATCTTAGCTTTTCCGTTTTTGCTTACGGCGCTGAAAACTTTCGCCGTATTAAATGTCTCTGTCAAGCTTCTCGCTAGTTCGATTTTGCCCTGCAAAGATAAAACGTAAGGGCACACCAATGATCTTTCGCATTTCGGCGACAAAACAACTCGCGCCTCGGCTTCTGCCTCGGCACTCAAACAGTTTTGTCGTCCCGCAATTGTCCCGCCAAAGGCGGGACCTCGGGATACCCTCAATGCTCAAGCTCCATTGGCTAAAATCGAACACTCACTCGAACCTTGCCAGAGACATTTAAAAAATTCCCAAGAGCTGTTTCTTCTTCTGCTCAAATTCAACCTTAGTAATAATACCATCATCCATTAATTCTTTATACCTACGAATCTCATCAATATTTGAATTATTCTGTCCTACGATATTAGCCTGGATCTTATTTTCTTTTACTGTAACCTTGACGCCCCTATTCATAAATGGCCTATTAAAACCAAATTTCAGTCCTTCAATCTTTATAGCCCTATCGTCTTCAAAATAAACCTTAGTTCTGATTATTTTAGTATTTTCGAAATACTCCCAGATATTGTTCTTAATGTCAGGAGTCCAATCTCTACCTGGAGGCGGATACCCATAAGACGCTAATACAGCTTCTTTGCTCATGCCATAATCAATCTTCCCATTTTTAATATTGGCCTGTTCTTGATCTGTTAACTTATGAAAATTACCTATAGTAGCCATTACGTTTTCTTCTGAAAAATAACGTTTAAAAAATTCTGCTAAATCTATCTGGCTATTTCTTGTAAGGATCATTGTATAAACTTTATTTGATTCATCAGAAAATCTAATTAATCCAATAATTCCTCTTTTGCTGCAATCTAATATCTTAACTTTAGTCCCCACAGGAATAAATAACCCTGTATGAAAATTGTGTGATGATATATTTTCTGGATTTAAATACCAAATATTTGCTTTACTATAATAAATTCTGCCTGCTGGATTAACTTGTTTGCTATTTTCATTGATGTTTATTGAGACACAACCACTAATAAGCCCTACTAACCCTAATAAAATAAATATCTTTTTCATCTATTTTCTCCTTTAAAATTCTACCGGTTGGCTTGGGTTGTTTCCCTGCCTGCCGGCAGGCAGGGAGCAGCACGTTAGAAAGCTTTTGCGGGCATGGTGTCCCGGCGATTAGCCGGGACGAGCAAAAGCTTTCGCTCGAGCGCAGTCGCGCCACGCTGGGGCGCGACAAGCGGTGCTGCGAGAAACAAGCCAAGACAGGCGCGAAAAACTATGTAAAAACAACTTAAATTATCAACATGGCATCGCCATAACTATAAAATCTATATTTTTGCGCTACTGCTTCTTGGTAAGCCTTTTTCATTAAAACATCGCCACCAAAAGCACAAACAAGCATAAAGAGTGTTGTTTTGGGTAAATGAAAATTAGTGAGCAAAGAATTAACGATTTTAAATTTATACCCAGGATAAATAAATAAATCCGTATTCCCTTCTTTTACTCCGTTAGAGTAAGACTCCAGCGCCCGTAGGCTGGTTGTACCTACGGCGATGATACGCTTTTTATTTAGGCGCGCACTTTCAATCTTCTCCTGGGTATTTTTAGGAACATTAAAATACTCCGGCTCCATCTTATGTTCGGTGATATCGTCGGATTTTACCGGTTTAAATGTTCCCAAACCAACATGCAAAGTAATATAAGCAGAATCAATTCCCCGAGAGGCGATCTCTTTTAATAATTCCTCGGTAAAATGCAGCCCCGCAGTAGGCGAGGCGATTGCCCCTTCTTTTTCCGCGTAAACCGTCTGATAATAAATCTTATCTAAATCTTCCGGCTCTCTTTTAATGTATGGCGGCAGAGGAACCTGGCCGAATTGATAGATGGCATTCGCATCCGGTAATTTAAACGATATCTCTCCGCGGCCGCTAATTATTCCCGTAATCTTCCCTTCGGCAAAGATTATCTTCTCTCCATCTTTTGTCCGGCTGGGCTGGATTAAACACTCAAATATTGATCCGGTCTTACGGCGGGTTAAAAGCACCTCGACTTTTCCACCTGTAGCTTTACGCCCCATTAAACGGCAGGTAAGAACTTTAGTATTATTTAATATTAAAAGATCCTCTTTATTTATATAATTTAAGATATCCTCAAATAAGCGATGCTCTATCGAGCCATTAGCCCGGTTTAAGATTAAAAGCTTAGCCTTATGCCGTTCTTTTAAAGGATACTGCGCGATTAAATCTT
>ERZ1292633.3930-Hain-H41-02um-R1-3930-length-14092-cov-5_pt1 | contig 14092 bp, 14 predicted proteins | sample MGYA00564406_ERZ1292633 | MGnify/ENA primary metagenome ERZ1292633 (study PRJEB36523, sample SAMEA6512639) | groundwater metagenome | collected 2019-01-08 | study: AquaDiva: Metagenomics assemblies of 32 groundwater samples
TTTAAAGTATCTGAATCATAAATAGTTTTATCAATTTTAAAGCCTTTTATTTCTTGTTTAAAAAACTCATTAAGCATACTTATAAACATGTAACTATCAGCTTCTTTAGGAAAAGTCTTTCTTATCCCAAGTTTTAAGGCTTGTTTTTTTACATTTAAAGTTTTAGGGCTATAATCTTGTTTTAATAACCATTTCCAAAAATCGGCTAAAGAATCTTTTGAAACAGGCTGATTTTTTTCACGAAGATAATTATTAAATTGCTTAAGATGACAATCATAATTTTTATCATTAACAAAAGAAATTTCCGCAATACTTTGTTCTACGGGAATTATATTCATAAAAGTTAAAAAATAATTATTATTTTACTTCTTCTACACTAACTGGCAAAAAACCAATATCATTAGTTACATTATAACCTTTTATTTTTCTTATTATTCCTGTAGCTTTTATTTTTATGCCATCTTTTGCAGAAGGTAATCTTAGTAAAACCCTATTATCAAGATCAATTAAGCTTATTGCTCCATTATCATTAGAAAGCATTGCTCCAGCTCTATTGTATTCATACATACCAGTTACAGTAACTTCTTTATTTAACATTTTAGAATAATCAACTTTTTCTATTGGTGCAGAAAAAGCTTTACTTATATCAACGTGTTTATTTGATTCTACATATTTTACAATTCCATTTTTTTCAACTTTTTTAACAGCTTCATCTGATTTCATTCCACTAGGTGTTTCAAAAACATATATATTAATACCTGAAAGAATTTTTAATTTTTTAAATTTTTGGGTAGTAATAAATTTTTCTATATCAGAATTTTTATATCCTTCTTTAAATCTTATTAATATCTGATTTTCTGGTAAAGAAGCAAAAGAAATCAAACCAGCATTTATAATTAATGTAAGTGATAAAAAAAATAAAGCTTTTTTCATTATTATTAAATTCCCAAAGAATAAATTCATATATTATGATTATTATACAAGATTATTTTTTTTTAGTTTCTTTTTTTTTATATTTTGAAATGAATTTTTGGTATTATTTTATAAAAAATCAAGCCTAATCCTTTTTAATAACCTAGTATCATTTTATGGAAAAGAATTAGGAGCATGTAAAAACTATTTATTATTGAAAATAAAACATTCATTTTTTTCTAGTTTAAAACTAAATTTATTTTCATTCATAACACTATCTAGTTTTCCAATTAAATCTATATATCTTTTTTCAATTTCAATTTCTAATAAATCTAAAGAAAAATCTATTGTTAAACGATTATATCTAAACAAAAAATTGTCTTTTTCATCTATTTCTAAAATAGAATAAAATTGATCTTTAAAAGGAAAGGCTTTTTGTGTTAGATAAAAAAGCTCCATATCTGAAAAAAAATTTTTAATATCATCAAATTTTATTAAATAACTTTCTCCACCTTGAGAAGAAGGTTTTTCGCAATATAACATAACTACATCAGGTGGATAATTCATTTCTGCACAATCAGTATGACACCAAAATTCATATTCAGTATTTGCATAAGTTGGTGTATCTAAGTTTTTATTTATTTCTACTCGATAAATAATATCATTATCTATATTTCTCTCTTCTTTTAATGGTGAACCTAGTAAATGAGCTAATTCACTAAATTCTTTATCATTAATTGAATTTTTAAAATTTTTTATAAGGCAAGCATCATTTTCAATTATATTTTTTATTTCTTTAGCTAAAAAAACTAAATCATTATTAAATTCTAGTATTTTAATATTTTTCATAATTTAATTAAACAATCCCGTTTATTTTTTAACTCTTCTATTGATTTTACACCTAAACAAAACATGGATATTTTTAATTCTTCAATATATTGTTTTAGTTTTTCTTCTACTGCTTCCGAAGATTCAAGAGAAGCTTCTAATAAAGGATAAGCGATTCCAACAGCATCTGCACCTAAAATAATAGCTTTACAAATATCTATTCCTGATTTTATTCCCCCAGATGCAAAAATAACTTTATTATTCGTATTTTCTTTAACTTCAATTAATGATTTGGCAGTAGGAATTCCCCAGTTTCTAAAAGTTTCCCCTATTTTTGATTGTAAAGGATATTTAGCTCGATAAGACTCTATCAAAGCCCATGAAGTTCCTCCACCACCAGCAATATCAATTCCTGATATAGAAGTATTATTTAAAATCTGAGCTGTTTTTTTAGAAATACCACACCCAGTTTCTTTTAAGAAAACAGGATATTTTATTTTTTTCGCTATATCATCTATTTTAGATACTAAATTAGAGAAATTTTTATCGCCTTCAGGTTGAATAGCTTCTTGTAAAGGATTAAGATGAAAAAATAAAGCATTTGCTTGAACCGATTCTATTATGTAATTTATTTCTTTTTCTCCATAACCATAATTAAGTTGAACAGCTCCAACATTAGCAAATAAAAAAATATCTGGAGCAACATCTCGTATTTGAAAAGATTCTAAACTTTCAGGCATTTCAATAATTATTCTTTGAGAACCTAAACCCATTGCTAAATTTAGTTTTTGACAAGCTTTTGCTAAATTAGTATTTATTTTTTTTCCTTGTTCAAGCCCTCCAGTCATAGAAGAAACAAAAATAGGAGCGGATAATTTTTTTCCTAAAAGATTTATTGATAGATCTATATCTTCAAAATTTATTTCAGGCAACGAATTATGTTCTAAATAAAATGAATCAAAACCAGATGACAATTTATCAAATTGAACATCTTTATTAACACAAATATCTATGTGATCTTTTTTTCTTTTTTGAATTTCCATTATAATCTCATACTTGCAACAAGGGGTTTTATAAAAAAATACGTTTATTTAGGAATAGAAATTAAATAACATGACTAATATTATAAATTATCCAATGTGTTTGTTCATGAACGTTTTTAAAATGTTCATTACTTAAAATATTCTCTCACAACTATAACTATAATCAACTTAATAAATTCCTATTCCTTAAAAGAAGACGTTTGCAAAACGTCTCTACGAAAAAATGTATTTGAATAACATTTTTTCGTTTAAAATAATTCTTTTAATATAACCCACTAATTTAATATTTTTATTTTCTCATTTTAGTCAATAAAATTATATCAAAGATAGTAGAATAATCTAAGATTAATGGTAAAATAAATGTTTAAGATATTATTAGATTTAACTTTTAACCATGAAAAAAACAGCTCTTTTATTAATCTCAGTTTTTACTTTAATTTCTTGTACTCAAAAAATAGATTCTCCTTTAATTTCTGAAACTCAAATTTCTTCTGTAAATAAAATAAATGAAAGTGCTTCTATCTTAAAATCTGAAAACATTCCTGATGAAATAAAAAAATTAACTCAAAAAGAAGCAAAAGAAATGTCTGATAAAGAAAGTAAAAGAAGAGGAGTTGATTTTTTCAATATTCCTAATAATCCTGTTGGAATGAAAATATCTTATGCTGATAAATCTGCTTATATTCTTAATTATATTGGTACATCTGAAAATACAGTAGATGTTAATGTAGAAATGAAAGCTTTTTATTCTGAAGATTCTAAGATATATTCTTTAAATTATTCAGGCCCTATAACTAATACAGAAAAATTTAAAGTAAAAAAAGAAAAAAATACTCTAAAAACAACTAAAGATGAAAAAGGAATAACATTTGAACTTATTCAAGGTTTACCACCAGAGCATATAATTAATACTTTTTCTGATTATGCAGAAGGACTTAAAGAAGTTTTAAAAATGATATATAGACCACAAAAATCTACTATTTCTGAAGAAGATGTTTTTATTTATGCTATCAAATATAATGGTGAAGTAAAAGGATTCTTTTTTGAGAGTCATGCAAATAAAGTAATATTAGGCGAAAGAAAATATGCCGATATGCAATTGGGAGTTTTTATTACAAATGAAAATAAAATATTGCAAAATTATGTAATTGTTGCTTTTAATCCAAAAGCTAAATTAAATCAAAATCCTAGTTACAAATTTTTTGATGAAAAAGGATTTAATTTTATTCAATTAGGTGATTTATAAAATATTTTCAAAAAATTAATATAAAAAAAGACCTGTAATAAATTAGAGCATTACAGGTCTTTAAACTATTGTTATAAAAGTTAAATTTTTAAAATTTCAACTTTACCTGTTTTAATGTCATAAATGCCACCTTGTATAATAATTTTATTATTTTTAACCATATCTTTAATTGTTTCACTTCTTTCTTGTATTTGTTTAACAGTATTTAGAACATTTACTTTTGTAACTTCGTATAAATATCCTTTGGTTATTTCATCTGGTTTTGTTAAATAAGTATTTACTATTTCAATTGCAGGATCAATTTTTTCCATTATGTGAGTAATATTCCCATCTTTAAAATTACTACATGCTGCTTTTATTGCACCACAATTTGTATGTCCTAAAACAAGAATAACTTTTGCACCTGAAACTTTACAAGAAAATTCTAATCCACCCAAGGCATCTTCATTTATTACATTTCCTGCTAGTCTTATACTAAAAATATCACCAAAACCTAAATCAAAAATTAACTCAGCGGCTGTTCTTGAATCAATACAACTCAATATTACAGCCATTGGATGTTGAGCATCTGATGTTTTATCAATTTGATGATGATATTCTTTTTTATTAGGTTTTTGATCAATAAATCTTTGATTTCCTTTCATTAAAATATCTAAAACCTCTTCAGGTTCTAATCTTTCTTGAATTTCTTTAGTTAAAACATTTACAAATTGAATATGATTATCAAGTTTATATTCCTCTTTAAATCCAACTAAATTTACATCAATATTTTTAATTTTTGAGGTAACATCTCTAAAATCATTTATTACATCTAAAATATCTGAATCAATATAATCAGTGTTAGTTGCATCAAAAATAAGTTTACTATTTTCAGGAATATCTTCTAATGTTTCAACTATAGAAGCTTTATTTAAAAAAGATAGTTGTTGAGATAGTTCTAAACGAATAATTTCACCTTCGTGATAATCTTCTCTTACAAATGCAAAAGGATTATTTAAATTACTTTTTAGAATAAATAAAAGACCAATAACTAAGCCAACTATTACACCTATTAATAAATCGGTAAAAAGAATTGCTACAATAGTAATAAAAAATGGTAGATAGTTATTAAAGCCTTTTTTAATCATTTTTTTATAAAGTGATAGTTTTGTAAGTTTAAAACCTGTAACGATAAGTATTCCTGCTAGACAAGCTAAAGGGATTTTATTAAGTAAATTTGGAATAAATAAAGCTGAAAGTAAAAGTAAAACTCCATGAAATATAGCAGAAAGCTTACTTTTAGCACCATTATTAATGTTAACAGAACTTCTTACAATAACTGAGGTAATTGGTAAACCACCGATAAGACCTGATATTGTATTTCCTATACCTTGAGCAATTAATTCTTTATTTGGAGGAGAATGTCTTTTTAAAGTATCTAACTTATCAGTAGCTTCCAAATTAAGAAGAGTTTCTAGTGATGCAATAATAAATAAAGTTAGTGCTACTTTATATACATTTGGATTAGAAATTTGAGAAAATCTGGAAGGGTAAATAAATTAAAAAACTCACTAAGATTATTAGCAATAGGTATTGTAACTAATCTGTCACCTGATAAAAATAATTCATGATAATTAATTAAAACAAATTCATTTAATATAATACTCATAACAACTGCAATTAAAGAAGCGGGTAAAAAGTTTATTTTTTTTAGAGGTGTTTTTTCCCATGAAACTAATATTAAGATTGATACAATACTAATAATTAAGGCTCCAAAATTAAAATGTGTAAACATGTGTATCAATTCTGAAAAAGTATTTTGTCCATCATTTTGAATAAAACTAAAATCACCCTCTAATGTACTATCATAACCAACGGCATGAGGAATTTGCTTCATAATAATAACAATACCAATAGATGCTAAAAGACCATTAATTACACTTGAAGGGAAAAAATTTGATATTCCTCCTGCTTTAAGTACACCCAAAACAATTTGCATTATTCCTGAAAATACAACAGATAGTAAAAATATTTCAAATGCCCCTAATTCATTTATAGAAGTTAATACAATTGCGGCTAATCCTGCTGCTGGTCCACTTACACTAGTATTAGATTTACTTAAATAACCTACAACTATTCCGCCAATAATTCCTGATATAATTCCAGAAAATAATGGAGCTCCTGATGCTAAAGCAGTACCAAGACATAATGGAATTGCAACCAAAGAAACGACCAGCCCTGCGGGAAGATCACTTTTTAAATTAGAAAATAATTTATCCATAAATATGTATGTTTTCCTTTTTTTTTATAAATATACAACGTTTTTTATATTTCAATACAATACATTAACATATTAACATATTAAATAATATTAATATGTTAATGTTTATTTTGTCAAGTCGTGTTTTAATGCTAGTAATTATATTAAAATAGTTTATAATAAAAATATTAGTATTTTTATTGAGGTTTATTATATGAAATTAAGTAATATTGTTTCAAATGAACTTGCTAATGTTATAGGAGTTTTATCTCATCCTCAACGAATACAAATAATTGGTAAGTTAAGCACTGGTGAAAAAGATGTAAACCAATTAACAACCGAATTACATATTAGCCAATCAAGGGTTTCACAACATCTTTCTGTTATGCGTTCAAAACATATTGTAGAAGAAAGAAAAGAAGGAAGACATGTTTTTTATCATTTATGTCATCCAAAAATTTCCGAATGGTTATTACAAGGTCTATTTTTTGTTTCTGCTGATATAGAAAAAAGAGAACAAATCATTTATGCAATCGAAGAAACACTTAGTGTAATTACAAAAACAGCCTTATAAATTTTTACTGATTTAAAAACAAACTACTTTTTTATCTTATTACAATATTTTAAAAAACTATATAAATAACTAAACTAAGATTAAAATTAATCTAAGAAGTAAATAATTACTTAGCCTGATCAACCATTTTTATTGTCATTTCTTCAACTTCTTTAGCAATTTGAACTAATTCATTATTATTAGATAAAGCTGAAAGCATTTGAGCAGGCTTAATAAGACCTATTTTTGTTTTACCTTTTTCAGTAAAAACAGAAATTCTACATGGTAAAGCCATATTTAAACTCATATCAATAGATAAAACTTTTGCCGCTTGAATTGGATTGCAAACTTCAAAAACATTACAATCTTCCTTAAATTCAATTCCTTTACTTCTAAGTGTTTTACCCAAGTTATGAATATGTAAAACGCCAAATCCATTACTTTTTACAGCTAAATCAAGATCAGTTGAAGCTTGTTCAAATGATTTAGTTGTTTCTACAATATAGTACACAAAAACCTCCTTTAATTAGCTATTTACTTTTTATATTTAGCGTTATAGTCAAAAATAGATTGTTCTATAATTTTTTTTGCCATGTCCGCATCCTGAAAATCTTCTACTAATACAGTTTTATTTTCAAGCCTTTTATATTCTTGAAAAAAATGTTTTAATTCAGAATGAAAGTATTCGGGCATTTCACTTATATCATTAATATGATTAACACTTACGTCATCATTTGCAACAGCAATTATTTTATCATCGCCTTCATTATTATCAATCATTCTCATTACACCAATTACTTTTGCATTAACAATACAAAGAGGTAATATTTGAAGTTGCGAAAGAACTACAATATCTAAAGGATCATTATCTTCACCCAAAGTTTGAGGTATAAAACCATAATTAGCAGGATAAAAAACTGCTGAGTATAAAACTCTATCAAGTCTTAACATACCTGTTTCTTTATCTAATTCATATTTAGCTTTACTACCCATTGATATTTCTATAATAGATTTAACAATGTTTGGTTGTTTATCGCCAATTTCTACTTGATGCCAGGGATTAAAATGTAATGCCATCTAAAATTATATTCCTTTCTAAATATCTACATACAGATAATAATTATACCTCAATAGACTTAAACAGATCTTTTTATAACATAAAATTAAATCAATAAGCTTATATCTCAATATATTAGATTGTTTTTATTAAATAAATTCCTAAACTAAAAAATATTTGGTATAAATTGCTTTTAAAGATACACCGCATAGATAATTAATTTATTTTATTATAAAAAATTTAATCTTATTTTTATCATACCAAAAGGAACATTAAGGAATGATTAGAATAAAAAACTACAACATAAAATCAACATTTCTTTCTTTTGGAGTAAATTTTTCTACACCTTTTTTAGAATTCTCTCTTGTCATTCTTATCCAATTATTTGCAGTGTCTGAAGGAGAAGAAACAAAATTTTCACCATATTTTTTTATAATAGCCCCTTGATCTTCTAAAATCCAAATATCCTGATCCAAAACCTTATCACCAACTATTTTTACAATCGGAGAAATTAAATTAGTTAAAAAACCCATTCTCCATGTTACACAAACATAAACCTTAGTTACAAAATTTTCAACAGGAATACATATTTGATAACCAATAACTTCTTTACGATGTCCAAAACCATAAGCAACTTTAACAATAGAAGGTAAAATAAATTGATCTTGATGAGTATGACTTTCATTTTTTCCAAGTAATACTTTAGATAAAAGACTATCTCTTTTTTCATTTTTTTCATCAATATCAATAACAACGCCATTTTCTTGAGTTTTTATGAAAGTTTTTGCCAAATGACTAGCAGGATTTCTAAAAAGCCCTCCATGAATATATCCTGTATGAGAACAATCAATAAAATTTTCTATAACATTATCTACACTATTTTTTATTGTAGTTTGAACCCAAGTATGATTCCAACCTTTTTCATTGTAATGAGGAATATTAAAGGGTTTTTCATTTTCTAAAGGATCTCTATCACCCATCCAAATCCAAATAAGACCTTCTTGTTCAATAATAGGATATGCAGATGTAAAGGCTGAATTAGGTATTTTATCTTCATTACAAAGAGAAGGTATTTTTACACATTTACCTAAAGAATTAAACTCCCAACCATGATAAGGGCATTGAATATTTCCGTCTTTTATTTTTCCATTTGAAAGCTTTACATTTCTATGAGGGCATTTATCAACCAAAGCAGAGGCTTTACCTGTTTTATCACGAAATAAAACAATTGGTTCATCTAAAATTTTGCATGACAATGGTTTATTTTTTAATTCTGTTGATCTTGTTGAAGCATACCAATAATTTTGCATATTATTTCACTTATTAAATATTATTTTTAATTATATCTGAATAATCTTTGTTTAAATTTAGTTCTTTTATTATATTTCTACAAATATGAACTTTTTCTTTAAATTCTATATATTTATTTAATTCTAATAAATCTTTTTCTAGTTTTTCTAATAACTTATTCATTTGATTTTTTTCATTTTTTAGTTCATCATATTTTTTTTGTTTTAAACTGACTTCTTCTCTAAAAAAATTAATATTAGCACTTTCTAGCTCTTTTATATCTTTTGATAAACTTTCATCTTTTTCTTTTAATTGAAAATATTCCTTTTTTATATTTGAAAATTTATCTAATTTGTCTTTTTTTAATTCTAAAATATCTATTAATTCAAAAACCTTTTTAAAATAATTTTTTGTTTCCAAATCGAAATCTAAATTTAAATTTCCTACTTCTTTAAGAAAAGCATTACATAAAAAATTAATAGTATCTAAAGTCATTGGGTTACTTGTTATTAATTTATCAGTTTTAAAAATCTCTTTTAGAAAAATATCGCTTAAAGGATATAAATTAAGCAAAAATTTAATAATATTAGCTTTTTCATCAAGGCTAAATATTTTAAACATAGTAATAAATTCAGTGATATTTTTTTTGTAATAAAAGAAATCTAAAAAAAAGAAATGACTATTTTCTATTTTCTCTATTGAAAAATCAGTTTTTATTATTTCAAAAAATTTATCATCCATTTTTTTGTTCCTAAATTTACTTCACTTTGTAACAATAATAGCAGAATTTATATAAGGTAAAGTTTTTTCTTTTCCGATAAAATATTTTTTAATATTATTTTCTACCCACATCATACTTACAGAACTTCCACCATCAAGGTTTAACGCTTTTTTACAACCTAATTTTTTCATAAAATCAGCTTCTTCTTGAATTGTCAAACCTTGCCCATTTTTTCCAGAGCAAGACATAAATATAATATCACCATTTTCTTTTATTCCGATAGCAGATCTTGATGTTTTTGATAGGGATGAAATACTATCTCTAATTATTTGACCATTTTTATTTTTTATAATGAAACCTTCTTTTTCAAGCTCTACATTAGGTAAAAGTTGAGGCCCTGCTTGTATAGAATAGAATATATTATCTTTTTTAACATCTCTAAAATCTATATCATAGTAAAATTCATTATCTTTTTTTATAACTCTAAATTCACTTCTTTTATTTAGTATTTTATCAATTACAGGTTTTAATTCTTTATTATTAACTAAATCATTATTTTTTCTTGGGTCAGCTATTATTTTACTTTCTGATAAAACAAAAGATACTGATAAACCGTTACTATGATTAAAATATCCGCCATTTATTGCCATAATATGATTTTTATCTTTAAAAAAATCATTCAAAGTTTGATTTTTTATAGAAGAAAGAGTTTTTATTTTAAAATTTTTAGGTACAGTAATTATACTAATCTCAGTTTTTTTAAAAGTGGTTTTAGTTATTTGAATATTTTCATTTAAATTAATCGCATATATTGGATTTAAATTAATTAAAATAAGACAAAAAAATATCCAGAAAGATATTATAAACAGTGATTTAAATAATAAATTAATTTTTTTCAAAATACCCTCAAATATCTACTCTACTTATAATATAAAAATAATATCAATACTCTTAAATTCTCAAGAAGTCTATAACTAAATCTTAAAGCTTAAAAGTATAATGAATTTAATATTAATATTATATAACAACGTCTATTGTATAGATTTGTTAAGCAATGTAACCATTAAATAGACGTTTGATTTTTAATGTTATAATTATTATATTAATATCTTAACTATTATGAATTTTTTTAGTAGTTTATTAATCTTTTTAATATGTTAAAGCTATGCTTAATGATTAAAGGTTAATTTATCCATTTTATGGATTGTTATTTGCATTATATGGTTAAGTTTTTAGGTTTTTCTTGTTAATCTAATAATAAAATTAGATAAATATATAAAATCTTCAATGAGGAAGAATTTGTGAAAAAAGCGTTTTTATTCCCTGGTCAAGGCTCTCAAATAACTGGAATGGGTTATGATATTTTTAATATGTATCCCGAAGCAAAAGAAATATTTGAACGATTTGATGATATTTTTGGTCATAAAATTAGTGAATACTGCTTTTTTGGTGAAAAAGAATTTTTACAAAAAACCGAAATAGCACAACCCGCTATATTAGCAACCAGTTTAGCCTTTAGTAAAGTTTTGAAAAACAAAAATATAACACCAGATTATTTAGCAGGTCATAGTTTAGGAGAATATACAGCACTAGTTTGTGGTAAAGTTTTGAAGTTTGAAGAAGCTTTAAAATTAGTTAAAATAAGAAGTGAGTTAATGGCGAAAGTGGGAGAAAATTATCCTGGTACAATGATTGCTGTCATTGGAATGAATAAAAAAGAATTAGAAAGAACTTGTACCGATTTTTCTGATCATGATGAAGTTGTAATTGCAAATTATAATGGACCAGAACAAATGGTTGTATCTGGTACTATTTCAGGAATAGAAAAATTTTCTAATTTAATTCAAGAAAAAGGAAAAAAAGTTATTCAATTAAATGTAAGTGCTGCTTTTCACTCATATCTAATGAAACCAGCTTTAAGCGAATTAGTTGATGCAATAGACGACACAGAATTTTTTGATTCTGATGTTCCAATAATTACTAATGTTGATAATACAATGACAACCGAAGGTAAAAAATTTAAAGAAAAACTAAAATGGCAACTTATATCACCTGTTTTATGGGAAGATTCTATAAGATCCATGATAGAGTACAATATAGAAGCTTTTATAGAAGTTGGTCCTCAAAAAATTCTTACAAATTTAAATAAAAGAATAGATAATTCAATAAAATCATTTAGTATTAATAATAATGATGCTATAAATGAATTAGAATTATTTCTTTCAGCATAAAATAAGTAAGAAATCAAAAGTAAGAAGTAATGAGATAGAAAAAAATATCTTCTTACTCATCACTTCTTACTTATAAGTTAAAAAAACGGATATTAATTAATTCTTAATCATTATTACTTACATCTTACATACTTAGTAGTTACCGCTTTTGCATAAGGTGCACCATAAGTACCACCGCCTGTATAATCCTTATAAACACCAGTATTTACAATTATACAACTTCTATAATCTTTGCTAGAAAGCATTACTCCCCCATATTTAGTCATATATGTTGGTATTCCAAGTTTATTTTTTTCAACTTGCCAATTAGAACTTTTTACACCACTTTGAATAACGGCTCCATTTGTTACTTGAGATAAAGCTTCTTTTTTCGCAGCAGCTTCTACACTACTATCTTTGAGACTATAACTATTACCCAAATCATCTGCAAAAACAGGAGGTCTACTTTTAAGATCTTCATTAAATTTAGCTAATTTTTTATCATAATCTTTTTTATAATCATTCCAATCTGGTTTAAAAGATAATCCTACTGATTTCATGGATTCTTCTATTTTTAGTTCTTTTAAAGTTTTTTCAACATCTTTTTTAATAGTATTAAAACCATCTTTTAAAGCAACATAATATTCATCATTTGCTCCTTGTTTATTATTTAAAATAGATTTAGTTTTTTCTTCAACAAAAATAAGAACTGATTTTTGAATTATATCTTTTCTTTTTTCTGCCATTTTTCTCCAATCTCCACCTAAATAAGCTAAATCATACTTTTGAGAAGCGGTAAGATAGGTAGGATTTTCTAAATCTGGATATTTAGATTTACATAGTTTATCTAACGCATCTAAATCACTACTAATTTTTTTTATCATTTCTGGTGTAAAAGAAGCATGAATATAAGTACCTGAATAATCTGGATTATATGCACTTGCAACATATTTTACCGATTCTGAATATTTACTAACATCAGTCCAAAAAGTTTTATAATATTCATCTTGTATTTTTTGTAAAGCTATTTCCTGTTGTTTGGCAACAGAATTTAAATTTTTAGCTTCAACACTAACATTATCATAGTTTCCTGTTTGTATTGTATATTTACCATCATTTATCTCTTTTACAATACCTTTTATAAAGCTTCCGTTAGAAGATAAATATTCCACTTTATCACCAATATTAGGTTTTCCAGACATATTAACTTCAGCTTTTACTCTTAACTCATTTTCTGAATATTCAGAAGTTCCTTGATAGCCATTTACAGCAACAATATATTTACAATATTTAAGTTCTTTTATTGTCCCTTCATACCACATTTTTAAATCTCTTGAAACATCAACAATATCTCCTGCTTTAAATTTTAAAGAGCTATTTGTTTTTTGCATTGCATCTGCATCTTGTAATTCTTTAGGTGATAACCACTTATCTCTACTAGAATCTGTTTTGTCAAAATGAATTCTAAATTCGCCTCTTTTATTTGGCCCTGAGATAATTTCAGCTTCTACAAGCTTTCCACCATAAGGAGCTAAAACTTTTTTACCAACACTAAAACTTCCAGAAATAGCACTAGTTGAAGTTAATAAAATAAAAGAACTTATAATAAAAGAAATTAATTTTTTTTTCATAAACCTTACCAAAAATTATTTTTACCTGAATTATACAACAGAATTTTATTAGATTTTTTATTTTTAATTACAATAGAATTAACGTATTACTTATAAAATTGATTTAAAAAATAATTCTTTATAGTTTATAATAAAATAATATTATTAGAATAATTTTATATTCCAAAGAAAAAATACTTTTAAATATAATGCACTCATATAACAGTAATGGCAGGCGTAAAGCAACTGCCACTACTGTTTATTCGTTATCTTGAAAAAAATTAAAATGGTAACTAACAAAAACTTGTACGGATCGTGATTTAGTGCCTATCTTACAAGTTTTTGTGATGCTCTAATATATTTAGATTATGAAATATACATTT
>ERZ1292633.3931-Hain-H41-02um-R1-3931-length-14091-cov-5_pt1 | contig 14091 bp, 13 predicted proteins | sample MGYA00564406_ERZ1292633 | MGnify/ENA primary metagenome ERZ1292633 (study PRJEB36523, sample SAMEA6512639) | groundwater metagenome | collected 2019-01-08 | study: AquaDiva: Metagenomics assemblies of 32 groundwater samples
TGAAAACGAAATGATTAAAAAAATACTTAAAAAAGAATATTTTATTCTATTTCTTTTCAAAAAATTAAAAAACTTATGTACCATTATTAAAAAACTTACTACTTATTATTTTGAATATTATTCGTCATTATCTTTTGATATTTCAATTCTGTCAAATTTTTTGACCAAATCATCATAAGTATCAACTTTAAGATCTGGCCCTAGGCTTATAAGTTTAAATTTATTATCTTCTTCTTTTAATATATATTCATTTCCCCAAGGATCTTTACCTCTTTTAGTTCCCCTAGATTCTTTAACATCTTTTTGGATAAATTTGGTTATATTATCTGGATAAATACCTGTTTCTTGTGCTTTCATATTTAGTTTTAGTATTATAAGGGTCATATCTTGATCGCATCTGGCTATTTTTAAAAAATTGAAAGAAAAACTTTTGATATATAAAAACTTGTTATTAAAAGATTCTGTAAAAATATTTTTAGAAATATCAGTAAAAATAAAAGGAATCACAGCTAATAAAAAAGCAAAAATAAATAATACATATTTAGATTTAGAAAGAGATTTATCTAATTCTTTTCTAATTTCTGAAGGATCTTTTATTTTGTCTTGATTAAATAACTCAACAATTTGTTCAAAAATACTTTTCTTTTTTTCAACTTCTATTTTTACATTAGTCGATTCTTTTATATGAATAACTTCTGTTTTTTCTGGAATATATTTATCAATCGCTTTTTTTATTTCCCATAAAACAATTTTATATGGAACATAATATCTTTCTTTTTCACCTTCATAGATTGTTTCAATATAATCGTTATCATTAGATACATTGAATTTTATTTTATTAATAAAATCATAAAACATGTGGATATAAGATATTTTATCTTCTTTATAAAATACAAATGATATTCTTATATTAGATATTACAAATATTCCTTTTTGACTATCTTTTAAACAATCAAATGCTTCAAAATCTTTTTCTCCAAAAGAATTTACATTTTTTATATTATCAATAGCATCTTTTAGTGTTAACTCTTGTTCCATAAAAAAAACTTGCCTCTGTGGTTGTTTGTATTAAAATTTTATTACTAAATAGAAAAATTGTATATATTTAATTTACTTTAAAGGCAAAAAAAATATAGATACAAAATAATTGATTAAGATCAGTTTAATTAAGGGTTATTTTTCATTTAAGTACTAGCAAGAAATTTTTTTTTTTTGTGATAATATTAATTGAGAGTAATTTTTTGATTAATTTAAATAAGAGGTTTTTATAATGGAAATACCTAGAAGTATTCAAACAAGTCCAGTTGACACGACTAAAACGGTTGTTCCTGCAAAAACAGAAGGAGTTCAAACACCAAAAACAGAAGATGTAGCTGTTAAAGATACTAATTTTGCGGATGGATTAAAATCTGAATTAAAAACTACCGTAGAAAAAGGTGCTTTGCCTAGTGAAGGTGTTAAATTTGAAGAACCTCCTGTTCAAGAAACACCTAAAACAGAAATTAAAAATCAAATAAGTGCTTTGTTTGATGGTAAACCAGCTTTATCTTTTACTTTAGAAGATCCAAAATTACCAGAACTTCAAACATCTGAATGGAAAGGATACAACACTGATGTAAATACATCTGTTGCAAATGCTTTTGAAGAAAAAACAGCTAAAAAAATACCTGTAATATCAAGTAGTAAAGTATCAGCTTTGTTAAAAGCAATGGGTGCAAATAAAGTAGAAGATTTACAAGGTGCAGTAGGTGCTAAAGCTGATAATCAATTTGGACCTGAAACTTATTTTAAAACAAAAAATCATGTATCTGGTCAAATAAATCAAGTTAAATCAGTTGATGATATGAACAAAATAAGTTCTATGCTTGGTTTGATGGGTAAAGATCCACAAGTTGATCAAATGAAAACTGTTCTTACTGAAAGAATAAAAATAACTCAAGATTTTACATCTACAAAAGAAGGCTTAAATAACTATTTTAATGATGTTAATGGTATTCTTGCTCAAGCAAATCCTCAAGATTTAGACTCTCTTAATAATGCTTCGCAAAAATTAGGCGAAAGTTTTACAAAATTACCTGATAACATAAAAGGAAACTCACAAGCAGTAAATGCTAATACTGAAGCATCTGCTAGAGTAAACCAAGCAATAGCAACTTTAAAAGGAGATCTTGAAAAATCTAAACAAGCTTATGGAAGTGAAGTTTCTTGTATTGCTGATGAATCAGTTAATAATGCTCTTACTACTGGCGATAAAGGTAAACTTGATGAAGGTAAAGGTAAAATAAATGGACTGGATGCAAATTTTGCTAAAATAAAAGATTCTGATGAAGCAAAAGCTGCTAAGCAAGGTGCTTTTTCTAAAATGGATGATGCTGGTGCAAAAATAGATAGCATAAAAGCATTAAATGATAAAAAAGAATGGTCTCCTGAAGAAACAACAAAAGCTCAAGATTTAGCTAAAGGATTGCCAGATGGTAAATTTAAAGCTGATTTTGGTAAATCAATAGATTCTCATATTGCTGCAGCAAAATTGAAAGCTGAAAATAAATCTAATTTAGAAACTACAACAAAAACAGGTTTACATGATGTAGTTGGAAATGGTTTTTGGAACCTTGAAAATAAAGATGGTGTAAAATCTATGTTCCAATTAGTAGCAAAGCAAGGATTACTTCCTGATGCCATGAAAAAAATGAATGTAGAAGACCAAACAAGAGCTATAAATACTTTAACAAAAGATGCTAGTTTTGATCCTAAGAGCCAAACATCTTCTGATAAATTTAATATTGATATTGCAAAAAGTATTTTCCAAAATCTATCTAGTGTTGCTAATGTTGATAAAGAAGTTAAAAATTCATCTAAACTTAAAGATGCTCCATCAGCATCATTTGATAATCATGCCTTAGATTCAAAATCTTATGTTCAAGGTCTTAAATTCTCAATAGGTTCTGATAGAATTGGAAGTGAAAGAGAAGCTGCTTTAACAATGATAAGAGGCGTTATGAATGGAGAAGCACCTAAAGAAGTTCTTCCTGCTTTATCAAGATATGAAATACATGATGTATCTAAATACCTTGAAAAAAATGGTAAAAATGGTGAAAAAGATCAATTTTTAGGAACAATTTCTCAAGCCTATAATAATGGACAATCAATAAATATTGATAGTTTAGGTAAAGGTGATAAAGCAAAGATAATTAAAAATGTAATGGATACAAATCAAGAAACAGGAAAAGTATCTGATTTACTTAAAAAATCTGGAAAAAGTGTTGTTCTTGAAACAGTGAAAAGTCAAAATCTTTCAGATGCTCAATTATCAACTATAGGAAAATCTTCTAATGCTGGTGATTTAGTAAGTGATGCAGGAGTTTCATCTAAAGTTCTTACAAGTATGATAAAGACATATAATAAACAAGATGGTTCTGTTAAACTTGAAGACATAAAAAAATTCATTGATCAATCTTCTAAAAGTGACTGGGATGCAGAAAACAATGTTAAGACTATGAAAACTGTTCTTGGTTCATTAGGAGATGGAAAAGATAGTGATTATGCTAAATTCCAAACTTTATCTCCAGCTACGCTTGATAGAATAAGAGATATAGCTAGATCTAATCCTTATCAAAATAATTATTAATTAGATTTCTCTAAAAAAAACTCCTTAGCAATAGGGAGTTTTTTTGTTGTTAACAAAAATTAACACACCCTTAATGTTTTTGTTTTGTTAAATTCTTCAGCTTTTATTAAATTTTTAATAAAAAAAATTTTAAATTTAGTGATGAAAGTAGATTGAGATATTAAATAACACATGATATACTTATCCTTAGTACTTTAATTTAAGCTAATGGCGAAATCTTTGTTAAAGCTTTTTTTAAAAAAAAATAATTATGTAAATCAAAAGGAATATTTTTCCAATGACTTTTACTGTTGATACAACTTTAGGTCAAAAGGTACTTGATCTCACTACGCAAAGGCACCAGATGCTTGCCAATAATATTGCGAATGTGAACACACCTAACTATAAAAAGAAAGACCTTTCTTTTGCACAAACTCTTGAGCTTATGGCTGAAAGAACTAAGTCTGTTGAGGTTAATACTCCCCCAGATTTAATGATTGATTCTGCCGCAGATATTAGTAGAGGAAAAAGATTAACTTACCTACATGGAAACGGTGGAGGAGATAAGGGTGTAGAATTTAGTAGAAGTGATACTTTATTTGACTATGATTGGTTTAAACAAGGTGCAGAGTTAGACATAACTCCCAAAACTAAAAATCCTACAAAATCAGATATGATAAATGAAACAGGTGCTATATTCACTAGTAGTAAAAGCTCTGAAAGACTTGATGGAAACAACGTTAACATAGACTTAGAAGTTGCAGAAATGATAAAAAACACAAGTTTTTATAATATGCTTTCTTCTATAGTCGCAGGTGATTTTAGGGTATATAGAACTATTATAAGTGCTAGATAGTAAAAAGGAGCTTTTTTAATGACTTTATTTAATGCTTTAGCTGTTAGTGCAACAGGTATGACAGCAAACAGACTTTGGATCGATGTTATTGCTAACAATATATCAAATGTTAACAGTATAAAAGCTGATGGTACACCTTATCAAAGAAAACTACCTCTTTTTACTGAGGTTTTGAAAGATATTGACCAAGAAATGGAACATGAAATGGCTGATTTTAATTTTGGAACAGACCCTGGAAAAACAATGGGTGCTGGTGTTCAATCTTATAAAGTAGTAGCAGATAATGCACCATTTAAATATGTTTATGAACCAGGAAACCCACATGCTGATAAAAATGGTTTTCTTCAAAAACCTAATGTGGAAGTTATTAATGAAATGATTGATATGATAGCAGCAAATAGAGCTTATGATGCCAGTGTTCAGGTTGCAAATGCAGCGAAAGCAATGGTTAACAAAGCATTAGAAATAGGAAAATAGAGGGTAAATAAATGGCAATTACTACAGGTGCAATTGATGGGTTTTCTTTTGAAGCTTCAAAAGTAACAAAAAGCCAATTGCCTCTTTCTTTTGAGAATAAAGATATTCAAAAAGTTGATGCTTCTCCATTCATAGAGATTCTTAATGGAGTTGTTGATGATTTTGAACATAGAAATAAATTAACACTTGATATGCTTAGCGGAAAAGATGTGGACGTTCATGCTCTTATGATTGCTCAAGCACAAGTTGATATGGTTAGTAACTTAGCTTCAACCATAACAACTAAAATATCAACGGCATATCAAACGCTAATGAATATGCAAGTTTGATTTTCCGTTTATTATCATTTTTACCGTTATTATAAAATTATGGAGAGAAATTAATTTATGGCAGTTGAAGAAGGCGAAGTTGGTGGCGGCCTTTTGGCAAACCTGACCGGCAGGCAAAGAATAATAGCAATAGGATCATTTGTCGCAATCGTTATTTTGCTGATAGCACTTATTGTTTTACTTATGGGCCAAAAAGGTGATGACAAATTTGTCGTTATTATGAGAGATTTACCCCCTAAGTCTATTGGTCAAGTTGTAGAAAAATTAAAAGAACAAAGAATTACTTATGAAATAAGAGATGAAGGTAAGTCTATTGCTGTTGAAAAAGGTAAAAAAGATGAGGCTATAATTGGTCTTTCTATGTTTAATTTACCTCATGATGGTAGAGTTGGCTTCGAGATTTTTGGAGATAAAGCAAATGGTATGTTGAGTACTGACTTTGAGAAAAAAGTTGCTTTACAAAGAGCTATGAATGGTGAGCTTTCAAGACTTATCCAAAAAATGAATGGTATTGAAAGAGCAGAAGTTATGATAGTTGTTCCAGAACCTCAATTGTTTCAAGAACAACAATTACCTACAACGGCATCTGTACTTTTGAGACTATCTTCTGGTGGTGGTTTTTCTCAAGAACAAATAGAATCTATTACAAACTTAGTTTCTAGTGCTGTACCTGGATTAAAACCTGAGAATGTTACTATTTCTGATACAAATGGAAAAGTTCTTGCTGCTGGTCATGGATCTGGTGAAACAGATTCTTCTAAAGCAGGAAAAGAACTTAATAAACAATTTGAAATTAAAAAAGATGTTGAATCTAAATATGAAAATAAAATTGTTGAAATGTTAGAAAAAATAGTTGGCCCTGGACATGTTAAACCAAAAGTTTCTGTAACGATGAATTTTGATTCTATCCAAAAAAGAATGAGAACTATGACTCCTGTTTTAGATTCTGATAAGAAACCTATGGCTATTGCTGTTAAAAAGCAATATGAAAGAAATAGTGAGCCAAAAGGACAAACTGATGGAGTTAACGGTGCACCTGGTGTTATTTCTAATACAAATACAAATACACCTTTGGCTGCAAATGGTACAAATACATTGCCAGCTTCTCCTATGACACCTGTTTCTGCTGGCCCTGGAAAACCTACTCCACTTCCAGGATATGCAATTAATGATAAAGATTCTGAACAATTAACAAATAATTTTAATAATGAAGAACAATTAGTAACACCAGCTATGGGATCAATCCAAAAAATGAGTGTTGCTGTTACTTATCAATACGGAACTCCTAAAGCTGAAGGCGCTGAAGAGGCTGAAGGTGTTAAAAAACTTAAAAATGATGAAATAACAGATTTAGTAAAAAACACTGTAGGTCTTGATGCTGCAAGAGGCGATAGTATAAAAGTTCAGGAAGTAGTATTTGATGACACAATTCAAAAAGCACTTGCAGAACAAATGTCAAAAATGGATGCTTCAAAAAGACTTATTCCTTGGTGGGTTGCACTTATTGCAGGTCTAGTAGCCTTAGTGGTTGGAGCTGGAATCGGTGGAGCCTTGTTAAGCAAGAAGCCACCTCCTCCTGAGTTAGCTGGTGGATTTGCACCAGTTGGTGGTGAGTATGCTTCAATACCTGCACCAGGAACACCTCCAGGTGGAGCAATTCCACCTCCAGGTGGTGGAATGCCTGAAGTTGCAGCACCTCAAGATAGAGTTGAAGTAGCCAGAGCACCTGTAACTCCTCCTCCTGATAACCCTTTTGGATTTTTATATGGTATAGAAGCTGAAACAGTTGCAAACCTTTTATCAAGTGAAAGATTACCAACATTAGTTGCAGTTCTAGCACAACTTGATCCTGGTCAAGCGGATGAAGTAATAACATTACTTAATCCAGAAGTTCAAAGTGAAGTAAGAAGTAGATTAGCTAATAATCCAGTTCTACCTCCTATGACACAAAAAATGGTTAGTCAATCATTAAAGAAACGTTTACAGACACTTAGTGCAGCATAAAAAATAGTTGAAAATATAGATCGGGAAGTCCTATTTGGAGTTCCCGGTTTCTTATTCTCATACTTATTGCTTAAAGCAAATTTTTGATAAAGGCAAAAAGATTAATGGCAAAAGCAGAAACACAAAAATCGAGTATAATTGGCGATATTTCAATGGCTGTACTGATCGTAACAGTACTAGCCGTTTTGATTTTGCCTTTACCACTATGGTTAATAGATACCTTCTTGGTTATAAACTTATGTTTTTCAGTAGTAGTTATCATGGTATCTCTATATATCATTGATCCACTAGAATTTACAGTATTCCCTCAGATGCTTTTAGTCGCAACGCTCTTTCGACTAGCCCTGAATGTTTCCACGTCAAGATCTATTCTTTTAAGAGCTGATGGTGGACACATAATTGAAACTTTTGCTAACTTTGTAATAGGTGGAAATTATGTCGTAGGGATAGCTATTTTCGTAATTTTAACTATTATTCAATTCGTAGTTATTACAGAGGGTGCTAAGAGGGTTGCAGAAGTTGCTGCTAGATTTACCTTAGATGCTATGCCTGGTAAACAAATGAGTATTGATGCAGATTTCAATGCTGGTTTAATAACTGCTGAAGATGCAAAAGATAGAAGAAAAGATTTAGAAAGAGCCGCAAACTTTTTCGGTACAATGGATGGTGCTAATAAATTCGTAAGAGGTGATGCTATAGCTGGTATCATCATTATTATAGTAAACATACTCGGTGGTTTTATGATCGGTGTGTTTATGATGGATATGGAACTTGTAGATGCCGCAGCAAAATTCACAACACTCTCTGTTGGAGATGGTTTAGTTGCTCAAATTCCAGCACTTATGATTTCAGTTGCTTCAGGTTTAGTAACCACAAGAGCCGTTTCAGATAGTAACTTAGCTGAAGATTTAAAAGTACAAATTTTTAGTTCATACAAATCTCTCACAGTATCAGGTATATTTGTTATTTGTATGGGTTTTGTACCAGGGTTTCCTAAATTACCTTTTATGATTATAGGCGTAATGATGCAGTTAGCTGCTTTTATAGCATATAGAAGAACTCAAAAAGTTTCGCAAGTTGTGGATGAAGAAGATGAAACAATTGCAGAACAAGAAGCAAAGAAACCAGAGAACGTATTGCAAGTTATGGAAGTTCACCCGTTAGGACTTGAAATGGGATTAGATTTGATACCTTTAGTTGACCCTTCTCAAGGTGGAGATTTGCTTGATAGAATCGTTCCTATGCGTGTTCAGATTGCTATGGAGTTAGGTTTTGTTATGCCTGGGGTTCAATTCAAAGATAACTTAAACTTAAAACCAAATGAATATTCAATAAAAGTAAAAGGTATTGAAGTTGCAAGAGGTGAAATTCTCATGGGTTATATGCTCGCAATTCAACAACCAGAAACAGATATTTCTCAAGAATTAGTTGGATTCCCAACAAAAGATCCTGCATTTGGAACACCTGCTGTTTGGGTAGCTGGTTATGAAGCACAAAGAGCAGCACAATTAGGATACATGGTAACAGACCCAACAAACGTATTAATAACTCACGTAGCAGAGATAGTTAAAGGTTTCGCTCATGAGATATTAAGTCGTCAAGAAGTTCAAGTTATGATTAATAAAGTAAAAGAAAAACATCCTGTTGTTGTAAAAGAGCTTATTCCTGAAATGTTATCATTAGGTGAAGTTCAAAAAGTATTACAAAATCTTATTAGAGAAAGAGTTTCTATAAGAGATTTAAGTACAATTTTAGAGAAATTAACAGACTTCTCTAAACTTAGTAAAGAGCCAGATGTTCTTTCAGAACTTGTAAGACAATCATTAAATAGACAAATTTGTAATGTTCTTTCAAATGAGCAAGGTATTATTCCTGTAATTACTCTTGATCCTAAAGTTGAACAAGCTATTCAAGAAAGTATTCAACAAACAGCTCAAGGTCCAGTTTTAGCTTTAAACCCTCAAATAACGCAACAGATTTTAGCTAAGTTAGCTAATGAGGTTCAGTCTGCAACAAATGCTGGCCACAACCCAGTTATTTTATCTAATCCTCAAATAAGACCTCATGTTAAAAAATTAACAGAGAGAAATTTCCCTGCGTTAGTTGTAATATCATATAATGAAGTAGCACCTAAAATAAAAATACAATCTATAGGAAATGTAGCAATAAGCTTTGGTGGATAAGAGAAATAAATGAAAGCCAATGGCATAAGTGACGTAGGTAAAATAAGACAAAATAACGAAGACAGTTTCTATTGTTCTTTAGAAACTGCTCTTTTTATTGTTGCTGATGGTCTTGGTGGACATTCGGCTGGTGAAGTTGCTAGTTCTATGACAGTAGAACATGTTTCAAATGGAAAACCTAAAAATATAGATGATCTTCTTTTACTTATAAGTGAAGCAAATACTAAAGTTCATAATGAAGCAAAAGCTGTCGGAAATGACATGGCAACTACTATTTCCTCTCTTATTCTTCCTGAAAAAAATCAAGTTTATATTGCTCATGTAGGAGATAGCCGAATATATCTTATAAGAGATAACGAAATATATTGTATAACTGAAGATCATACTCCTGTTATGGAATCATTAAGAGAAGGATTATTAACATTAGAGCAATCAAAAAGACATCCATTAAGACACATGCTTTCAAGAACAATAGGGACTCATCCTGAAGTTGAAATAGATGCTATTAATATTGATATACTTTCAGGTGATATATTTGTTTTATGCACCGATGGGTTAAGTAATCTTCACGAAGATTATGAAATAAGAGATATTGTATTGAAAGATATTTCTGAAGCAAATATAATTTCTAAAAACTTAGTTGAATCTGCTCTTGAGCGTGGTGGAACTGATAATGTTAGTGTTGTTGTTCTTATAATAGAAGATTCTGATATTATTTAATTATAATAAATGAATAAAATCTTTTTGCCCTTTCAAATAATAAAATATACTACCGAAAAAAAAAATTTATTAGAGGATTTTATATTAAAATTTTATCCTGAAGAGGATTTTTATGATATAACTAATTTTGATTCTTTTTATGAAAATGGTGACTTTTTTGTTACCCTAAACCCCAAAAATCAAATAATTGCTTGTTTTAGTTTTTTTTATGAAAATAAAGATAAAGCTGTAATAAAAAGAGTTATTATTTCACCTTATTGGATAAATAAAGGTGTTTTTGAAAAAAATATTCGTTTTATGTTATCATCAATAATAGAAAAAGGATATAAAGAAGTTATTTTAATAAAAAATGAACACACTGAATATCTAAATAAATTTAAGGCAAGTGGATTTAAAGACGAATCTGATTTTTTGTTTTTAGATTGGTACTAAACAAAAAGTTACAAAATTTGTGATATTATATTATTCATTATTTTTTTAATTTTTACTTATAGACTATAGAAAGGTTTTTTAGAATGGCAAAAATAAAATGCAAAGAATGTAGAAGCATAGCAGAAGAAACAGAATCTTATTGCCCTGAATGTGGTGCAATTTTTGTAAAACCATTTGTGTATGTAGAAGATGAAATGAAAGCTGCTTTAGCTGCGGCTCCAAAAGCAAAAGACCCTAGTCAAATGACTAAAGATGATCATATTCATCAACTTAATGAAAAATGTCATGATATAAGAGATGAATTAGTAAAACTTAAACACGCCATAACTGAAAAATCTAATGAATGTATGAGATGTTTTACCTCTGCTGGTATTGCTAAAGCAAAAGATTTTGATGATGATGTTGAAAATTTGGTTTACAAAAGAAAAGAAAATTTAGCTGATTTTGATATTTTAGTTATGGAATATAGAAAAATTTTAACTAAAATAGAAAATCAAATGATTGATTTAAACAAAGCCAAAGAAGATTTAGAGAAGTTTAAAAAGAGTTAATAAATAAAGAAAGTAATGGAACCTATAATACCCCCGCCTCAATTTGATCTCACGTCTGGAATATTAATAATTACTTTTTGTGTAATGATGGTTGCTATTCTTGCTAGTTCTGAAGCGGGAATTCTTTCTGTTAATAAAATAAAAGTAAAAAATTTAGAAAATAATGGTGATGAGAGAGCAAAAGCTGTAAATGATTTATTAAAGAGCCATGAAAAACTCTTTGCAACTGTTTTAACTGTAGAAAATGCTTTTATAATATTTGCAACATCTATTGCGGCAACATTTTCTCATGAACATTTTGGTGAAACAGGAACACTTATCGCATCTTTTGTTATGACATTAATTATAGTTATTTTTGGTGAAATAACTCCTAAAACTTTTGCTGCCCAAAATTCTGAATTAGTTGCATTAAATATTGCTAAACCAATAAAACTTTTAGTTAAACTTCTTACATATCCTATATGGATTCTTACTTCATGTACAAAAATTTTAATCCATATTTTAAATGGAATGGGAATTGGAACTAAAGGAACAGATCACCAAATGATTACTGAAGGCGAAATAAGAATGATCATTGACGAAGGTCATATAAATCAAAGTGAAAGAGATTTACTTCATAATGTTTTTGATTTTGATGAAGAAATTGTTGCTCAAGTTATGACAACCAGAACTATGATAACTGGAATACAAAAAGGATCTACTGTAAAAGAAGCTTTGTTAGAAATGGTTAGTGTTGGACACTCAAAATTTCCTGTTTATGAAGAATCTCTTGACGAAATAATAGGAGTTCTTTTTGAAAAAGATTTGATAAGTCATATTATATCTAAAGAATCTGGTGGAGAAGATAATATATCTGATTTTCTAAAACCAGTAACTTTTATACCAGAAAATAAAAAAATAAAAGATGTTTTAACTTTAATGAAAGAAAAAGGAGAAAGAATTTTTATTGTTACAGATGAATATGGTGGAACTGAGGGAATAATAACCTCTCAAGATATTTTACAGATAATAGTAGGTGATATAAGTCAAGATTCTCAAGATCATGATTCTCATGAGTTTGAAAGTGTTGATGAAAAAACTTATGTATTACCAGGAACAGCTTCTATTGATGATATAAAAGAAGAAACTGGAATAGAATTTCCTGAAGGTAACTATCAAACTATTGCAGGTTTTATATTAAATAAATTAGAAAGAATTCCTTCTGTTGGTGAAAAATTAGAACATGACAATTCAGACCTTTTTATTTCTGAGGTAGTTGGACCTAAAATATTAAAGGTAACTATTATTAAACACTAAATTTTAATATGATCTCTTTTGAATTTTTGTTTGATTTTCTTGTTTTACTTTGCATTTTATATTTTGCAAGGCTTTTTATTATAAATTTTTTATTTCTTAGAGCTGAAAAAAATGAAAAAATTGGTAAATACGAGAAAGCATTAATTAATTATAGGTATTTAACTTTTTTATATCCATCTAACTTATATGATATATATAATTCAATTGGAAATTGTTTTTCTGAAATAAAAGATTATAAAAGTGCTGAAATATATTACAATAAAGCTATTAGTATAATTCCCGATAATTTTGTTTCTTATAAAAATTTAGGGCTTAATTTTTTAGATTCTAAAAATTATAAAGAAGCTCATAAATATTTTTCTAAATCATTAAGGCTAAAACATGGTATTCCTTATAATGAAGATGAAAAATATTTGGAAAATTTTGTTTTAAATGAAGATGATAAAATAATAATAACTATTCCCAAAATTAAACATGATATAGAGCAATTAGATTATTTGATAAATAGAAATCTTTTACCAAGTTCTTTTATAGAAGAAAAAGAAAATTTAGAATCTCTTTATGCTTATTTAGATGATAAAAGTGAAATTTTTTTTATTAACCTAGAAAATGATAAAAGAAAATATATAGAGTCAATATATGAAAGAAATTTATATATTTATAAAACAAAAGATTTAAATGAATATATAAACAAAAATATAGAAGTTAATAATATAAAAACTGAATTTGAAAAAAATGAAGTAGCTTATTTTGATAATTTTTTATCTGATGAATGTTTAAATGAAATAAGAAATTTTTGTTTTAGTTCTACTATATGGCATGAATATAAAAGGGTTTGGGGATATCTTTCAGCAAATCTTGATAATGGTTTAAGCGATCCTATTTTTTATAAAATAGCTGAAGAAGCAATTAATAAATTTCCTACAGTTTTTAAAGACTATAATTTAATGAATATGTGGGCATTTAAATATGATAGTTCTATGAAAGGTGTTTCTGTTCATGCTGACGAAGCATTTATAAATATAAATTTTTGGATAACAAACGATGATGCAAATTTAGATAAAAATACTGGGGGACTGATAGTTTATCCAATAAAAGCTCCTGATAATTGGACTTTTGAAGAATATAATGCAGATGAAAAATTAATATATGATTATATAAAAACCAAAGAAATAGAGACAATAACTATTCCATACAAAGAAAATAGATGTATTATATTTAATTCGGCTTTTTTTCATGAAACAGATAAATTTAATTTTAAAGAAGGGTATGAAAATCGAAGAATCAACATAACCTTACTTTTTGGAAAAAGAAGTTAAAATTAAATAAAACTATTATTTATATCATTTAGTTTTGAAACCCATGAATCTAATCCAGAAATATCATTTGGATAATCTATATAGTGTTGTTTCAACTCTTTTGATTTATTCATACAATTTTCCATTCTAAATAATATACCTGGTCTTCTTATACCTCTAAAAGCTCTTTGGACTTTATCAAATGAACCTACATTTGCAATTGCTCCAGTTATTGAATCATGTACATCTTTAGAAGTCATAATATCTTTTTCAAAAGCAAAATCCATATCATCTGGAGAAAGCCCAATAATTCCTCTACGTAACATATCCATATAGGC
>ERZ1292633.3933-Hain-H41-02um-R1-3933-length-14074-cov-4_pt1 | contig 14074 bp, 11 predicted proteins | sample MGYA00564406_ERZ1292633 | MGnify/ENA primary metagenome ERZ1292633 (study PRJEB36523, sample SAMEA6512639) | groundwater metagenome | collected 2019-01-08 | study: AquaDiva: Metagenomics assemblies of 32 groundwater samples
GTTGTAGACTTGAAATTCACCTCCGGTGCCATTTCCGTCGGGAATCAGAATCGCATGATTGATTCCTGTCTCCTCAGACAGCAATAGAGCCGCACCCTGGCCAGACCAATCATAAAGTCCGCCGGTAGAGGATGCAGAGGAAGATGAGAAAAGACTCACATATCCATTTGATACTAAGGGTTTTCCCAAATAAATACCTGACCCAATGGTTCCACCCGTCGCTCCATCGACTGTCCCAACCGAGATGGCATTACTTGCAGACGTCAGTTGGGTGCGGGGTGTTTGCACTTGGCCATTAACGGTCACGTCGAGCCACACGTCCGGATTTGCAGTGAAGGCTGAAGTAGGAATCGCCGTGATTGACCCGAGGGTGTGAGTGAAGAGACCCGCTGAAGTAGTAATTGAACCACTTTCGGACCACAGGAGAATTCCACCTGCTGGAACTGGATAGAATGAAAAGACCGCCGGATATGAGCCATTAGCAACCGGAGCGCCGCCGGAGGTGAGCACCTGCCCTTGATAGCTCATCAGATTTGGCCCTGCGGAGAATGCAGAGATGGCGATTACAAGCACGGCTATCATACTGGTGAGAAAAGTTAGTTTCTTCATGTTACCTCGTATAGTTGTGATTAGTGTATTCATTATTTCTTGTCGTCAGCAGTTGTGGGCATTGCATTTAATTGCTCTTGAAGGCGGGCTTTGGCAAGAGAGGTGCGTGCTTTCTGAGTTTCTTCTTCTAACTTTGAAATCTTCAGTTCCAGCTCCCGTAAGTCGACGAGGGAGGTGTTCGATGCGACTGCACCTGATCCAGGAGTCAAGCCTCCCGAACTTGTCGATACTGCCGACTCAAACTCCCCAGCCTCGGTCGAGGATGCGGCTGTCACCACCGAACCATAGGAAGTTGGGAAGTACATGGCTGTCAGACTGGGGTAATACACAAACGAGCTTGAACCCGCGGACGTTGATCCTTGCTGGACTTCAAGGCGAAATGCGTAAGTCCCAGCACTTCCCTTAAAATATATGCGCTGGCAATTGAGTGTACCCCATGAGCACCCTGTCGTTGGGTGCGACGTCGCACCAAAGACAGCATAATATGGAGCCGTAGCGGTGCCTCCTGCCGTTTCATCGATTTGCGCAAAGACCCAGTTTGACCCGGTCGTTCCACAAAGATCGACCTCACCCGCTTTCCCAATCAGACTTATGTAACCTGGCGCGGGGATAGTAATCGTCACCGTCGCGAGATCCTGCATGACGCCGATAGCTGGCGTTACCGCCGCAAAAGTATTGTTACTCACGACCCCCGGCTCGTTGAGCATCTCCTGTGCGCTTATCGCGCTATCTGGCAATTGCACTGAGTTGTTTCCGGCAAAGGAGAGATCGAACCCAACGCTGGAAAGTCCATCCATCTGCATGAATGGAGATCCAGCCGTGTTGTTACCATTTAAAGCAAATGCGTAGCCGCCCCAACCATTGCGCATGTAGAAACCACCAGTACCACTAGAGTGGGGCTGGAACATGGCATACCATGATCCCGTCTCGTCGTACAATTGGAGTCCCCCTCCTGCGCCAACCCAGTCGAAGAGACTTGCGATTGGGGTACTTGACGAAGATGACATGAGATTCAAGTTTCCGGACAATGCGAGGGGCTTTCCGATAGTGATACTGCCATTGACGCTAAGACTGCTGACAATCGTCCCGCCAGATGCACTGTCTATTGTATTCACGCTCTGCGAGTATCCCACCGATGTGATTTGCGTGCGGGGTGTCTGAACCTGTCCATTCACTGTCACTTCCAGCCAGATCGAACCATTGTTCGCGAAGAATCCGGCGGGAATTGCCGCGATTGAGCCAAGAACGTGAAGGAACAAACCCGCGGTAGTTGTAATTGAGCCGCTCTCTGACCACAGTGGCGCCCCGCCAGATAGAACCGGATAGAAAGCAAAGGCGGCCGGATACGATCCATTGGCGACCGGAGCGCCGCCTGAAGTCAAGACTTGCCCCTGATAGCTTATGAGATTTGGCCCTGCGGAAAATGCCGAGCTGGCGATCATGGACAATGCAAGAACATAGGCAAGAACATGTCGATTCTTCATACTTCCTCTCGTTAGTAAATCGTTGGATAACGAAGTAATTGCAGACCCTGGAAAAGTGATATCTATGGAAATCAGGACTATGTTACGATTCGATTGATTTTTGTCAAGACAAAACGCCAACGGCCGAACAAGCATAATCCCGTGAAATTCAAGTCATTACGCAGATGACCTCACCCGTTTCGTGAGATTGTGATTTTTTTCGATAATTTTGTGACTTTTTTCTCTTGACTAGTAAGTCAACTACCGATACTATTGCAGACAAAGGACTCCGAAACCTGAATTAACATTATGCTGTTTTCAAAAAGTTGCGAACATGCGATACGAGCTTCCGTCCTGGTAGCCTCCAAAGAAGCCCGCGAGAAACGGAAATATATCCCTGTCCGCGAGCTATCGCAGGAACTCAGCATTTCCTTCCACTTCCTCACCAAAATCTGTCAGGCCCTTACTGAAGCCCGGGTGATGCAATCATTTCGCGGCCCTTCTGGTGGAGTCGGTCTCGCCCGTCCCGCGGCTCACATACGGTTAATAGACATTGTAGCCGCTATAGACGGCACAGACCGGCTCACGGGATGTGTGCTGGGACTTCCCGGTTGTAATGACAACCGCCCTTGTCCCCTCCACCGCCACTGGGGGGCGCGTCGAGAGCAAATACTTCAGATGCTCGAGCAAACAACTTTGGCCGATCTTGCACAAGTAGAACCTCGTTCAAAACGGGCGAAATCGACTGTGACAAGACAATACCTGAGAACACAGTCATGAATAGGACTCTTTTTGTCGACATTAACGTGGGGCACTCATATACAGGACTATATGCTCTTAAATGTTGCAAATCATCCATATCGAAGGAAAGGTGAAGACGTCTTATGAGGAATTTTCTACTAGGGATCGTTGGTATCAGCTTGCTACTGCTGACCTCTCTGTCAGCAATCATCGGCTGTTCCTCGACACCTGAAACCGAGGCTGAAAGGCTGGCGCGCTGGCAGGCAGGCCAGCTAAACGCGTTTGAAGACCTGCACGGAATCGGCCCAATCAAAGAAGAAATTCAACTCGGCCCGATCGACCAGGCAAAGGCCACCATTGGCGGCGAAATCTTCAAGACCAAATGTATGACTTGCCATCGACTTGACTCCAAGCTGACTGGTCCACCTTTGCGAACGATCTTGAAAACGAGATCTGCGGCTTATGTGATGAATCAGATTCTCAATCCTGAATTGATGGGTAAACTCCATCCTGAGGGAAAGAAGTTGATGGCTCAATACATGCAACAGATGACGATACAGGGCATCACACACGACGACGCCACCAACATCGTGGAGTTTCTCCGTATCAAAGCGGATCAACCTCCGGCGAACGAATAAATGAAAACAGCATTAACCAATATCTACCCATATAGTATCAGAAAGGAATATATGCAGACAAACTCTCACACAGCATTGCGAATGGCGCTCCTTCTTATAGCGGCTCTGTTGGTAACTCTCGTAGCTGGATGCGCCAAGCAGGATTCCGGCCAAAAAGTAGGCGGGACTGCCGACGCCGCCGCCAAAGTTTATGTAGCTCCCGGAAGCTACGACGACTTCTACGCCTTCATGTCGGGAGGATTCAGCGGACAGGTTTCTGTCTATGGTCTCCCCTCCGGACGACTCCTCAGAGTGATTCCGGTATTCTCACAGGACCCTGAAAAAGCATATGGCTACTGTGAAGAATCCAAGGGTCTCCTGATGACCTCACACGGTTTCATTCCGTGGGACGATGCCCACCATCCCAAGCTCTCACAAACCAACGGCTCAGCCGACGGTCGCTGGCTGTTCATCAATGGAAATAACACCCCACGCGTCGCCCGAATCGATCTCAAGTCGTTTGAGACCGAAGAGACAATCGAAATCCCGAATTCTTCTGGTAACCACGCCTCGCCGTTTATCACGCAGGGCACAGAATATGTCGTGGCCGCCACTCGATTCTCCCTTCCGATTCCGAATCGTGATGTCGCCATCGACAGCTACAAAGAGAATTTCAAGGGAACGATTTCCTATATCAAGGTGGACTCCGCCACCGGTCATATGAATATTGCTTTCCAGATTTTGGTACCGGGATTCAACTATGATCTCTCCCATGCCGGCAAAGGGCCGTCGCATGGCTGGTCATTCTTCACGTCGTACAATTCCGAGCAGGCTAATACCGTACTTGAAGTTAATGCTTCCAAGAACGACAAAGACATGATGGCCGCTGTCAATTGGAAAAAAGCCGAAGAATACGTCGCCGCTGGCAAAGCAAAGACCTGGAAGACGCAATACTATCACAACTATCTGGATGAAGGACGCTGGGCACGCTCCGAGGTCATGAACGAAGTCAAGGTTCTCGACCCAAAAGATTGCCCCGGCATGATCTATTATCTGCCAACGCCGAAGTCTCCGCACGGATCCGACGTTGATCCCTCCGGTGAATATATCGTGGCGGGTGGCAAGCTCGCGGCTCTCATTCCGGTTCACTCCTTCTCGAAGATGATCAAAGCTATCGAGAACAAGGAATTTGAAGGCGACATCGAAGGCATTCCGGTTCTCAAATATGAGTCGGTTCTTGCCGGTGAAGTCCAGAACCCCGGTCTTGGACCGCTTCATACGGAATTCGATGGAAAGGGATTCGCCTACACCTCAATGTTCCTTTCGTCGGAAATCGTGAAATGGAAACTGGGGACATGGGAAGTCGTCGACCGTATGCCGACCTACTACTCCATTGGTCACCTTCTCATTCCCGGTGGCGATACCCGCACACCTTTTGGGAAGTATGTCATCGCTCTCAACAAGATAACCAAAGACCGTTATCTCCCCACTGGTCCTGAGTTGACTCAGTCGGCTCAGTTGATAGATATCTCCGGCGACAAGATGCAGATGCTTCTTGATTTTCCGACCATTGGCGAACCGCACTACGCGCAGGCCTGCCCGGCCAGTCTCTTGACCGGCAATTCCATCAAGTATTTCAATATTGCGGATAATAAGAATCCGTATGCGATAAAGAGCGAAGCCGAAGCAGGCGTGAAGCGTGAAGGCAATACTGTCCACGTCTATATGTCCACGATTCGCACCCACTTCGCGCCGGATAATATTGAAGGTATCAAGGCCGGAGATAAAGTCTACTTCCACGTCACCAACCTCGAGCAGGATTGGGATGTTCCTCACGGCTTCAGCATTATCGGGTTGAACAACTCCGAACTGCTGGTAATGCCCGGCGACACCCGGACAATTCTCTGGGAGCCAAAGGCCCCCGGCGTCTATCCGTTCTATTGCACCGATTTCTGCTCGGCTCTCCACCAGGAGATGTCGGGTTATGTGCGAGTATCGAACTAAGGAATCTATCTGCACACCGAACCGATGAAACTGGTCAGTGCAAACACAGCAACGGGTGGAGGGTCAACCTCCACCCGTTGGCTGTCAAAAGAAAGCGACACTTCAATGACACGATCCTCAAGAATTCTAGTAATTGTTGCGGCGCTTCTCTTGTCGCTGACCTACTATTTCCCTCTCTGGAAGATCGACTTGATTGCCCCACAATATCCCGAAGGGCTTGGCCTTCGCATCTGGATTAATGCCATCGGCGGCCAGAATGAAGGAGACCTTCAGCGTATTAACCGACTTAACCACTACATTGGTATGAAGACCATTGAGCCCGACTCGATCAAAGAACTGAAAATAATGCCCTGGATAATGCGAGGTCTTATGCTCTTTGGCGTGGTTGCCGGACTTATGGGCCGACGACGAATCCTGCTGGCTTGGATTATCATCTTTCTCCTGATGTCAGTCGCAGGATTGGTTGATTACTACCTTTGGGGCTATGACTACGGGCACAATCTCGATCTAGAAAATGCCAGCATAAAGGTCCCCGGCATGACCTACCAGCCCCCCATTATTGGGTCCAAGAATCTTCTCAATTTCAAAGCCATATCGCTCCCTGACGGCGGCGGCTATGCGGCCATCGCCTCTATTTTGCTTGCCATGGCGGTATATATCCGCGAGTTTTATTACGCCAAGACAAGACTAATTAGGTAGCATTAGGAGGAATATGGGACAATTTAGAGCTGGCATATCGGTGTTGGTTTGCGCCACTTTCCTCGGATGTGGTGCTGGCGGGCCGGTTCGTATACACTACGGCTCTGACCAATGTGATAACTGTAAAATGAACATCATGGACAATCGTTTTGGATCCGAAACGGTCACCACAACAAATAAAGTATATAAGTTTGATTCTATTGAATGCATGTCGGCCTTTAACGCTCGGATAAACCAGTCTTCTGAGCAGGTCGCCTCCAATTGGGTAACTGATTTTTACAAACCCGAAACATTTATTCCACTCGCCTCATCACGGATAGTAAGAACAAAAGGACTGCAAAGCCCGATGGGGCTTGGCTTTGTTGCTACATCATCCGATGGCGACGCCGATAAGTTTCGCTCGGAGTACGGCGGCGATCTTATGAACTGGGGGGACATCACAAAGTTAGTGACCGACTCCTGGTCAACCGGACACTGACAGCCATGGTTCGGGCGGCAACCATACTGGCATTTCTGACTATTCTGCCAATCGCTCCCTCCTTACGGGCCGCAGTAATTTCCGTTGAATCACAGTCTCTGACTGTTCCACTGCAAATGATTATTGACCGCTCAACCAGCGGCGACACGATACAACTCAGCGGTCAGTTCCGCCTCCACAATCTCGCCATTACCAAACCTATCACTCTCATGGGAGTAAACGGCGCCACTCTTGAGTCCGATTCAGCCGGTGATATCATTCAAATCAATGCTACTAACCACGTTGTCATCAGCGGCTTTACTTTCAAGAACGTCCCGGTTAGCTTTCTTAAGGAATTCGCGGCTGTAACGCTTACAAAAGCCACCGACTGTTGCATTTCAGATAATACTTTTGTCGACAACTTCTTTGGCATCTATCTCTCTGACAGCAAACGAATAGTCATCGAGCGCAATAGTCTCACCGGCGCGAATAAAACAATGTCCTATACCGGGAATGGGATTCACCTTTGGAACTCACGCGAGGTGAGTATCAATCACAACTACATTTTCGGTCACCGTGACGGTATATACTTTGAGTATGCCCGGCAGATTGACGTCCAGTATAACCATAGCGAACGCAATCTGCGCTATGGTATTCACTTCATGTTCTCCGACTCCTGCACCTATAGCCACAACGATTTCATATCCAACGCCGCCGGAATAGCCGTCATGTACACCAATCACGTGACGATGACCGACAACCTCTTTCAGGATAGTTGGGGGGCGGCGGCCTATGGCCTGCTTCTCAAAGATATCAAAGACAGCAAAGTCCTGAATAATCGCTTGGTTCGCAATTCAGTAGCCTTCCAGATGGAAGGATGCGACCGGATTCAGATCGAAGGCAATTCCTTGATAGACAATGGCTGGGCGATGCGTATCATGGCCAACTGCACCGACAATAAGATCATTGGCAACGATTTTGTCGGCAATTCCTTCCAGGTGGCAACCAACAGCCGTATCATCTATAACGTCTTTGACGGCAACTATTGGAGCATCTACGCCGGTTATGATCTGAACAAGGATGGGTTCGGCGATGTCCCTTTTAGACCCGTCAGCCTTTATGGCTTAGTCGTGGAACAGCGTCCACCGAGTATCATTCTGATGCGAAGCCTGCTGGTCGAAGTGCTCAATCTTGCGGAGCGTTTGATTCCCACCATTACTCCTGAAACTCTGATGGACAGCCATCCCGCTATGAAAAGACTCACATGATAAAATGCGTCGGCCTCGAAAAACGTTTCGATAAGCTCTACGCTCTTCGCGACGTCAATATCTCTGTTGCCAAGGGGCGTGTTACGGCGGTGGTCGGCCCCAATGGCTCTGGCAAGTCGACCCTTATCAAGTCGATACTCGGCCTTGTCACCCCCAGTAACGGCTATATCACTGTCGATGGCATTCGCTTGAATGGAGAATGGGAATATCGACGGATGATAGGTTACATGCCTCAGATCGCTTATTTCCCGTCCAATCTTTCTGCCCGCGATGTTTTTCACATGGTAAAATCGCTCCGTGGTGTCATGGGTTCGCCGGAGACGCCTCACATCGAGGCTTTCAATCTTGGACCTGAAATGGATAAACCATCCCGCGTCCTTTCGGGGGGGAATCGCCAAAAGGCGAGCGCGGTCATCGCTTTGATGTTTCAGCCCGACATACTGATCTTTGATGAACCGACCGCCGGCCTTGATCCTATTTCAAGCCGACAACTCAAGACTATCATTTCGGAACAGCGTGACGCCGGTAAGACCGTGATACTCACGTCCCACGTCATGAGCGAGCTTGATGAGCTTGCCGACGACGTCATCTTTCTTCTTGAGGGTCGGGTTGAATATGCCGGTGCTGTGCATGACCTGAAGAAAATGACAGGCGAAATTCTTCTTGAAAGCGCCGTGGCCGAACTGATGAAACGAGCGGTCAACGAATGAAAACCGCCCTTCGTATCGCTCTCTTTTCTGTCCGCGACGTATTGCGGAGCAAGTGGGGGATACTCTACATGCTCTTTTTCTTCCTCGCGACCGAGGGTCTGTTCCGATTGCAGGGGGACACATCGCAGGTTACCATCAGCCTTATTGGTCTCTCCCTCATTCTCATTCCCCTCACCAGTATCATCTTCGGCACGATGTATATCTATTACTCGCGGGAGTTCATAGAATTGCTTGTGACCCAGCCCGTCAGGCGGCGCACTGTGTTCGGAGGGATGTACACTGGTCTGACATTCTCCCTCATTACGGCCTTTGTTGTCGGCGTGATCACGCCATTTGTTCTGCGTGGGGCTCACACTCCGGCTGAGTGGTCGACGCTTGCGTTGCTACTCACGGCAGGCTCATGTCTCACCACGGCATTTGTAGGGTTATCATTTTACATCTCTCTGCTATCGGAGGATCGAGGCAAAGGGCTTGGCATCGCAATCTTTGTCTGGCTCGCCACGGCTGTCCTCTACGATGGCGTTATCATGATCGTCGCCTATGCCTTCGCATCCTATCCCCTCGAAACTCCGATGCTGATATTGGCAATGCTCAACCCAATTGATATGGCTCGGGTCTTCCTTCTTATCAAAGTTGACATGGCCGCGCTGATGGGCTACACTGGAGCGGTATTTGAACGGTTTTTCGGAGGTAGCCAGGGAGCGCTGGTCTCGATAGCCGTTCTTCTGCTGTGGACCGTACTCCCCTTCTGGGCGGGGTTACGGCGATTTGCAAGAAAGGATTTTTGACCTATGGGTGATGGAACAAACAAGTGGCTTCGCCACATCGTGCTTCTGTCGGCCGTACCCGGCAAGGAAACCACCGACGAGCATATACGACTGCACGTCTTGTATCTCAAGGAACTGGAAGATCGCGAGGAACTCGAGGTCTGCGGCCCATTCACCGATAAGAGCGGTGGAATGATCATTCTGAAAAATATGACACGAGAAGAAGCGGAGCGTGTTTCCGCCCGCGATCCGTTTGTCACATCCGGCATTCGAAGCGCCATCATCAGAACTTTTGAGAAGTCATGTTGGGAAAACAATCATCTCGGACGGCTATCGCACGACTAGATCACGGCGTCAGCTGGAACCATAATCCCATTCTCTGACTATTGTTTTTGCGAAATATGCGTCGACTGGCGATCCTGCCACGATGGATGCATATCCTGGAGCGCTATTGGCGTCAGACCATTTTCGCGCTGAGCTCGAACAGCTTCAACCGTCGCACGCGCCGCCGACATGGTGGTCAGCAGAAGGACGTTGTGGGCATAGCACTCACGCCGCATGGCCATTTCGTCACGAAAACTGTCCCGGCCGAGAGGGGTATTGATGACCATGTCGATCTCGCCGTTTTTCAGCATGTCGAGAACGTTTGGACGTCCCTCACTTATCTTGTAAATCGTTCGCAGTTGCAAATCGTGCGATTGGAGGTATTCGGCTGTGCCGCCGGTGGCTACGATGCGAAACCCAAGCTCCGATAATTGCTGAATAATAGGAAGGACTGTCGGTTTGTCGTTGTCATGGACAGTGACAAAGATAGTCCCTCGCACTGGCACCGAGAATCCGGTTGCCTGCTGTCCTTTTGCAAATGCCGCCCCAAAAGTAGCGCCGATTCCCATCACTTCACCGGTCGAGCGCATCTCAGGACCAAGAAGGGTATCCACCCCGGCAAACTTTTTGAATGGAAAGACCGATTCTTTCACCGCATACCCTGTTACTTTTGGCTCTTCGGTCAGGCCAAGCTCAGCAAGGGTCTTCCCCGCCATGATCTTGGCCGCCAGTTTTGCGAGCGGCACACCGGTCGCTTTCGAAACAAAGGGCACGGTTCGGGCAGCCCGTGGGTTTACTTCGAGGACAAACACTTTGCCATCCTTGATGGCATACTGCACATTGACCAGACCGCGCACTTTCAACGCGTGCGCAAGCTGGTGGGTATACTGACGCATTGTAGCAAGGGCGTCGTTAGAAATCAGATAACTCGGAAGAACACAACTCGAATCCCCTGAATGAACGCCCGCTTCCTCGATATGTTGCATGATACCGCCGATGACTACGTCGGTTCCATCACAAAGAGCGTCGACATCGGCCTCAAAGGCATCCTCAAGATACTGATCGATGAGTATCGGGTGCGTCTCAGCGACTTCTTTGGCTATAGCGAAATACTTGTCCATCTCCTCGTCGCTATAGACAACGAACATCGCCCGGCCGCCGAGTACATACGACGGGCGCACCAACACCGGATAGCCAATACCTTTGGCAATATCTTTCGCCGTTTCTATATCAAAGGCGATGCCGTATGATGGGCAAGGGATATTCAGTTTGGTAAGAAGTTTGCCAAATCGCTCCCGATCTTCGGCAAGATCAATGCTGTCCGGTGATGTGCCTATTATCGGGACTCCAAGCCGGTGCAGTGGGAGCGCCAGCTTGAGGGGGGTCTGTCCACCAAACTGCACTATTACTCCGTCGGGCTTTTCGTGGTCGAGTACCTCCATGACATCTTCGAGGGTGAGAGGCTCGAAGTAGAGCTTGTCAGATGTATCGTAATCGGTGGAGACAGTCTCAGGATTGTTGTTAATCATGATCGTCTCGAATCCCTCCTCGCGAAGGGCTATCGCGGCATGCACGCAACAATAGTCGAACTCGATTCCCTGACCTATGCGATTGGGGCCGCCGCCGAGTATCGCGATCTTCTTGCGGGGTGAGCGAACCGATTCATTTTCCTCTTCGTAGGTCGAGAAATGATAGGGCGTCTCCGCAGGGAACTCCCCTCCGCAGGTATCCACTGTCTTGAAGACCGGACGATTTCCCGATTGGTGTCGTTGCTCGCGAACCTCTTCTTCCGTGAAGCCGCACAAAATAGCTATCTGCCGGTCGCTGAATCCATCCCGTTTGGCATTTCGCAGAAGTTCATCGGTTGGATACTTTCCAGCACGTCTCAATTCTCTTTCGCGCTCAATCAATTCCATGAACTGATTGAGAAACCAGGGATCGATGCCGGTCAACTGATAGACCTCCTCGATCGACATCCCCTTTACGAGCGCAAGGCGCACATACTCAATCCGACGGGAATTGGGAGTAATCAGGTTATGGCGAATATCGGAATCGTGATCAGCCGGCAATTCCGGTCCAAAACCGATCTTGCCGTTTTCAAGCGAACGAAGACCTTTTTGGAAGGCTTCCTTAAATGTTCGACCGATTGCCATCGTTTCACCCACACTTTTCATCTGGGTTCCGAGTTCGTCTTTGGCGCCGGGGAATTTCTCAAAAGCAAAGCGGGGAATCTTCACGACATGGTAGTCGATAGTGGGTTCGAAACATGCCGGGGTCTTTTTCGTGATATCATTCGGAATCTCGTCAAGGGTGTATCCAACGGCGAGTTTGGCGGCAATCTTGGCAATCGGGAAACCGGTCGCCTTCGAGGCCAATGCCGACGAACGGGAAACGCGGGGATTCATTTCGATCACCAGCACCCGCCCATCTTTTGGATTGACCGCAAACTGAACGTTTGATCCGCCGGTCTCCACTCCAACCCGAGTGAGCACCTTGCGCGCTTGATTGCGCAAATTCTGATACTCCACGTCAGAGAGGGTCAACGCCGGAGCGACCGTTATCGAATCGCCGGTATGCACCCCCATCGGGTCAATATTTTCAATCGAGCAGATGACGACAAAGTTGTCGGCCATATCTCGCATTACTTCAAGTTCGTATTCCTTCCAACCGAGGACGCTTTCTTCAAGTAATACCTCATTCACTGGGGAGGCTTCAAGGCCGTCGCGAACGATCCGCTCCAGCTCTTCGCGGTTATAGGCGATGCCGCTACCTGAACCGCCGAGCGTAAACGACGGACGAATAATTGCGGGGTAGCCGAATTCCTCCACGGCTGTTAACGCTTCCGCCAAAGTCGTAACCAAAGAGCCTCGGGGAGTGTCGAGGCCGATGCCTCGCATTGCCGCGGCAAAAAGGCGGCGATCTTCGGCGACGCGAATAGCGTCGACCCGTGCCCCTATCAATTTGACTCCGAAGTCTTTCAGAATCCCCGCCTCGTGGAGCTGGATCGCAAGATTGAGAGCGGTCTGCCCCCCTACGGTTGGGAGAATGACATCGGGATGCTCTCGTTCAATGATCCGTGTGAGGGTTTGTACATTGAGAGGCTCAACATAGGTGCGGTGCGCCAGTTCAGGATCGGTCATGATACTTGCCGGATTGGAGTTGACCAGAATGATCCGGTAGCCTTCTTCGCGGAGGACTTTGACTGCTTGAGTCCCACTATAATCGAATTCGCAGGCTTGCCCTATGACAATCGGCCCCGAGCCAATGACCAGTATCGATTCGAAATCGGTGCGCTTCGGCATCTGTTATCCTCGCTCCATCAGATCTACGAAACGATCAAAAAGATAGTCGGCATCGTGCGGACCCGGTGCCGCTTCGGGATGGTATTGTACTGAAAAAGCTTTTTGACGAGGGACTGAAATCCCCTCGTTTGATTGGTCGTTCAGATTAATATGCGTAATCAACGCACCCGTTCCCGCAAGGGTCGATTCGTCGACCGCAAAGCCGTGGTTCTGCGATGTGATCTCTATCTTGCCGGTCGTCTTATCCATGACGGGATGATTGGCGCCATGATGTCCAAAGGCCAGCTTGTAGGTTTTTGCCCCTACGGCGAGTGCCAGCAACTGGTGTCCCAGACAGATGCCCATCATTGGCCGCTGACCGAGAAGTTCCTGTATGTTCGTTATCGCAGTACTACAAGCCGCCGGATCTCCGGGGCCGTTTGAAAGAAACAGGCCGTGCGGGTTATGGTCCATCAATTCTTGAGCGGGGGTGTCCCACGGAAATACTTTGACCGCAATTCCCCGCTCGACCATCCGCCTGAAAATATTCTGCTTGGCGCCATAATCATAGGCGCAGACGAGAAATCTCGGATTCTCTTTTGGTTTCATCCCATATGGTTCGCGGCAAGAAACGGCCGAGGTCAATTCCTTCCCCTCCATCGTGCCCCAACTCGCGACTGCCTCTTCAAGCTCTGTTCGCAATGAATCTGCCGGCGCAATGACTCCGGCCATCGCACCTGAGTCACGAATATGACGGGTCAGGGCGCGGGTATCGAGTCCGAATATCCCCGGAATCATGTTTGATGATAAATAGTCTGCAAGCGTAGTCACCGCACGTCGATTCGAATGCAGGAGCGATAGATCGCGCACAATGAAGCCACTAGCATGAATTTTCTGGTCATGACTCTCAATATCTTCGCGATTGACTCCATAGACGCCAATGTGCGGCTGGGTCATGCAAACGTGCTGACCGGTGTATGAGGGATCGGTGAGAATTTCCTGATAGCCGGTCATGGCAGTATTAAAGACGACTTCCCCAAACCCTGCGCGACGTGCGCCGAATCCGGTACCACGAAACTCGCGGCCATCGGCAAGAAGAAGCGTGGGAAGAAGCCCAAGGTGGTAGCGCCCGGC